>Ga0256832_1001721_pt1 | contig 14938 bp, 14 predicted proteins | sample 134614metaG_FD_190534 | JGI IMG/M metagenome (GOLD analysis project Ga0256832, IMG submission 190534) | Hydrothermal vent microbial communities from Lau Basin, Pacific Ocean - 134-614 | ecosystem: Environmental > Aquatic > Marine > Hydrothermal vents | place: Pacific Ocean: Lau Basin | collected...
GGTTCGTAGTTGCTGATAATCTCCATGCTCATCATAAACAGGAATGCCAGGGCAACAATAAGCAGAAAGATTTTCTCCCCTTTGGTTGCTGGCTGTTTGTCATAGTGGCGCTGATCTATATTCATACTATTATTTGTTTACAAAACCCAGACGTAGCCCCAAACCAATCAATACCAGACCTGTTAGTTTTCCGATGGACTGACTGACACGCTGGTTTTTGCCAAGCAGATTGCCAAATCGTGCAGACAGTATTGCAACAGCAAGCAAAATTGGCAAGGAAAGCAGGGCAAACAGGATTCCCAGCATTAACATTTGCGAAAAAGCATCGCCATCGCCATTGCGGGAAACATCGGGGGAGACAAACTGGGGCAGAAAAGCCATAAAAAACAGTGCCAATTTGGGATTTAATGTGCTTGAAAGCATGCCTTCCCTGAGTATTTTTATAGCGGAAGCCTTGTCCTTTTTTTGCCTGATCTGTAATTTTCCCTTTTGTCTAAACGACTGTATACCAAGATAAATCAGATAAGCCGCACCCAGAAACTTAATTGCATTAAACGCATAGGAGGAGGTTAGCAAGATTGCAGCAACGCCGGTTGCTGCCGCCAGAGTATGCAGCATCACGCCGATCATCAAGCCGGCAACAGCAATAAAGCCGACACGCGCGCCCTGCGAGGCACTGCGGATCATCACATAAATAAAATCCTGTCCTGGCGTCATCGCAAGCAACAGGGTTGCACCGATAAACAGCGGCAGATTTTGCATTACTGCGTACTACCCCGATAAACCAGAAATAAACTTGCGCCAAACATAATACTGCCCGCAGTACGGTTCAATCTTTTGACTGCCTTCACAGATTTTAAATATTGACGCACCTGCGAGGCAGCGACTGCAACCAGCATCAGCCCTGCCATCAGTGAAAACAAGGTGATAAAACTGAGCAGAACGACATCCCGATGAGTTAGTCTGCCCAAATCAATAAACGTGGGTAAAAAAGCGATATAGAAAAGAATTACCTTGGGGTTTGAGGCAGAAATCAAAAAGCCCTGTATAAAACTGCTTAACCAGCCTTTCACTTTTTTGGAGCTTTTTTGCAGATGCGTTTCTACATCAGCCGTCCACATTTTCCAGGCAAGATAAAGCAAATAGGCAGCCCCTGTAAACCGTATCAGCGTAAACAGACCGCTATAGTTTTCGGCAATGGCTGACAGCCCCAGGGTTGCAAACACCAGATAAACAATATCACTGCTTGCCATGCCAAAGGTCATTGGCAGGCAGACTGCGGCTCCTGATGACAAGGCTCTTGCGAGTAGCGCAAAAGTGCCTGGTCCCGGTGTAATGGCAAAAATAAATATGGCAATGGCGAAAGTAATAGCTGCTTCAAATGACATAGGTTTTCCCTGGGGGTAATTAGGTGACTGTAAAAATATGGTAACTACATCAGCTTGCCCTCTATTTTGCCCAATAGCTGCGTTAAAAGTGCTCATTTATACTTATAAACTGCGCCTTTTGCCTTGCTCTTGAACAAAATAAAGGGCAATCCGAGCAGTTACGGATTGCGCTGAGTAGTTACAAAATATGTAAAAAAAGGGGGGGATGGGTAGTATTAAACATGCCTGCCCCCGGATCTTGCACAGGCTCCCGAAATATATCACATCATGCCATTAAATTGCTTTGCGTCGTCTACAAGCGCTTTCCGATTAATGGCGTAGACAATATCCAGCAGTTCCCTTTTTGCCTTGCGGTAGGCTTTTTCGCGGTTTTCCTGATAGCGGTAAAGACCACGAGCCAGTCGATAATCCCACTTAAACTGTTTCAACTTATCATATTTTTCAGGATTCCGCCGATACATGCGCTCAAAAGGTGTATTCGGTAGCGGTTTGAAAAGTGACAGTCGAACCCGATCCAGGGCATTAAAATGCTGCTTTAAAAAGCTTAGCGTGTGCGAAAGGTCGTCTGCTGTTTCACCCGGAAAGCCCAGCATCATGGAGGTTCGCACACTGATTCCTGCGGCATGGGCTGACTGGATAAAGTGCGCGCATTCTTCGATACAGGTGCCTTTTTTCATTTCATCCAGAAGTCTTTGACTGGCTGTTTCGAGACCAAATGAAACACGTCTCAAGCCGGACTTGTAAGCGGCAATCAGGCGTTCTTCTGAAAGACCATTTTCACCCTGATGGTTGACATGCACCGTACCTATCCAGCGCCCTCCCGGAACATAATCCTGAAAATGATCAATCAGGGCATTCCAGACTTGCAGATCCGAGTTGAGCTTGATGTCCAGAAAAATAAAATCCTTGCTGGCATAGGTTTTTGATTGTTGTTTTAACTCATCAAGTACCGCTTGAGCACCTCTGGAGCGAAAAGTGCGACCATTTACCGATATCACATCACCACAAAAAGTGCAGGCTCCCCAGCTACAGCCTCGCCCTGTCATTACAGGAATGATCGGGTGTGGATACTTGTCCCAGGGAAAATCTGTAAAGTCGGGGACTGGCAACTGCTCCAGTCGTTTGAGTGGGTAAGCCATCTGCGGTGCTTTGCTATCGGGGGTATACACGCCCTGATATTGACCTAGATCGCCCTTTTGTAACAGTGTTTGCACTATATCCGCTATTGTAAAATCAACTTCTGCGCCAACGATTGCAGTGATTCCCTCAATCTTAAGCCATTCCTTGGTGACATCTTCGAGGTTAAAAAATGGTCCGCCTAGCAATACCGGAATACCCGCCTGTTGTGCTGCTTTTGCGATCTCGACACACATTGCGTACTGGGTCAAATAGGCTGAGATCAGTATGGCTGGGGGCTTTTTTGCTATTGCACTGTGTATTTCCTGGAGCATTAGTGGATGAGGGCGGGATTGCCAGCGAGAATGAATATTACGCAGGTAGTCATGCAGGTGGCGAAGCACAGGACTGGAAGAGAAGTAAATTCGCCGGAAAAGCTGGTCTTTCCAGTTTTCCTGATGATCGCGTGTAAAGGCAGGAACGCCTAGTGAGAGGGGGCTAAGTAATTTGACCGGGATGTTATTTAAGCGCAAACTGCGAATCAAATAAGCCACCGCAAGCGTCGGGTAAGCTGCGAAGTTATTCAGGTCAATGAACAGTAATGGGGTTGACGGGGTTGATGAGGCTAATGGCACTTGTGAAGCACTCCGACTCATTTTCTGTATTATTTAAAAAAAGTATCAAAAAAAGGGGGGGATGGGTAGTAATATCAAATATCTGTCCAGAAACAGCCGGGAACAGACAAAGCCAAGTACCCGCTCAAAATTAATCTAACAATTTAGCCCCTGTTTTCTGATCTTCTTCGTTATTGCTTTGCTCACCTTAAGTAATTCTTTGCAAGGGTTCTTCTACCTGCTTGCGGGCATCAGCACCCAGCAGTTTTTCTATCAGGGTCAGGGCAAACTCCATAGCGGTTCCGGGTCCTTTAGAGGTAATCACATTACCGTCTATTTGTACCGGCTTGTCATTGAGTTTGATTCTGGAGGTATCCATCGCGCTCAGTGATCCTGGATAAGCAGTGACCTGCTTGCCGTCCAAAATACCGTTTTCAAGCAATACCTTGGGAGCGGCACAGATTGCAGCAATTTGCTTGTTTTCACTCGCAAGGCGATCAATCATCTGGTGGATACGGGGGTCTGCGTTAAGATGGTCGGCTCCCGGCAAACCACCTGGCAGAACCATCAGGTCAAAATCATCGTTAATGACTTTATCCAGAGTGGTATCGGCAATTATTTGTGTATTGCGTGAACACTTTACCGGCTCATCTGTGAGGCTGGCAGTAATTACTTCGATACCGGCACGCCGTAGCAAGTCGATTAGCGTTACCGCTTCCAGCTCTTCACAGCCCTGGGCAAGTGGTATGAGTACTTTGGGTTTCATTGCAGCAATCCTCCTTTTGTCTGCTTTTTGCTTTATTTGTCACTCAGCTTTATTTTTGCTTATGCTCTGAATCAAGCTCATGCTTTTTAGCACATTTAATGCTTCATACAAGGGGTAGTCTTCTTCTGCAAGTTTTTTGGTTTTAACTGACTGGCTGGTTTTATCAGCATCTGCCCCGTTTTTTTCTGGCTCGCTTTTGGTGTCTTTTTTCCCTTCTTGCTTTTTTTTGTCTTTATTGGCTCCACCTGGATTGGAAAGGTGACCACTTAAATCGGCTTCAGACAATGGAGCGACCATTTCAGCATCATCCTTTTCGTCGCTTTTTTTGATCTGAAGGTCTTCAATGACAATATCCGGTTCAATTCCTTTTGCCTGTATTGATCTCCCCGAGGGCGTAAAATATTGTGCGGTGGTCAGTTTTACGGCGGTTTTCTCATCCAGTGGCAAGACGGTCTGCACCGAACCTTTGCCAAAGGTTTTTTTGCCCACGATCAAGGCGCGTTTATGATCCTGTAACGCACCAGCTACAATTTCCGACGCAGATGCCGAGCCCTGGTTGACCAGTACAACCAAAGGTGCTCCTTCCAGCAGATCATCGTCAGTAGCGTCGTAACGCATAATCGCATCAGGAATCCTGCCTTCTGTATAAACAATTTTACCTTTACGCAGAAACGCATCAGAAACACCAACTGCACCACTTAGCACACCACCGGGATTATTTCTTAAATCAAGAATCAGACCGCGCAAATTTCCGTTACTTTTCTGTTTCAGGGATTCTATTGCGGTTTTCAGGGCGGCAGGTGTTTTTGACTGAAAACTGGATATACGCAAATAGCCAAAACCAGGCTCCAGCATATCAGACTTTACGCTTTTGACCTTGATTACCGCGCGTACAATGGTGACCTTGAAAGGTGCGTCTTTGCCATTCCTGACGACCAGTAAATCAATCGGCTCTCCCGGTTTGCCACGCATGATTTTGACGGCATCATTCAAGCTCATTCCCTTCACTGATTTATCGTTTAGACGAATAATCAGGTCACCTGCCTTGATTCCGGCTTTTTGGGCTGGGGTATCATCAATAGGCGAAATCACTTTAATAAAGCCGTTTTCCATGCCAACTTCAATACCCAATCCACCAAATTCACCTGAAGTACCCACGCGCAACTCGGTAAACGCTTCTTCATCAAGGTAGGCGGAATGCGGGTCAAGACCTGAAAGCATGCCGCTAATGGCATCGGTAATAAGTTTTTTATCGTCAACTTCTTCTACATAATCATGCTTGATGCGTGAATAAACTTCGGAAAACTGTTTTAGCTGTTCAAGTGGCAATACTGCTTTGCCGGATTTGGCTATCGCTTCATTGCTGTCACCGAGTACCAGCGTAATAATAGCCACAAGAATTATTTCAGATGTTAACGATTTTATTTTTCCCATATTTTCTCCAATATGTAGAGCTCTGTAACTCTACTTGTTTAACGACACCATCTTGCAGGATTCTGGTGCGTGGTACCTCTACGAATCTCAAAGTATAAACCGGTTTTGGAAAGTCCTCCTGAATTACCTACCGCTGCAATAACCTCACCTGCCCTGACTATTTGCCCTTCGCGTTTGTATACGCTTCGATTATAACCATAAATGCTCCGGTAATTTCGATCATGGCGAATAATTATCACATAACCGTAGCCTTTTAATCTTCCACTATATTCTACCTTGCCTCTGGCAACTGCCCTGACTCTTGTTCCTCCGGGGGCTGAAATCACCACTGCCTTCCAGCGTTGCTTGGAATTTCTGACGCTTCCATAACGATGCAGAAGTGAGCCCCTGACTGGCCATGAAAGCTTTCCTTTTAGCGATGAAAAGGGTTTGTTGGGGACATAATGAGTTTTGACTTGCTGCAATTTTTTGTTTGCGGTCTTTTTTCTGGATTTTGCGGTTTGCTGTGATGTCCTTTTACTTGAACTTATACTTTTTCCTTTCCTTGTTTTTTTCTCTTTTGCTGATTTTGTCGATTTTGCTGCTGCCAGTTTTAATTTTTTTCTGGCTGCTTTTCTTTCTCTTGCTTCTTTTTCCTGTTTGCGTGCAAGGCTTTCAATAACGCCTCTTAAACGGTTTTCCTCCTTTACAAGTTTTGCCAGTTGGCGCTCTTTGGAAAGAACCTTGCGACGTTGTTTTTTCAGGGCGCGTTCTTTTTCTGCAACGGCAGATTTAAGCAGTAGTTTCTTGGCTTTTTGCTTTTTCTGCAAATCCTTCAGGCGTCTGGTATCTGTGTTTATTTGAGCCTCAAGCTGTTTTACTGCTTTTAATTTTTTGTTGATCGCATTAATACGCTTCAGCCGATGCTTGTTCAAATATTCAAAATACTTGGTAGTACGGCTTATATCGGAAGGATCATCCTGCTTCAACAATAAACGCAGATGTGACTGTTTTCCAGAGGTGTAAAGCGCCTGTAGCTGTTGCGCAAGTGCCTTTTTCTGGGCTTCAGTGCTAGTTATTAACTGTGCTTTTTTTTTAGTTAATTTTTTAAGTTTTTTTGTTAGGCGTTTAACTTCTTCTTCGGTTTTAAACAGCTCACGAGAGGCTACATTGAGTTTCTCTTCTGCCATTCGCACATGCTTTTTTAACTGGCTGGATACGGCACGGGAATTTTTTAGACTGGCACTGGCTGAACTTATCTTCTTTTGTAGCTGGTTCTGTTTTTTTTGATTGCTTTCAGCAAAACTTGAGGTTGTGGCAAAGAAAAAAACTGGCAACACGATCAGACAAATTGCTAAAGACAGCTTGTGAGTAAAAACAGTTGTAAATTTCAGGTTCATTTAGAGAAACTCGATATCTTTTGTGCAATCAAACGCTAAGTTTAACAAATAATATCCGCTAATATCATACTGTAAGCATAATTTTTATCTTCTTGCCAAGTTTTTCATTCCAGTATATTATTGTATGCTTGTTTTATAATATATTGATTAACCAATATTATTTCCTGGATTTTTTTGCTTATGAGTAGTTTGAATATTAAACAGGGTGCAGATACAAGTTGTTCGCTGGTGAGCGACCTCCTGGTTAGAGAAGAAGATGTCGAGACCGCTTCAAGGTCACTTAAAGCCATTTCACATCCACTCAGATTAAAAATCCTGTGTGTATTGGGGGAAAATGAGGTTAGTGTTCAGGATATTGTCGAATGCGTTGGTACCTCACAAAGCAATATATCGCAACACCTGGCGATTCTGCGTGACAAAGGCATTCTAGCATCACGCAAGGAAGCCAACCGCGTTTTTTATCGTGTGGGAGATGCGCGAACGCTTAAATTGATCAGTATGATGCAGGAAGTTTTTTGCTCTACTCATTAGGCATTCGCTGGTTTACAGCAAAATGAAAGAAATTAGAGAATAAAATTCAAATAAATTCAAGACAGCACTTTACGCCAGCCTCTACTGCGGTTATCTTACCCGCTTTATTCAATTTTAAATCTTTCCCTTATGCAAGAATATATCGATTTTGCGCGTAATAATTTTTTAATTGTTGCTGCTTTTATTGCAGTCCTTGGTTTTATTATCAAATCTGAAATTTCTCGCCTGACCCAGAAATACAAACAGGTCGGCGTTAATGAGGCGGTACTAATCTTGAACAAGGATAATTCAGTCGTCCTTGATGTGCGCGAAGACAAAGAAATTCAGGGCGGAAAAATACAGGGTGCAAAACATATAACACTGGCTCAGCTTCCCTCACGCATAGCGGAACTTGGTAGTGACAAAGAGGCTCCCATTTTGGTGTATTGCCGCAGTGGAAGTCGTTCAGCACATGCCTGCCAGTTATTAACCAAAGCTGGCTATGAAAATGTAGCCAACCTGACAGGTGGTATTCTGGCATGGGAATCTGCCAATTTGCCAGTGGTCAGAGTGTAAAGATGTCAGCAGAAGTTATTATGTATTCTACGCGCTTTTGTCCTTATTGCATGAGAGCGCGACGCTTGTTGAAAGCAAAGGGGGTTGAATACAGGGAAATATCTGTCGGTAGTGATCGTGACTTATGGGCAGAAATGGAACAACGCAGTGGGCGCAATACGGTTCCACAAATTTTTATTAACAATAATCCAGTCGGAGGCTATGATGACATAGCCAGACTAGATCAGCTAGGCGAACTGGATAAGCTTTTAGGGGTATAAAAAATGGCCGATGATCAGGCAAAACAAGCTAACAATCAGCAACAACAAGCAGAACAACAATTTATCATTGAACGCATTTACATCAAGGATGTTTCTTTTGAGTCTCCCAATAGCCCTGATGTTTTTACGCAGGAATGGGAGCCTGACACAACTCTCAACCTGAATACTCAAGTCAACCCTCTGGGTGATGACCATTATGAAGTGGAACTGCATGTGAGTGTTTCTGTGAAAAACAAAGAAGGAAAAACCTCATTTCTTGTTGAAGTGGTGCAGGCGGGTGCTTTTCTAATCAAGGGCTATCCCCAGGAGCAATTAGGTCATTTGCTTGCAAGCTATTGTCCCAGCAATTTATTTCCTTATGTGCGTGAAGTAATTTCCAGTCTGGTATCAAAAGGCAGCTTCCCGGAAATGCACTTGTCGCCGATAAACTTTGATGCTCTTTATGCACAGCGTTTGCAGGAAGAGCAGGCTCAAGCCCAGGCTCAGAATCCACAGGGTGACGCTAACGGGCAAAAACTAGACGCTTGATTATGAAGCAACATCACCAGCACCCAAACAAAATATCAGTTTACGGTGCTGGTTCCTGGGGGACTGCATTAGCATTGCAACTCGCCAGAAATAATCTGGATGTTTTACTCTGGGACTATAATCCTGAACACATCGCGCTTTACGACAAGCAACGCGAAAATACGCACTATCTCCCCGGAATCCCCTTTCCTCAAAATCTGAAATGCACTGATTCCATCAAGCAAATGACTGAACATGCTGAAGATCAGCTCATCGTTATTCCCAGTCATGGTTTTCGCACCTTATTGCAACAAATCAAGCCCTTTCTTGCAGCAAGACATAATATTTTCTGGGCGACCAAAGGTCTTGAAGTTGGCACAGGCAAATTGCTTCACGAAGTATTAATCGAGGAACTGGGTGATAAAATACCTTACGGGCTGGTATCAGGACCCACATTCGCCCTCGAAGTAGCCAAAGGTTTGCCATCAGCAATGACTGCGGCGGCATCTACCCCCGAACTTGCACAAAGAATAGCTTCAGCCTTTCAGGGTGGCAATTACCGCGTTTATACCAGCAATGACGTGCTTGGTGTAGAACTCGGCGGTGCAGTCAAAAATGTACTGGCGATTGCCGCTGGAATTTCAGATGGTCTTGGTTTTGGTGCTAATGCCAGAGCAGCAATTATTACGCGTGGACTGGCAGAAATAATCCGCCTTGCTGAAAGTATGGGAGCAAAAAATGAAACCATTATGGGTTTGTCTGGAGTAGGCGATCTTGTGCTTACCTGCACAGACAACCAGTCTCGCAACCGGCGTCTTGGGCTGGCTTTGGGCGAAGGAAAAACACCAGAGGCTGCCATACAGGAAATCGGTCAGGCGGTTGAAGGCGCAAAATCATCCAGTTGTATTGATATGCTGGCGAGCAGGGCAAATGTTGAAATGCCCATCTGTCATGCCGTATATCAAGTCATTTATGAAAAGTTGCCACCCAAACAGGCGGTAAAAGATTTATTGTCGCGTCAATTAAAAGCAGAATTTTAGAGATGCCACATAATAAAGCTCGGCAAATGAATATTACTTTATGTATATCCCCTTAAAAGTGTTCTTGCCGCCTGTCATTTCTGCTAGAATGGATCTGATCGTAGTTTAAATACATATAGGAGACATATTATGTGGGACTGGACACTACCTGCAACCATCGTTTTTTCATTAATTGTTTTTGGCTGGTTAATGTTTTTTTCTAATTTTATTTAAGTACCATAGAAAACAGAATAACGCCCAATAAAAAAGCACCTGAAACGGTGCTTTTTTATTGGGCGTTTGTTTTTTTACGATATTTGCTGGTAATACATATTCTGCGGATGATTCGCATCAGCAAAGAAATACCAGCGTTCTGCCAGCAAACCAAGATATTGAATTAGAATGGCTAATGCCGGGACAACATAGGCAGAGGGTGAGCCTAAACTGATACCAAGTAACACCAGCGGTACAATGAAGGCAAGTATTAAAAAGATGACTTTAATGCTTTTGACAAAGCCTGCTTTTTTGCCATGAAAGTATTCTCTGGTGTTAAATGAGCCGCCCATCGAGCCTTGTGACATTTGTCGAATCTTGTTGTGATTAACGCCGATTGCTGTTTTCAGGTCTGATCTTGGCTTGATGCGTTTATTACGCTGTATGGATGCCAGGCGAAAAATCAGCGCCAGCAAGGTAAAAAAGATTGCCCAGCTTGCGTAAAAACTGGTGAGGTCTGTTCCCATATAGGCAGATAATGCCGTTGCCAGTGTAAAGCCAGAGGCTGTTCCCATCAGGATAAAATTAATCACCGTTAGGGGCGTGTGCCATTCTTGCAGAAACTTGATGCAGCCGTAAATCATCCCTGTGCAAACAAACAGGGTATAGGTGAGTACAGTAGCAACCAGACCGGCAAGCAGTGTTGCATCAACCGCAGTGCCGCCCGGCATGGTAAAGATTGGATCTTTCCAGCCCATATAATGTGCCAGCCCATAAACAAAAATCGCAATCATGGTTGCAGGCAGTGCAATGACTTCGCGTGATAGCCAGGATGTACGCCATTTTGCCGCAGAACGCCAGGCACGTTCGGGATGCCCCAGGTGAAAAAAGGATGAAAACAGACCCAGAGCCATTAAAACCAGAGCAATCAGGCTACCGATGACATAAAAATTATAATCATTTTGTGCCGGCATTAATTTAAACTGCGAAAAGATTTGTCCTGTAAATAATGCAAGAAACAAACCCTGACCCGCGCCAATTAATGTGGTTAAAAATATCACTGAAAATGCAGGATGCATAATAACTCCTTTGTATTCGTTAACAATTTAACGAATCTTGCAACTCTTTTTGTTTACTCAAAAAATATATAAAAAAAGGGGGGGATGGGTATTTCCGGATTGCTTAAATGCGTTTTAACCCCCATCACCTGTTTGAGCACTTACCAGCTCGTCATATCATCCAGAGACGGTCCTGTACCGGGTGCATTGTGGCGTTTACGCTCTTCTTTGCTCAATGGATTATCAACACGCTCAAGCTCATCTTTATAGATTTTGACCCTGGTTTTGCGGCGTGGCAAATAATGGTTGGAAGGTTTTGTACCCCACTCTGGCATTAGCTGATAACCGGCATCTTCACGAATCGCCCTGGATACCTCCGAGTTTTCATCATGGATATCACCAAACAGGCGCGCGCTGGTTGGACAGGACAAAACACAGGCTGGCTTGCGCTCGTCTTCTGGCAAACTCTCATCATAAATGCGGTCAACACACAGCGTGCATTTCTTCATAACGCGCTGTTGTTCATCAAGTTCGCGGGCGCCATACGGACATGCCCAGGAGCAATATTTGCAGCCGATACACTTGTCATAATCGACCAGCACAATGCCGTCTTCCTCACGCTTAAAGCTTGCACCAGTAGGGCAAACAGGTACGCAGGGCGGCTCTTCGCAATGCAAACAGCTCTTGGGGAAATGTACCGTTTCGGTTTGCGGGTAAGTGCCAATCTCAAACGATTGTACGCGGTTAAAAAAAGTGCCCGTGGGGTCTTCGCCATAGGCATTTTTATCAACCAGGGGTCCTGCCTGCCCTGATGTATTCCACTCTTTACAACTGGTTACACAGGCATGACAGCCAACACACACATTCAAATCAATTACCAGAGCTAACTGGGTCATTATTTTAACCCTCCAATGGTTTTTCTGAATTTACCAGCAACATAGGCTTGCCATTTTTTCTTGCGCTTTTTTTCCATGCCGGGCAATGGTTTTAGCGGAGTAAACTGGGGAGAGGTAACTTCTGGCTCATCCTCTGCGGCTTTATAAACCCGTACTCGCACATCATACCAGCCAGCCTGCCCCGTTATTGGATCAGAGTTTGAAAGGTATTCACCTGCCTCATGTGCGGGCAACTCTTCCGAGATAACATGATTCAGCAAGAAGCCTTTTCTGGATTCATTCGCCTTGGGCAACAAGCCCCAGGCACCTGATGCCTTGCCAATGGCATTCCATGTCCAGACTGTGCCAGGCTCTAGAGATTCCGAGAAGCGGCACATACAGCGAACCTTACCCCACATCGATTCAACCCACACCCAGTCACCGTCATCAAAACCATTTTGACGACCTAAAATCGGGCTGACATAAAGGTAGTTATGGGTGTGAATCTGACGTAGCCAGGCATTTTGTGAATCCCATGAGTGATACATTGCCATAGGGCGCTGAGTGAGTGCATTTAATGGATACTTTTGTGTATCCGTTAACTGCGACTCAAGTGGCTCATGGTGGAAAGGTAGCGGATCAAAATAGGTTTCAACACGTTTGCGCAAGCGCTCGGGTGGCTGTCTGCCATCGGTTTTACCGCGTGCTGCCAAACGGAATTTCTGCAAAATTTCAGAATAAATATGCACATTGATCGGCTCATCATAGCGCGTCATATTGTGGTCTTGCGCCCAATGCAAATAGCCTTTGTTCCAGTTACGCATATACTGGAAAGACTTCGGTAATTCATAATGGAAGACACAATCATTCTTCTCGTACATTTCCCACTGGCTGGGGTTTGGCTCGCCTTTTAGTGATTTTTCGCCACTTTTGCCACGCCAACCGGCAAGGAAACCAATACCCGAACCCGGCGCGGTTTCAAAGTTAATCACAAAATCACGATAATCCCGATACTTACGCTTACCATCTTTATTAATGAAAGAAGGCAGTTTCAGGCGTGTTGCCATTTCGATAATGACATCCTGAAAAGGCTTGCAATCCCCTTTGGGTGGCACGACAGGAATACGCACAGAATCAACCGGACCATCGTATTCTGAAATCGGGCGATCCAGCATTGACATCGCATCATGGCGTTCAAGATAGGATGTATCCGGCAGAATCAAATCACCAAAATTAACCGTTTCTGAGTGATAAGCATCTGCCACAATAATAAACGGAATTTTGTATTCGCCATCATCGCCCTTGTCCACCAGCATTTTACGCACTCCGGTAGTGTTCATGGATGAGTTCCATGCCATATTTGCCATAAACAGCATCAGCGTATCGATTGGGTAAGGGTCGCCACGCCAGGCATTGGTGATGGCATTGTGCATCAGTCCATGTACGGAAAGCGGGTATTCCCAGGAAAAGCCCTTATCCAGACGAATCGCCTCACCTTCATCATCCACAAACAAATCGTCAGGATCAGCAGGCCAACCCAGCGGCATCCCGTTTAGTGGTGTGTTGGGTTGTACGTCATCCCAGCCTGTGGGTGGTTTGGGGCAGGGTGGAATCGGTCTTGGAAACGGTGCTTTATGGCGGAAACCACCGGGGCGGTCAATGGTGCCAAGCAGGGTCATTAAAATACTCAGAGCGCGAATTGTCTGAAAGCCATTTGAATGAGCTGCCAGACCACGCATTGAATGGAAAGATACCGGATTGCCAACGATGCTGTCGTGATCTTTACCCCAGGCATCAGTCCACTGAATGGGTAATTCGATTTTTTGATCGCGTGCCACAATTCCCATTTCATGTGCCAGACGACGAATCGTATCTGCTGGAATGCCGGTAACGCCCTCAGCCCATTCAGGGGTGTAATCTTCAACGCGCTCTTTTAAGAGCTGGAAGGCAGGTTTGCACGGGGTACCGTCTTCGAGTTTAAATTCGCCGGTTAAATAGGGGTCAACCCCTTCGGTGTGCATCGAGATTGGAATATCCAGCTCTCTATCCCACCAGAGTTTATTTTGCGGGTCAAAGCAGCCTTCTTCTTCTGGCACTTCAAAGCGCAAAAACATGCCTTCTTCCATACTGCCGGGGGTCATATCCACGAGTTCAGCCGCATTCGTATAGTTGACCAAAAAGTCACGGTCATACAGCCCTTTTTTGATTAGCTCGTGAATCACTGCCAGTAAAAACGCACCATCAGTACCGGGCTTGATAGGAACCCATTCATCAGCAATCGCGGCATAGCCAGTACGCACCGGATTAATTGCCACAAAGCGTCCACCATTGCGTTTGAACTGTGAAAGCTCAATTTTCATGGGGTTGGAGTGATGATCTTCTGCCGTGCCGATCATAAAAAACAGCTTGGAACGCTCAAGATCAGGGCCGCCAAACTCCCAGAATGAGCCACCAATGGTATAAATCATGCCAGCCGCCATATTCACCGAACAAAAACCACCGTGAGCGGCATAGTTGGGCGTGCCAAATTGCTTTGCAAACATGCCAGTAAGCGCCTGCATTTGGTCGCGTCCGGTAAACAGGGCAAATTTCTTGGGGTCTTCTGCGCGAATTTTACCCAAGCGATCCTGCATAATCTGGAATGCCCTGTCCCATGAAATTTCTTCAAATTTACCCGCGCCACGCTCAGTGCCTTTTTTGCGTAGCAATGGTTTGCTTAAGCGCCCAGGTGAATATTGCTTCATAATGCCAGAAGCACCCTTGGCACAAAGCACCCCTTTATTTAGCGGGTGATTGGGGTTGCCCTGAATATAACGAATTTCGCCATCTTTAAGCGTGACTTTAATGCCACAGCGACACGCACACATATAGCAAGTCGTTGTTTTAACTTCAACGCCTTCGGTTTTATTAACAATCGGGATATTTTTCATAATCGACCTTAATGCACAATTAGTACATAATCAGATTCTAATTTGCTAATACCAGATAATGCCTAATATTAATTTATAGCGCAAATAATATCTTTTGATTGAATGATAGAGTTAAAAACAAAATAACAAAAAATATATAAAAAACAGGGGGGATGGGCAGACAGAGGACAGAGGACAGAAGACAGAGGACAGAAGACTGACCTGTGAGTGAATCTTGCGACAAGCCCTTTTAACAAGCCGAGCAACGCAGATATCAGCGGATCAGGGCTTTCGCCTGTTTGAGCGACGCTAGG
>Ga0256832_1001722_pt1 | contig 14934 bp, 15 predicted proteins | sample 134614metaG_FD_190534 | JGI IMG/M metagenome (GOLD analysis project Ga0256832, IMG submission 190534) | Hydrothermal vent microbial communities from Lau Basin, Pacific Ocean - 134-614 | ecosystem: Environmental > Aquatic > Marine > Hydrothermal vents | place: Pacific Ocean: Lau Basin | collected...
CCATCACCGTGCGCAAGGCACTGCAGAAGGTGCCGGGGGTGGTCGAGGCCCGTTCCGATTTCGACAGCAAGACGGCCACGGTGACCTTCGATCCCGCCAGGACCACGGTGCAGGATCTGACCACCGCGGTGAAGAACGCCGGCTATGAAGCCATTCCGAGAAAGACGGGGACGAGGGACGAGGGGCGAGGGGCGAGGGAAAAACCGTGAAACGGCAAAGACTCAAGATTACCGGCATGACGTGTGACCACTGCGCGCAATCGGCGCAGGCGGCTCTGAATGCCCTGCCGGGGGTGAAAGCACAAGTATCCTTCGAGGAAGGGCTGGCACGGATCGAGGCGCCGGAGAGCATGAACGTCGAGCAGCTGATCGCCGCCGTTGAGGCCAAGGGGTATGGCGCGCAACCGGTAGCCAATGACGCCGAGACAGGGGACACACCCCGAACCGGCGGTGGCGATGGCGGTCTGCACATCGCCATCATCGGCAGTGGCTCGGGGGCCTTTGCCGCGGCCATCAAGGCCACCGAAGCCGGCGCCCGGGTGACCATGATCGAAGGTGGCGAGGTGATCGGCGGCACCTGCGTGAACATCGGCTGCGTGCCGTCGAAAATCCTGATCCGCGGGGCCCATGTGGCCTGGCTGCAGGGGCATCACGGTTTCGAGGGAATCCCCCGCACCGTGCCCAAAGTCGATCGTTCGGCCATGGTCGCCCAGCAGCAGGCCATGGTGAAGGAACTGCGCCATGCCAAGTACGAAAGCATTCTGGAAAGCCATCCAGACATCAACCTGCTGCGGGGCTGGGCGCGCTTCGAGAATGCCAACACGCTGATCGTCACCCGGCCCGACGGTTCGGAGAAGACAGTGCAGGCGGATCGAATCCTGATTGCCACCGGCGCGCGGACAGCCGTGCCCGACATTCCGGGCCTGGCCGGCACGCCGTACTGGACTTCCACCGAGGCCCTGCAGGCCGCGGAACTGCCCGGGCACCTGATCGTGATCGGCGGTTCGGTGGTGGCCCTGGAACTGGCCCAGGCCTTCCTGCACCTGGGCAGCCGCGTCACCGTGATCTCGCGCAGCACCCTGTTGTCGAAGACCGATCCCCATGTCGGCGAGGTGCTCCGGGACATCCTGACGGCCGAAGGGATGGACGTGCGCCTGCATGCCAGCCCCGGGTCGGTCCGGCATGTGGACGGCCGGTTCATGGTCAACATCGGCGGGGAAAACATCACCGGCGATCGCCTGCTGCTGGCCACCGGCCGCACGCCCAATACCGATCGCCTGCAACTGGACAAGGCCGGCATCGAAACCGATCACCGTGGCGCCATCATGGTGGACGATCGTTTGCGCACGAGCGTGGCGAACGTCTATGCCGTGGGCGACTGCACCAGCCTGCCGCAGTTCGTCTACGTGGCGGCGGCCGCCGGCACCCGGGCCGCCATCAACATGACCGGTGGCGAGGCCAGCCTGGATCTGTCGGTGCTGCCGGCCGTGGTGTTCACCGATCCCCAGGTAGCCACCGTGGGGCTGACCGAAGCCGAGGCGCAGGCAAAGGGCATCGAAACCGACAGCCGCACGCTGGATCTGGAAAACGTGCCCCGCGCCCTGGCCAACCTCGATACTCGCGGCTTCATCAAGCTGGTGGCGGAAAAGACCTCCGGACGCCTGCTCGGCTGCCAGGTGCTGGCTGCCGAGGGCGGCGAGATCATCCAGAGCGCCGCCATGGCCATCCGCCAGCGCATGACCATTGCGGAAATGGCCGACATGCTCTATCCGTACCTGACCATGGTCGAGGGTCTGAAGCTCTGCGCCCAGACCTTCAGCAAGGACGTCAGGCAGCTTTCCTGCTGCGCGGGATAGACGCCCTGTCCTGATTGGCGATTCCGTCGTTGCACCGCTCGGGCAGGTGGAGGAAAATCCGGTCAAATCCTCTGAATGATGCGATGTGATGGCAACCCGGCTGTTTCCTGTCCTGCGCGTACTGCTTCCGGGGTTCCTGTCCCTGCTGCTGAGCCTGTCCCTTGCGCCTCCTGCCCTGGCCGACGACGGGCCGGATCTGCAGAAACTGGGCAAGCAACTGACGCTCTATGAGCGGGAGCTGAAAAAGCGCCGCCTGGATCTGGATCGGCTCAAGGAACTGGCCAACGAGGTCACGCGCATTCACGGAGACGCCACGGCCTGCGTGACCAATCTGACACCACAGGCGAAAAAACTGCAGGCCAACCTGGAAAGCCTTGGCGAGCCCAGCGCCAAGGACACGCCGGACGTTCGCAGGCAGCGCCTGGACATCAGGAAACAGCTGGTCGAGCTGGAACGGCAACTCGGCACCTGCAAGGCCATGGCCCTGCGCAGCGAGGACTTGCTGAAGACCATCAACGAACGGACCCGGGACGTCCTGGCGCATCAGTTGCTGGCCCGCGGTCCCGACGTGATCACCCTGCTGCGGGAAAACTGGTCACAGCCACCCCGCTGGATTGCCGACACCTTCCGTTTTCTGCAAAAACACAGCGGCCTCGATCTGCTCGCGCCCCTGCACTGGGTGATTCTGGCCATCGTGCTGATCATGGCCGTCGGCAGCGGCATGCTGATCCGCTATGGCCTCATGCGCTGGATTACGCACAAGGTCTGGCATCCCGACGAGTTTGCCAGCCGTTTCATGCAGGCCCTGTTGACCACGTTGGCCCACTACGCGCCACAACTGCTGGGCAGCACGGCTGCGGCCATCCTGTTCTACACCGTCACCCATCAGCTCAAACCGATTCCGTTCATCACCATGGTGGTCGTCGGTCTGCCGCCCTACTTCCTGTTTCTGGCCATCGTCCGTCTGCTCCTGCATCCGCCGGCGCCGGCCCGGCTGTTCCTGAACCTGCCGGAGACACTCGCCCATCAACTGGCGCGCCGGCTCAAGGTGCTCGCCATCCTGGCGTATGTGGGCTATCTGCTGTTTGCCTCGCTGTTCGCACAGAGCCTGCCGGAGCCCGCGATTCTGATCACCCGCGCCGTGTTCGCCGCCATCTTGATCCTCAATCTCATCTGGGCCATTTCCCTGATCATGCGCCTGCCCATCTTCGCCCGGCGGCTGTGGCTGAGTGCGCTGGTGCACCTGTCGCTGGGCGCTGCCCTGATCATCGAATGGATGGGCTACCGCAACCTGGCCTTGACCCTGGCCCGGGACATCATCGGTTCCCTGATCGCGCTCGGGTTCACCATTCTGCTGCTGCGCCTGGCACGGGATTTCTACGACATTCTGGAATCGGGCAGCAGTCCCTGGAGTTATCGCATCCACCGGGTCATGGGCATCAAGGAAACCCGCAAGATCCCGGGCATCATCTGGCTGCGCTTCCTCACCGGTGTTGCCATCTGGGCCGGATTCGCCTACGTGCTGCTGCTGGTGTGGGACGTCTCGGACACCATCCTGCTGCAGATCGAGACGCTGCTGACCCAAGGCTTTACCATCGGCAATCTCACCATCGTGCCGGTGAAAATCGGCCTGGCCCTGATGACCATCGCCCTCATCATCCTGTTCGGGGGCTGGGTGCGCAACCGGCTGGAGAACCGCTGGCTGAAGAAGACCGACATGGATCGTGGCGCCCGCGAGGCCATGGTCACCATCACCGGTTACCTGTTCGTGGCCCTGGCCTTCTTCATCGGCCTGAGCGTGGCCGGATTCGAGTTCCAGAACCTGGCCATCATTGCCGGCGCCCTGTCGGTGGGTATCGGCTTCGGCCTGCAGAACATCGTCAACAACTTCATTTCCGGCCTCATCCTGCTGTTCGAGCGGCCCATCAAGACCGGTGACTGGATCGTGGTTGGCGACACGGAGGGCTACGTGAAGCGCATCCGCATCCGTTCCACCCAGATCCAGACCTTCGATCGCGCCGATGTCATCGTGCCCAACTCGGAACTCATCTCCAGTCAGGTGACCAACTGGATGCTCAAGGACGAACGCGGCCGCCTGCGTCTGTCCGTGGGCGTGGCCTATGGCAGCGACACCGATCAGGTCCGCGAGATTCTCGAGCGCATCGCAAGCGAACACCCGAGGGTGGTCACCGATGGCAGCCTGCCAAAACCCCGGGTTCTGTTCCGGGGTTTCGGCGACAGTTCACTGGATTTCGAGCTGCGCGCCTTCATCCGCAACATCGACGAACGCCTGGGTGTGATCAGCGATCTCAACTTCGCCATCGACAAGGCCTTCCGCGAAGCCGGCATCGAGATCCCCTTCCCGCAACGGGACATTCACGTGCGGGACATGCCAAACGCGCCGGCGAAGCCGGCGCAGGGGCGAGGGACGACGACTGCAGGGATGCAGGAGGTAGAGCGAAGCAGGATGCCAGAGCCGAGGGACGAGTGACGAGGGACAAGGGCCGCGAACCCGGTTTTCCTCGGCCCTCGGCCCCCACCACTCGTCCCCTGTTATGCTGTCAACTCATCATCTCGTCTTCTGCAACCGCTCCTGCAATTCATTGAGCATGTCGGTCTGGATCTGCTGGATTTCGAGGAAGCGGCGCATTTCGTGGTGGAGGAGCTGATCCAGCTTCTCGCTGATGATTCGCACTTCCACTTCCGACTTGAGGTTGACCTGGTAGTCGTTCTCGGCACGCATGCGATCGCGATCTTCCTGGCGGTTCTGGCTCATCATGATGATGGGCGCCTGGATGGCAGCCAGCAGTGAGAGCAGCAGGTTGAGCAGGATGAAGGGATAGGGATCGAAGGGTCTCCAGATGAGCACCCAGGTATTGATGCCAATCCAGACGAGAATGAACAGGGCAAACCAGCCGATGAAGGTCCAGCTGCCGCCGAACTCGGCCACCTTGTCGGCAATTCGATCGCCGAGCGTCAGGTGCTTCTCGTACTCCTCATTGAGGTTCTCCGACAGCAGCTCGTTCTCGCGCAGGCTTTCCACCACTTCCTTCTCGAGCTCGTCCAGCTCGCCCAGATCCTTTTCCAGCAGGTCCTCGATGTATTCGCTGCGGATGCGGTTGAGGCACGAGAAGCAGATGTAGCCCTTGGGGTCCCAGTGCGGCACCTTTTCCTTCACCAGCCTGAGCATACCGCTGCGCACCATGTTGGCCGGCAACATGTCGGCCAGGGGTTTGTGCTGATGACACACCTGGCATTCGCCGGCCTGCTCCGGAATTTCGTTCATGGCGGCCTCCTCACCGTCTTGCGATTTGCCAGGGGCTGGTCTAACGTTGCCCCCATGTTTCTCCAACAATCGTGCCTGCGGACATGGCTGAAGGCAATCCTGTCTTGCCTCGTTGCCTGGCTGCTGATGGCACCAGCGATGGTTCTGGCCAGCGAATCGGCATCCCTGCCGGCCTGGAGCCAGGGCTACGACCCGAACCGGGATCCGGCCGCCGACGGCCGCGAGGCCATCGCCCTGGCACGCCAGAGCGGCCGTTACGTGCTCATTGAACTGGGTGGCGACTGGTGCGTTTGGTGCCGGCGACTGGATCGGTTTCTGGCCGAAAATCCGGATCTGCGAAACCGTTTGCATCGCCAGTTCGTTTTGCTCAAGGTGAACGTGAGCGAAGAGAACGACAACGCCGCCTTCCTCGCCGGACTGCCCCGCTTCGCCGGTTATCCTCATGCCTTCGTGACCGACGGACAGGGCCGCATCCTGCATTCGCAGGACACGACCGAATGGCAGGAAGACGGCCGCTACTCGCGACAGCGCTTCCGTGCTTTCCTTGATCGCTGGAGACCCGATGCGCAAACCCCGCCCTGACATGCCACCGGCGATGTTTCACCATGCCCATGCCGCCTGGCAGGCCCATCCCGTTTCACGCCGCCGTTTCCTCAAGGGCGCCGGCGCACTGGCGAGCGGTCTCGTCCTGCCCTGGCTGCCCGACGGGGTGCAGGCTGCAGACGATACCGATGAAGCAGCGGAAACGGTCTGGCAAACCATCGCCGCCGTGCAGGAACGCCTGTTTCCCGACGATGGCAACGGCCCCGGCGCCCGGGCGATCCGCGCCAGCGCCTATCTGCAGCAGGCCATGCGTCTTCCGCGCTTTCCCAAAGAGGAAAAGACCTTCCTGCTGCAGGGACCGGCATGGCTGAACGATCTGGCCCGCCAGGCGCACGACGCCGACTTTCCGGCCCTGTCCGCCGATCGGCAGGAGGCCCTGCTGCAGCGCATCGCCCGCAGCCAGGCAGGCGAGAACTGGTTGTCACTTTTACTGCTGTACATCTTCGAGGCGCTGCTCACCGCCCCGGTCTATGGCGGCAATCCAGACGGCATCGGCTGGCGGTGGCTGGAACACGATCCCGGCTTTCCGCTGCCCACGGCCGCCAATACCTATGATCGGATCCTGAAGAAATGAACACGGATTACGATGTCGTCATCGTCGGCAGTGGCGCCGGTGCCGCGCCGGTGGCCTGGATGCTGGCCCGCGCCGGCCACGACGTACTGGTGCTGGAGAAGGGTCCGTGGCTGACCGAACAGGACTTCTGCAAGGACGAATTGGCCTGCTGCCGCCGCAGCGCCTACACACCGGATCTGCGCGACGAGCAGCACGTGATCGAGGAGCCGGACGGTGACGGCTGGCAGGCCACGCCCACCTCCGAATCGGGCTGGGATTTCTGGAACGGCAACGTGGTGGGCGGCTCGTCCAATTTCATGAGCGGCTACTTCTACCGCCTCAAGCCGATGGACTTCCGGCTGCGCAGCGAGTTCGGCCCCATCGAAGGCGCCAACGTGGCCGACTGGCCCATTACCTACTCGGAACTGGAACCCTGGTACACGCTGGTGGAGCAGGTGGTGGGAATCTCGGGGCGGGTGGTGCAGCATCCCTTTCTCGAACCGCGCTCCACGCCCGACTTCCCCCATCCGCCCCTGGACGAGAACATCGTCAGCCGCTGGATCGACGACGCCTGCGAACGGCTGGGCTGGCAGGCCCTGCCCACCCCGCGCGCCATCCTGTCCCGACCCGCGCATGATCGCAACAGTTGTTCCTATTCCATCTATTGCGGCAGCTATGGCTGCAGCACCGGGGCCAAGAGTTCCGCCCGCGCCGCCCTGCTCGATCAGGCCGTGACCACCGGTCGCTGCCATATCCGGCCCCACGCCAGGGTCACGCGTCTGATCTCCGATGCCCGGGGCAGGGTGGTGTCGGCCGAGTATGCCGATCGGGATGGCAACCGGCAACGGGTCCGCGGAAAGATCTTCGTCGTCGCCTGTCAGGCCATCGAGACCGCCCGCCTGTTGTTGTCCTCACCGGGACCGAAACACCCGCACGGCCTGGGCAACAACCGGGGCCAGGTCGGTCGCAATCTGCTGTTCTCGGCCGGCGGCAGCGGCCAGGGAACCTTTCTGTACCGGGATCGCACACCCGAGGAAGCCGAAGCCCTGCGCCGGCGCGGGCCCTTCGTCAACCGCGGCCTGCAGGACGGGTACGTGTTCGAGACGCCGCGGCTGGGGCGCGTCAAGGGCGGCACCATCGACTTCCTGTTCCGCCATCCCAATCCCGTCGCCCGCGCCAATCCGCTCAAACGGGACGACGATGGCCGGCTGATCTGGGGTTCGCGCCTGAAGCGCAGGCTGCAGCAGGAATTTACCCAGGGCCGCTACCTGCGCTACGAGGTGTTCTGCGACTGGCTGCCCACCGATGATTGTTTCGTCACCCTCGATCCTCATGTAAAAGACAAGTGGGGCATGCCCGTCGCCCGGGTCCGGGTGGGCTATCACCCGCACGATCTGCGCGTCGGCGAAGTGCTCTCGGAAAAGGCGAAACGGGTGCTGCGTGAGATGGGCGCCCGCGACGTGTACGGCGGCGTCAGCGGCTCGCCGCCGGCCAATCTGGTCGCCGGCGGCTGCCGCTTCGGCACCGATCCGGCCCACGCCGTGCTCGATCCCGACTGCCGTGTCTTCGACGCGCCCAACCTCTATGTCAGCGACGGCAGCTTCATGCCCACCGGCGGCAGTGTGCCCTATACCTGGACGATCTATGCCAATGCCTTCCGGGTGGGGCAGAAGATTGTGGATGCCATATAAACAGGGCCGAGGGACGAGGAACGAGTGGCGAGGAAAAACGGGTATTTGAATACCTCGTACCTCGCCACTCGGCCCTTGGCCCTGTTTTTCAGACCGTCCTCACCGCCAGCACATCACACTGCGCCGTCTGGATCACGCCACAGACGGTGGTGCCGAGCAGGCCGACGATGCCATGGGCGCCGGTGGCACCGAGAAGGATGAGGTCCGCTTCCTGTTGTTGGGCGTAGGCGACGATTTCCTGGCGCGGACCGCGATCGCTGAACACCACGTCCCATTTCGCCTCGGTGATCCCGAGCCGTTCGGCGAAGGCCTGCAGGGACTGCATGGCCCGTTCGGTGATGTAGGTCTTGGGATCCACGTCCTCGGGTCCGACCCACTCGACCGGGAGATCCTCCGGGAACCCCTCCACCACGTGCAACAGGATCAGTTCCGCGTTGTTCTGCTCGGCCAGCAACTGGCCACGTCGGGCCGCGTGCTCGCTGCCCGGGGAGAAGTCGGTGGCGACGATGATCTTGTGATAGGCTTGCATGGCATCCCCCTGCCGATGTGATTTATGCCGCTCTTTGGATCATAAGGGCAGGCGTCGCAAAAACCCATACCCAAACGACCGAAATCCGGTATCGCGCATGAAACTGTCTCATCACGGCGCTTGCGGCGAGGTCACCGGCTCCTGCCACTTGCTGGAAGTGGGTGGGCGCAAGGTGCTCATCGACTGTGGCCTGTTCCAGGGCACACCGGCCGACGAGGAGCGCAACCGCGATCCTTTCCCTTTCAATCCGCGCGAGATCGATGCGGTGGTGCTCAGTCATGCCCATATCGATCACAGCGGGCGCCTGCCCTTGCTGGTTCGACGCGGTTTCCGCGGCACGATCCATACCCAGATGGCCAGTATCGATCTGTGCGAGATCATGCTCAAGGATGCCGCCTATCTGCAGGAAAAGGATGCCGAATGGGAGAACCGCAAGCGCGAGCGACGCGGTCTGCCGCCCGTCGAGCCGCTGTATACCCGGCAGGATGCGGAAGCCACCATGGATCGGTTCGTGGGGCATGCCTACGAAAAGACCTTCGAGGTGGTGCCCGGAGTCCGTGTGCGCCTGCACGAGGCCGGCCACATTCTCGGCTCGGCCATCGTGGAACTGCGGCTCAGGGAAGGTTCGCTGCAACGAACGCTGGTCTTCACCGGCGATCTCGGCCACAAGGGAACGCCACTACTGCGCTATCCTGCCCTGCTCGAAAAGGCGGATCTGATCCTCATGGAGAGCACATACGGGGATCGCCGCCACCGGAGCTGGCAGGCCACCTGGCAGGAATTCGGCCAGGTGCTCGACGAGGCCCGGCGTTCCCGCGGCAACATCCTGATGCCGGCCTTTGCCGTGGATCGCACCCAGGAACTGCTGTTCGAAATGTCACGGCATGTGGACGAATGGGGGCTGAACCATTGGCACATCTTCGTCGACAGTCCCATGGCCATCAAGGTCACGGCCGTGTATCTGAAATATCTCGACCTGCTGAATCCCCGCGCGGCCGACGAGCTGGTCAGACGCGCATCCGGGCCTCTGCTGCCCCACATCCGCTTCACCATGACCTCGGAAGAGTCCATGGCCATCAACCGCATCCGCTCCGGAGCCCTGATCATCGCCGGCAGCGGCATGTGTACCGGTGGCCGCATTCTGCACCACCTCAAGCACAACGTGTGGCGAGCGGAGACCCATGTCGTCATCGTGGGTTTCCAGGCCGAGGGCACCCTCGGGCGGGCGCTGGTGGACGGCGCCGATCACATTCGGCTGTGGGGCGAGAAGGTGGTGGTCAAGGCGAAGATCCACACCATTGGCGGTCTTTCCTCCCATGCGGATCAGGCCGGGTTGCTCGAATGGTACCGGCACTTCCGGCATCGGCCGCCCGTGGTGCTGGTCCATGGCGAGCCGCCGGCCCTGCTGGCGCTCGCCGATGCCCTGCGCCGAGAGCCGGCGGCCCACGTGTGGATTGCCCGGCCCGGCATGCGATTCGATCTGTCGGATCTGCCGCGCTGAGTCAGGAGGCGTGCGTCGCGCTTCCCTGGAGATGCGCGTCCAGCTCCGCTGCCGGCTCCAGCAACCACAGGCCGATGCGATCCCGATCCACGTAGACGACGTAGCCCTTGAGATAACGGCCATGGTAGAGGGTCTCCTTGCTCTCGGGCAGCACCACATCCAGCAGCGTGCCCTTGGGAAAGGGCGAACCGTTCAGCCGCAGGGCCATGCCCTCGCGGCTGATGTCCACGACCTGGGCATCGGCCGTGCCGTAACGGGGATTGCTGAGAATGACGTCGAAGTGTTCGGGCCGGCGACGGAAATAGCGGTGTTCCATGCCATCACGCCTCGCCCTGTTCCTTCTCCAGCAGGCGATCCACCAGCACTTCGGCCTGCAGCCAGTCGTCCAGCGGCGAGCCGCCGACGAAGCCGCGCTGTTCGGCAATGAAGTAGGCCGTCTCGGCGATCATGCGGCGGCGATGTTCCGGGTCGATCTTCTGCAGGCTGGCTGTTTCGGACGCCGCCCGGGCTGCCGCGGCCTTGCTGGCTCGCTTGCTGGCGGATTTGCTGGCGGTTTTTTTGGCCGTCTTCTTGGCGGTTTTCCTCGCCGTCTTCTTGCGAGCGGCCTTTTTCCCGGTAGTGGACTTCTTGGTGGCGGCGTGCCGATGGATGATCATGTCCCTGCTCCTCGGGGCGAATGCCCGTAACCGGAAGATGATGAACGATTGTGCGCGATCGCGGATTGGTCTGCCGTAACCGAGGTTACAGTCACTTCCCTGTTACGACCCTCGTTCAGGTATAGCAAATCTGGCGCCAAGGTAAAGGCACCAACGACATGAACGTGGAGAAATCGCTGGTGTTCTGGATCCGGTCCAGACTCGTACCGCGCCGATACCCGGTTCGACAACGGCGAACGCACAGGTTCCCGGAATCAGCGCTTTTGTCCGTTCTGGCGGGAAAGATGACCTTCGGCCACCGCCAGCAGTTTCTGCAGGTTGCGCACATGCAGCTCGCCCCCTTCGCAATCGACGATCCCCTCTTCGCGCATTTCGCGCAACAGGCGGTTGACCACGACCCGAACGGTACCGATGAGATGGGCCAGCTCCTCGTGGGAGAGACCACGCAGCAGATCGCGGCGGGGATCCTGCCGACTGTCTTCGAAATTCCGCAGGATGAGGTGGGCCAGGCGGGTCATGGTATCGTGCAGGGCCAGATCGCTGGCCAGTTCGCTGAGCTGCCGCAACTGTCGATCCACGTAGCGGCGCACGGCCCGCAACAGGGACGGATGTTGATCCAGCCAGGACTGCCAGAGCGTCACGGGCCCGCACAGGGCTTCCACGTCATCGAGCGTCTCGGCCGTGACCTCGTGCGGGCGACCGTCCAGCAGGCTGACGACATTGAAACCGTCTCCGGGCCCGAGCAGAAAAAGGGTCAGTTCCCGACCGGTGTCCGGATTCTGGCGGGTGATCTTGACCCGCCCTTGAATCAGCAGGCAGAACTCCTCGACCGTCTCCCGTGGCGTCATGACAATGCGCCGTCGTGGCCAGTGACGGTATTCGAGTTGGGGAAGGAGTTCCCGCACCAGTTCCGGGGACAGCCCGGCCAGAAGCGGGCCCTGTCGGAGGCTTTCAATCAGTTCGTCGGAAAGCGTATGCCGCATGCGGAAATTCCGGCAGATGGAGCAGGGAATATAGCATACTGCAACGGATGGCGACGGCCTTGCCTCCTGTCTGTCCTGCCAAAACATTTCTTTGTTAAGCTTGGATCAGGCACCTCGACATCGGCTGACAATGCAGCCGGCCGCAATCTGACAAGGAGAAAAACATGCGCGATTACAGCAACATGCCGGTCCTGGAATGGGAAGGCGAGATTTCGGCGAAAAAGGCCATGGCCCAGGTACACCACGCCGAACCGGTGATTTTGCAAATGCCCAGGGACTTTCGCCTTGGTATCGATGCGGTTGCCTGCGGGTGCAAACCGGGCGAGACCGCCGAACAGCATGTGGATTGCCATGCCGAGGAGACCCTGAAGTTTCTGGCCGAGGAAAATCAGGTGCCTGCGCTGGCAAGGCTTGGTGAAGTGGCCCATGAGGCCGGCCAGGTCGTGGACGTGCTCCTGGACGCCTGGCAGATCGTCATCCACGACTGAGCAACACTTGTCCACACCGCCTGCCTCGTCAGACGGTGTGGACGCAAACCGGTGAACCCCCCTCGGGTGATGAAAATCAGTCGTTTACCCGCACAATGTAGACGTCACAAGGCGCATTCTTGACCATCTTGGTCGCCAGCGATCCCAGCCGCGCCTTCGGCTGGCCCACCACCAGCAGGGTCGCCTGGCGTTTTTCCACCATCTCCTCCACGGTGCGGGCCGGCGCGCCACCGACGACTTCCAGCACGGAGGGCTTGACGCCAATGGCCTCCAGCCGTGGTTCGAGCCGTTGCCGGATCTTCACTTCCTCCTCAAGGTCCCGATCCTCGTTGCTGCGCAGGGTGAGATCCCCCATCGAAGCCTCGTTGGCATAGTTCGCAGAGCGGGCCGGATAGACATGCAGCACCACCAGACGTGACTGCATGCACCCGGCCATGTGGTGGGCACGCTGCACCACCGGTTCGAAGAACGGGGACTCGTCCACCGCTGCAATGATCAGGGGAGAAGTGTCGGTCATGGCAACCTCGAAACGTCGATACGAAAGGGAGCGTCAAGGATACTCCGATTTACCCGGAAATTCAGTCCTCGCGCCGGGGGCGAAGATAGCGGACTCCGATCAACGCCAGTACCACCGCAAACAGCGAGCGCAGATGCATCTCGGGCAGGGACAGGGCGATGCGACTGCCGAGCCAGGCCCCCGACAGCCCGCCGAGCACCAGTCCCGGCAACAGCACGATGCGCACATGCCCGCAACGTCCGTTCTCCCAGATACCGGCCAGCACCGCCGGTACCCGTGCGGCCAGGGAACAGCCCTGGGCGAGCTGCTGCGGCATGCCCAGCCCCAGTACCAGCAGGGGCGCCAGGACCGGCCCGCCACTGACACCGACACTGCCGGCGACCAGGCCTTCGGCAATGCCCACGAATGCCAGCCATCCCCATTGCAACGTCCCGTGCAGGGCGGCGCTGCCCAATAGCTGATCGCGCAGAATCAGCAGCACCGCACCGGCGATGACCACCACACCGAAGGCCTGGCGCAGGCGGCCACCGGGCAGGCGTTCGGTCAACGTGCCCACCACGGGTGTGAGGATCATGGCCGGCACCGCAATGACCAGCACCGCTCGCCAGTCCACCTGGCCGGCGCGATGATAGAGCCAGGCCCCGAAAGCGGCCGGGAACAGGGCGGCGGCCAGCGCCGTCCCGCGCGCGGCGAAGGGATCGAGCCGCAACCAGGCCATCATCAGCGGAATGGTCAACGTGCCACCGCCCAGACTGAACAGTCCTCCGCCCAGGCCGGCGACCACACCGATGATGAGAGCGCGCAGATGCAACACGATTCGATTCGAAGGCCCGGCGGACATGCAACGCAATCTGCATGCTGATCGGCGCCCGGTCAAGGCTGGTGCCCAAACCCTGCAGGCCCGACGCGATCCGGCAGCCAGGGGATCAAGGCAAGATATTGAAATCGCAGGCTGTTCATGATCACGACCCGTCCGTCGCGCTTGCAAAATCCCGTCACCGCCGCCATATGAGCTGACATGGGTCATTTACGTTCGCACAGCGACGGGCGTAAATTGCCCAGGTGATCCAACCGTTCCCCGGCAACATCGGCACAAGGAAAACCGCATGTCAAAGATTCCGCCTCCCAGCGATCCCATCGAAGCCCTTGGCGAAGCCTATGAATTGCTGCTGGAAAAACTGCTGGACGAATTCCACGTCCGCGATCCCCATCATCAGGAGAAAGCGGGTGAAGTGGACGAGCTGATAGAACAGGCCAGCCACCAGACACCCGGGCTTCAGGAACTGGAGCAATCCGAACAGGAACACGTGAAACAGGCCGTAAAGCGGGATCTGCAATCCCTTTCCCGGTATCACCGTTCGGGCCGGCAGGACGCCGAAGGCTGGCTGGGTTTCGAACTGCATCGCCTGGAAGGCCGGCTGCTGGAACTGATCCCCAAGGTAGCCGATCCCACCCTCACCCAATGGCTGGAATGGCGGGAGGAACTGCAAAGACTGCCCTATCACACCGGTGAGGTGACTGGCCCGGGCACCCTGGTCTGTGATCAGTGCGGGGAGAAACTGCACTTCAGCAAGGCCGGACGTATTCCCCCCTGCCCGAAATGCGGGGGCACCCGTTTTCATCGGCTATCCGACTAGGCAGCCGTTCCGTATTACCGAACATTCCAGCCGTTCTGTATTCACCATCCGACTCGCCCTCAAGGCAGGGGCCGGATGCCCGGGCGTTGATTCCCCCACCCGGAACCTGTTATCCAGGTTACTGACAAATCCGCTAACGCGGCGCAGGATAGATCCGGTTTCGGCCAGAACCATGGTCCCATCCGCCTTCACGTGAAAGTCCCGGACGCATCAGGGGCACCCCCCAACGCGCCCCGGCGCTTGCAAACGCCCGGCAGCGTCACCATATGAAGGAAGCAGCGCCGATAGCGGGGGTCCGAAAGCACATCGAGTGGTGGAACCACTCTGACACGCTGCGTTGACGAATCCGGCGAGCCCGAACCGCCAATCCCCCGAAGACCGTTTCTTTCGCCACGGGAAGGGACGGGATTCCCCAATAAGAACAAAGGAGAACGACATGGCCCGATACGTGCGCTGGTTCGAGGAAATCGGCATCGACGACATTCCGCTGGTCGGCGGCAAGAATGCCTCCCTCGGTGAGATGTACCGCGAACTTTCCCCCCAGGGGATCAGGGTGCCCAACGGTTTTGCCGTTACCGCCGAGGCCTATCGCGACATGCTCACCGCCGCCGGGGCCTGGGATGCGCTGCACGAGG
>Ga0256832_1001723_pt1 | contig 14931 bp, 3 predicted proteins | sample 134614metaG_FD_190534 | JGI IMG/M metagenome (GOLD analysis project Ga0256832, IMG submission 190534) | Hydrothermal vent microbial communities from Lau Basin, Pacific Ocean - 134-614 | ecosystem: Environmental > Aquatic > Marine > Hydrothermal vents | place: Pacific Ocean: Lau Basin | collected...
AGGCCGGGTATCTGCGTGCCGTTGAGGGATTTGGCATCTCCAATGCCGTCGTATATCCCGCTTTGCACCGCGCTGAGCGCTCCCGCCTGGAATCCTTCGGCAAAGGTTCCTCCCATGGCTTCCGCCGCAACTCCCTGTGCCAGGCCGTTGAGGCCCGCGTGTATCGCCGTGGTTAACACCGCTTCTTCTACACTCGACAAAGCCAGTGCCGAGCTAATTTCTCCCGCCAGGGTTTCCGCCCCCGCATGGGTCGCCACTGTCGCCACAAAGTTGATGAACAGAGGCAATACTGGAATATGCCCGCTCGGGTCCGTACCGCTCAACGGGTTGTTCAGCACATAGCTGTACCGGTTGTAGCTCTGGCTGTTGTCCGCAAACTGGATAAAAGGATCCGCCGACAGAAAACGCCCCAGCTGCGGATCATAGACCCGCCCGTTCATGTGAATCAGCCCCACTTCATCCAGGTGCTCGTGCCCGGTGTAGCCCCGGGGTTCTTCGCTGGCCGGGGCCTGACCCTGGCTCCAGTCCACGGGACGCCGCTGGCCCCAGGCTTCGAAGCTGGGGTGTTCGCGCAGGGCGCGGTTCTCGGTGATGACGTCCACGGAACCCAGGTGGTCCCGGTACAGGTAACGGGTCTTGCGCTGGCCGTCCTGGATGATCCGCACGGCCACGGCCTGGCCGTTGGCCTGGATGTAGTGCCGGTATTCGGGGGTTGCGTCGTCTCCCCGGTAGTACACTTCCACGTCCCCCAGGTAGTGGATGGTGGTGTCCAGGTCATTGAAGTGCTTGACCTGCTTGTGACGCTGCCCGTCGGGGCCGTAGCGAAAGGCGAGGATGGCGCCGTTGCGGCTGTCGTAAACAGCGGTGAGGTGGTTGTGGGCGTCCCAGCTGTAGCTGCGGCCGCCGCCCTGCACCATGTTGCCGTTGTTGTCATACTGGTAGCTGCTGCTTGCGGCCCGGGGCACTGGCTGGGGCGCCGTCAGGTAGGGGCTGTTCTCGAAGCCGTTGGAGAAGATGTACGACGGCGCTTCGCCCTGGGTCTGGGAGACGGCATGGGGACCGCCGCTGCCGCCATAACTGTAGCTCAGGCCGTCCTTGCTCAGCAGGTTGCCCAGGGCGTCGTAGCTGAAATCCCGCCGGTAGGGGCTGACACGGTCGTCGGTGGTGACGCCGGTCAGGCGGTTGAGGACGTCATAGTCGAAGTCTTCCCGGATGTCCTGTGCCCGGTCCCGGCGCCATCGCAGGTTGCCCAGGCTGTCGTAGCCGTAGGCCAGGTCCTGCAGGGCGCCGTTGTCCGTGAGAATCCCTTCCACCCGGCCGCTGGCCGGGTCGTAGTCGTGCAACACGTCCAGGTCGCCAATGATCTCTTCGGTAAAGGCGCCATCGGCGTTGGTCTGGCGGCCGTTCCAGTAAACGGCACCGGTGGCGGCGTCTTCCACGTAGGCAAGATAGCCCTGGCCGTTGTAGTGGTAATCCAGGCTCATCTGGCCTCCGGCGTATAGGCGGCGTTCTATGCGCCCATAGCTGTCGAAGGTGAGCGATTCGCTGTAGCTGGCGCCGTGGCTGTCCAGAATATCTCCGTCCAGGGTCTTGTCGATGTAGGTGTCGGTCCGGTTCCGGCGGCCCAGGTCATCATAGAAATACGCCCGCTGGTAATGACGGCTGCTCTCGCCGGTCAGCTTGCCCAGGGATTTTCCCCGGCCGGATTTGTCCCATTCCCAGGTTTCCAGGGTGTTGGCCCATTCCCCTTCCACATAGCGCTCACGCAGGCGGCCCAGGGCGTCATAGCTCATGACCAGGGTCTGTCCCTTGGCGTCGGTCTGGCGAATCAGTTCTCCCAATCCGTTGTAGGCATAGGCCCACAACCCCATGTCCGGATCGTCTTGCCACAATTTGTCGCCCCGCAAAGTGTAGGCGATGGTGGTGTGGTTGCCATCGGCATCGGTGATCCCGGTCCGGTTGCCGGTGGCGTCATAGGTAAAATTCATCCAGTTGCCCAGGGCGTCACGCACGGCCAGCTTCTGCCCCAGGGCGTTGGTTATCATGATGTTTACCTGGTCGGGGGCTCTTACCGGTCCGTGGTCTGTCTGGTAGGTAACCTCGGTGGTGGTGGTGATGCGCTGTCCCCGGCGGGATGGCGTTAGAGACACACCGTATTCATACGTGGTCGTGCCGTTGACCGGCGAGGATACTTCCATGGGACGGTTGAGGATGTCATAGCTGGTGGTTGTCCAGTAGGTGGCATTGTTGAAGAACGGCCGGGACACCCGGGTGACCCGCCCCAGGGCGTCATATTCGGTGTCTTTCTTCTTCCACTGGTTGGCACTGAAGCCTTCCACCGCTTCACGGATCACGCGGTTTTTCTTGTCCATGCATTGATACTGCCGGGGCTGACCACTGGTGACCGTGTCAACGCGGTAGACGGCAATGGCGGGACAGCCTGGGGTATCCCATTGCCGGATGACGGTGGTGCTGGTGCCGTCGGCCCGGGTCTCCTGTTTCATCCGCCCGAGGGCATCGGGCGTCCAGGTGGTGGTGAGGTTGTTGGGACCTGTCAGGGAGGTGCGGAACCCAAACCGGCTGTTATAGGTGTACCGTTCTTCATGCCCCAGGGCGTTGATGGTCTTCAGGGGAAAGCGTCCCTGGGCATCATAGGGCGTGTCGGTCTGCCGGCGGTCCACCAGATACCCGGAAACGGCGGTCTGCCGTTCGTTGCCGTAGTCGTCGTACTCGTGACAGGTGGTTTGTTTGTACTGGCCGTTATCCGGCTCGATCACCTCGCATTTCAGCTGCCCGGTGGGACGGTACCCGCCAACGCTGTTCATGAAATAGCTGAAGATACTTTTCCTCTTGATGGATTGGCCAATGGGATAGGCAGTGCCCGAATGGGTGACCGTGCTTTGCTTCAAACGCCCGAACAGCCAGTAGGTGGCATTGTTGTCATACTCGCTTTCCGTGGTCTTGATGTGGGTTACTCCTCCTCGCAAAACGTCCCAGGTGGTGGTCTTATGCAAGCCAAAATTGCCTGCCACATCACGCGCTCCCAGTTCCGTTGTCTTGAGGCTCACCTGGCTGCCGGATTGAAGATCGTAACTGTAATCGTAGGTTTTGGGCGCCCAGGGTGAATAAAATTTGGCCCGGATGCTTCCGCCGCCTTTGTTAAATACCGGCCTTCTCATCAGGGAAAGCCTTCTGCCGTCAGCGCTTCGCTTCGTCTCCTTTTCAGCCAGGCTGCCGGTAAAGGGGAAGTCCTGCTTGAACAGCTGTGTCTCTGTCAGCCCGGCGGTCACATCCGTTGTCACCTGTTTGGCAAAGCCCTGGAATCCCCTCCCCCGCAAGCTGGCGCGCGCGCCTTCGTAACGGAAGTTCTGGACATGATATCCGCCAATGCCATTGTCCTGCCGGGTTCCGGACACCACGTACATAGGCGCCTGAATATAGCGATATCCCTTCCGTGCCGCACCGTTGTTGTTGTAGGAAGAATGCATGCCTTCATCGGTCAGGGGCCGGTAATCGATTTCGATCACGTCGTTGAACCTGCCCCTTCCTGCGGTGATACGGTGCACCAGGTCCGAGCGCGTTTTGATCCGCCGGCGCAGTTCCCAGCGGTGGTCCTTGCCGTAGATCAGATCCTCAAAACCGTCACCATCAAAATCGGCGACTTGTGGATGATGATTCTGGGTGCGCTCCGTGAGTATGCCAGTGTTGATGGCTTCAAAGTAAGGGGCACCGGCTGCGTTGAAACGGGTGAGCAGCACCCACCAGGTGCGCTGTTTGTCCTTATGGGCCAGGAGAATATCCGTGACGCCGTCCTTGTCCCAGTCGATGGGGTTAGCGGACAGGGCGTCTTCCGGATCCAGACGCAACGAGTCTTCTTGGCCGTTCGTCTCAGGTTCCGGGCTGATTATCTTAAACACCGCGGCATGAAACCGGGAAGAAAAGCTTGCCCGGCCGGGAAAAAACCGGGTCCCCCCCCAATTGAGGCGGTAGTAGATCTTCCGATTCTTGAACCAGACAATGTCCTGGTAGCCATCGCCATTGATGTCGATGACCATCGATACATGCTCATCCCTTGGTGAATGCCAACCCACATAAAATTCACTGAATGAGTTTCCTTGGGAAAAATAGATCCAGTTGTTGACGCTGAACAGATCCTGCATGCCATCGCCATTGACATCGATGACCATGAGCCGGTTTTTTTCTGAAAACGCGGGCAAACCCGCGCTGCCAGCGGAATAAAACTGGCCGGGCGCATTCCGCCTGTTGAGCTTCAGCTCCCACTGGACGGGCGAGAAAAAACTTCCCGATAACACATGTTTGGGGAAAACCAGGTCTTGCAGGCCGTCGCCATTGGCGTCCAGTACGATGGGCATACAGTTCGACGGCGCCTTACCAATGCTGCCACACCCCCAGGAATTCCCCTCTTCGGATGCAGTGTCCGCAATCACCTGGTCACTGTCCACGATGTCGCCACCGCTGTAACTGAGCTTTTTCCAGCCATCCAGATGCCAGCTGGACCACTGATTCTCGCCATCATCATAGTAGACCTGCCAAGAAGCCTGGGGTACCAGGATATCGGAATCCCCATCACCATCGACATCCATGACGATGAAGGGCGCGCCTTTCCAGGGGCCATCCTCCACAGGAGGCATCCCTGGGGTATAGGTCAGGTGACTGACTACCCCACCATGGCGTCCGTAGATGTCCACGGCCAGCGCTCCATTGGCCTCCTGGGTGGGATAGGCCAGGTCGGCTATACCGTCGCCATTGAAATCCAGCACCCGCGCGGCATCACGGCTGGCGGAGTCCCCAATGCTGTTTTTATTCTTGTCGCTCAGGATGGCGCTGCTGAAAAGATTGTCGGTCTTGGGATGGGCCGCCGTATGCCATTCGATGAGCGTGGGAGGCACGCAGTCGTTCGCGTTGTCTTCCCCCATGCACATGCGAATCTGGGCCAGGCGGCTCCTGGGCGCGGCGTAGCCGGTGGCGTAATAATCAAACTGGTAGCTGCGCACCTGGGCGCTGCCTTCCCTGACCCGAATCGCTTTTAACCGCGTGGTGGAACTGATGCGGCTTTGCGCCAGAAAGCCATAGGAAGGATCGGGACGGTCTTCATAAACGAAATCAATATGGGAGTGAAAACCGGCCCCGGTGCGCAGGTTGCCGGTATAATCGATGCGCGACACCCGGTGTTCACCCAAAGCCGTATTTTCGAAATAAGATACATCGAAATAGTTTTGCGCCGTGTCGATGACCCGATTGAGGGCCCAGCGCTGTATCTTTCCATCCGCCGTGTTGACCTGGGAGTCCTGGGTTCTGCCGTATTCCATGATCTCGCCCGACTTGGTCCACACCTCGAAATACATGAGGTTGCTGCTGGAGTCCCTGAGCAGCTTGATAACACTGAAATCGTCGAGCTCAAGACGATATTCCGACCCCACATGCCCCTGAGCCACATTGTTCACCCGCAGCATGCGGCGACCGTCCAGGCACAAGGCATCATCGGCATGCATCTCCACGGCAGCAGGCTTGTTGTCCTGTGCCCAGGTCTGTTTGCAGCGATGAATGGTGGACAATCCCCCCAGCGACCACCCCATACCCAGCAAACCGCTGCCACCCTGGCTGTTGTATTGCAAGGTCAGCTTGGGGGTCAACTTCCCCCGTCCGGGGGGAATTTCAATAGGAACGGCATAGCTCGCCGCACCATTGCCGGTCACCGCAAATTCCCCCGGCAGGGAGGCCACCAGATTGCTTGGGCCGGCGCTGGGCAGCTGATCCTGTTGCACGGTTGGCGCATAGGAATAAGGTGCGGGCCAGGTTTCCCCATAGGGGGTGTAGTAGAATTCTTCCAGGGCGCCGGAAGAGTCCCCGGCGCTGGCCAGCATGCCCGGCAGGGTGTACGTCCAGGAATGGGTATCACCATTGGGTTTGACGGCCTGGATGAGCAGTTTCTGGCCATTGTAGGTCAACGTCCAGGTGCCTCCCGTGGACAGCTGCAACTGGCTTCCACTGCCATCGGGATTCCGGGTAATTTGCAGATCCGCGCCACTGCTGTTTGTGACCTGCTGCAAATAGCCATCGGCATCATAGGCGAACACATAGTGGTTGTTGCCCAGGCTGTCCGTGGTTCTCAGATGCCGCCCGTTGTCGTCAAACCAGTAAACTTCCGGCAAGGCCGGATCGCTGATCTTGTAGGCGTTATCGGCGTAGGTGACATAACGGCTTTCCCAGCGCATCACTGCACCAGGGGACAGATCGCCTGCGAGCAGGCGGCCGTCGGGCCCAATGGCCAGGCTTTCCAACCCCTCTGAGCATCCGCCCGCCGATGACATATCGACTTCAGCGCGAACGCCATCAGCGGACAACAGAATCATGCGGCAATCACTTTGTCCCACCACCAGTGTGCCGTCAGAAGCCACCACCAGGGCGGTTACCCGTGCAGGGCCTGCCTCCAGCAAAACCGTGCTGATATATCCATTCATGCTGATCCGGCGGATCCGGTAACCTTCTCCCGGATAGTTATCGGCGACATAGAGGTTGTGGGCCTGGTCCCAGGCTATTTTTCCCAACTGGCCGAAGGCCGCATGGCGGGCCAGTCCGCCATCTCCGTTTTCCTGGTCGAATTCACCGGCCTCCCCGCTTCCGGCATAGGCCCTGAGCCCTCCCTGGCCGTCCCATTGGTAGAGCTTCCGGCTGCCCCGGGCGGCAATAATCAGAGGACCTTCCGTACCCGGCGCCAGCGCCACCGGTTCACAGAATATGCCGTCACTGCACCCTTCGGCGGGGGCCGCCGCCAATATGCTGGCGCCGTTGGAGGTAAGCTGAAGCAGCCGGTGACCTGCCTTATCCACAGCCAGCAGGTTGCCGTGCCAGTACGCCAGATCGGACAACTGCAGCGGGTCCTGTGCTTCCAGTCCCAGCGCCTGGGCAACATCCAGGGAGGATTGCAATTGACCGTCTGCGGAGAAATGCCATAACAGGCGATCTGTAGAAACTGCTGTCTCCCCCGAAGCCCCGGGGGCGATACTCAGGCTCTGGGGCGACGCCGGCAGTACGCCCTGCAGATCCACCCGTGGTGTGAACTGTCCGTCACTGGCATTGTGGGGCAGACGATAGTCATACTTCCGTGAATGGGTATCGCCTAGATACAGCGTACCGGATGCAGGATCAAACGCATGGTGCACATTCAGGCTCCATCCACCCAGGCCGGTATACTCGTTGGTATAGTTGCCCAGCCAAACCTCCCATTGCCGGGTGACCTTGAGGGTGGAACCGGACTGCCGGGTCTGTGCGCCGCCTGCGGGAAGATCGCCGAATGCCTCATCGATCAGGGAAGCTGACAAGGGATAGTCCGCTTTGTAGTAGTGATTGACCTCTATTTTCAGACGCTTTCTGCCATTGACGGCGCGGCCAAAATAATCCAAACCATCCCAAAGGAAACGGTGCTCCAGGCCCGGCTCGGGATCATAGTCATAGCGATATTCCCTGCCTGCCACGCGTGCAACCAATTCGACCTTTACCAGGGCATCACTCACCGCTTCTCCGGTCAGGGGGATCATCGCCATACTGGACAAGGCATACCCTCTGGCCCGCTCGGAGCTGTACTGTAAAGCGTAGGACGAATCCTCCAGTGGCAGTTGCTGGGTAACGGGCGGTAGTTCCACGCTTGGCTCGTAAGGCGGCTCCCCGGGCAGCTCATCCATGGCTTGTGGCAACAACGCCAAACCCATGGCCCAGATGCCGGTTTCGGAGATCGGCATGCGCTGCACCATGTCGCCTATACCGTAGTGCTCCGCCAGCCAGGCCAGTTCAGCCCCCGTAATACCCAGGGCAGCCAGCTGCCCCGGATCCATGGGCGAGCCGTCTGCATCGACAGAGAGCACGGCCTGACCATCCTGCTTGTCGATGATCTTGAGTACATGCCCGACTCCTTCCTCCAGCCAGGTTCCGGATGCCGGATTGAAATGCCCTACATGCAAACCCGTGCCCAGGGGATATTGCTGGTGATTGGGCAAATAAACCGGATGAGGCTGACCAAAAACCAGGCCCTGGACATATTCGTCCTCTGACAACACAACCACATTGGAGGCATTCCAGGTATCCGGCAAAGGAGCAGGCAGTTCCTTTTGCTCTGATTGACTGAAGTCGGTCAAACGCAGGAACAGGGTTGTCTCGGGCGGGAGAGGGGTTGTTTCCCCCACAGGCAACACAGTATCTCCAGCATCAAACAGCAAGGTCGCGCCCTGGGAAGTGCCGGCCCCGGAAACGGGAATCAACTCCGATACTTCTCCATTGAGATAAACCTCGGCACCCTGGGGGTTGCGCGCCAGCAATACCTGCTCGCCCAAAACCCTGTCCTCCCCCCAATCTGGGGCTACACCACGATAGGCGGGCACATAACCGGTCTTGTCAAACCGCAGGCGCCTTTGTCCGCCCCCGGGGAACAGAAGACGGTAATTGCCATCCCCGTCCGTGAGGGTGTAGCCATATTCCGGATGATCGGCAACCTGTACGGCCACGTTGGCCAAAGGATAACCATTGAGATCACGAATGTGACCGGATACCCCCGCTGTCTGGCCATCAGCAAACGGATAGGCCGTGACGTCTTTCTGGCGGGGGGGATCGGATTCGATCAGAAAACGGTTGGCATCGAAATAGCCGGGAAACGGCAGAGGCTGCAATACCGGTACAGGCGCTGGCTCTGCATCCGGCTCATCCGCTGCCGACGGGCGTATGTTGAGACGAACATACTGGCGGGTCACCGTGCCTCTGGCGTCTGTCACCACCACGGCAAACCCATAACTGCCCCTTGCCGATGGAACCCAGTGCACCAGACCGGTTGCCGCATCGATGGTCAGTCCGGCAGGAGCATCTTCTACAGAAAAAACAAGGTCGTCGCCATCTTCGTCCACGGCGTCAACGTCGTATTCATAGACTGAAAGCACCTCGCCGTACGGGTAAGGCGAGGTCGTTATTTTAGGGGGATGATTATCCAGGACTTGCGCAACGATTACCGCAGTCACCGGATCACTGTCTGCGGATCCATCCGATACCGTCAGACCAACGGTATAGCTTCCAGGCTTGTCGGCACGGAAGACCGTTGCTTCCAGGGTGGGTTCCTCGATAACCGCCTGGCTCTGGGCTGGCCGTGAAATCAAACTCCACTGGAACGTCAGGCTGTCATGATCAGGATCATAAGAAGAACGCCCGGACAGGGTGATTTCCATGCCTTCGTCCACCTGGGCCGGCGCCTCAATGACAGCTACCGGAGGCCGGTTGACGGTCTGGATGACAACTGTATCCGGCGGACTTTCCAGCTGACCGTCCGACACACGCAACGACACCACGTATTGGCCAGGCGCCTCGATATGCAGCGTCGGTCTGACAGTTTCCGCCCCTGTCAGTATGGCAACGCCATCTTCAGGTTCATCGACAATTTCCCAGGCGTACAGGAGAGTGTCACCGTCCGGATCACTGGATGCAGAGCCATCCAGCTCCACCGATCCTAGGCTGACGGTCTGGTCCGCTCCCGCGTCGGCTACCGGCGCTTGATTGGCATTCGCGTCAACCGCGTAACCCGCCCACAGAGCAAAGCTCAGGCTGAGCAGTTTGAACAGTCGAATAATTCCCGGGAAGGCTTGATTCATGGCTAATATCCCTATCAGCAGGAACAGTTTCAATCTAAGAAATCTGCGCCAAAACTAGCATAAATCGTGTGGAAACTGCTCCTTACCCTGCAATTTCCACCCAATCATTGTGATGCGCGTCACATAATTCGTATCTGATCAGCAAACCCTCAATGGCTTGATACCAAAGCCCTATCAAAACACTTGGGCATTCGTCCAGCAGAAAACTCCCGCGTCTTCTGTTCGATTTCCCCTCCACCTGTTACCTCTGGTCTGTCAGTCTAAGTGATGTAAGGAACAATACTCACATCCTTTGAATCTCACAGCGGAAACCCTGCCATGCTACAGAATAAGTATTTTGGCTCATGGGGGGCGGCTTGCCCCTTCTCCATGGAGCAATTGGTTTAATGATCAGATGGGTAGGTACAAAACCTGCTTTTCTGACCCGTCATGCCAATACGGGACGCTCCTTACCCCCAGATGCTTTCCTGTGCCAGGAACCCAGAAAGCTGCTGGGCCGCCATCGCGGGCTTCTGAATGAAATCCGGCGCACGGTGGGTATTCCCGACACCCATTACCGGGCGTTGTATCACCCGTTGTTCGATCAGTTTGCCGCCTGGAGCCAGGAGTTTCCTGCATCAGAGGCCCACCACCACTGTGCGCCAGGTGGCGCGCTGCAGCACGGCATTGAAGTCGCCCTGCATGCGGTGAAACGGCGCCGCAAACTGCTGTTGCCCGGCGGGGCCACCGCGGAACAGTTGGCCGCCAAACAAGACGTTTGGACCTATGCCGTCGTATCAGCGGCGCTTCTTCATGATTTTGGTAAGCTGGTGGGCGATATTCAGGTCCTCATGCTCGACGCAGACGGCAGGGATATGGGGGAATGGCAGCCATGGCGCGGCGACCTGATAATACAAGGTTGTCATGCCTACCGTCTGCGCTACCGGCGAGAACGCGACTACCGCCTGCATGAACGCCTGCCCGCTTTCTTTGTTTCCGGAATCATGCCAAGACTCGGCCTGGAATGGCTGTCAGAAGACCGGGGCGCCTTTTCTCAGTGGACCGCCATGCTGGCGGGTGACTGGGAAAATGCAGGCATCATCGGCGAAATCGTGAGCCATGCCGATGCGCAGTCGGTTGCGGCCATTCTGGCTGGTGCCCAACAACAAACGCCCGGCGCCCGGCAGCGGCCGCTCCACGAACGGTTACTGACGGGTTTACGCTACCTCCTGGATCAGAAGGAACTCCCCTTGAACACCCGGGGCGCTGCCGGCTGGGTACAGGGTGACTCCGTCTGGCTGGTGAGCAAACGTACACTGGATGCGCTGCGGGAACACCTGGAACGGGAAGGCCATGCCGGCATCCCCCAACGCAACGATCGCCTCATGGATGCGCTACAGCAGTCCGGCAGTCTGATTCCCTGCGAAGACAAGGCCATCTGGAAGGTTCAGGTTTTCACTGAAAGTTGGCCCCAGGCCAACACCCTTACCGTGCTGCGCTTTCCTGTCGGAAAAATATGGGCTGACCCGACAGCAGCGCCCGCCCCTTTTCAGGGAACCGTGACGCCCGAAAGCGAAACAGAAGCTGCCACAACCGCGATTTCAGAGGAGACTCAACCCGAGTCCGGTCAAGCTATAGAGTCATCGGTTGAACGCCCCAAGGAATCCACTGAATCGAGCACCACCGGCGCAGACATTTTCTCGGAACCCGACGTTCCCGCCTCTGTCCCAACTCACACAACAACAGAAAACACGGTTACCACGGAGGAATTGCCGCCAATGCCAGAATCTGGACAGCGTTTTGTTGCCTGGTTGCGGCAGAATCTGCAAAGCGGCCTGTTGGAAATGAATACAGCTTCCGGGCGCATCCATCGGGTTCCAGAAGGACTGTTGCTGATCAGCCCGGGGGTGTTCAAAGACTATCGCGATCCCCACCCTGAGGTGAATTGGCAGCATGTGCAGCGTCGTTTCGCCCGCCTGAAACTGCATAAAAAAATGCCCGACGGCACCAACATTCATGTTTACCAGGTTATCGGCGAGAAAAGCCGCAAGCGGGGGATGGTGAAGGGCTTTCTGATTCCAGAAAGCCATCTTGCAGATGTTTTTCCCGGTATCGATCTGCCACCACCCAACCCGCACTTGCAGCGCAAGACAGCAGCCTGAAGCAGCGAGCCTGGCAGACTGTTACCAACCCGGCAGTGAGCATTTCCCTTTGGAATATAATTCGAAATTTCAGTCGTCTGATGGCAAGTGATTTGCCTGACGACCAAGGGAGGCAGTAGAGGATTGATGGAAAAAAGGACGTACCGGCTGACAACAAACAATATGGACAAAGACGGACCGGCCAGGCTCTATGATGGCGGTGGTTTGTGGCTCATCATTTCCAAAGACAATTCCCGGCGATGGGTATACCGGTATCGATTCAATGGTACTGACCAGGAAATAGACCTGGGCAGCCCGCCCAACATAACCGTACAAAATGCCCGCAAACAGTCAGCCACCTATCGGGCCATGAAGGCCCGGGGCGTAGACCCCAAATATCACGACAAAACAGAAGATCAGGATGATGCCGGCATCTGGACGTTCAACCGATGTGCTGAAGCCTATATCGAGGCAAAGTCCCACGAATGGAAAAACAAGAAACACGCGGATCAGTGGCGAGCCACCATCAAGACGTATTGCAGCCCCGTGTTTGGTCAACTGCCGGTAGATCAAATTGATGTCGAACTCGTTCTGGAAGTCATCGAACCCATCTGGTATACCAAAACGGAAACAGCAAGCCGCTTGAGGGGGCGGATAGAAAACATCTTGTCGTGGGCGATCGTGCATGGCTATCACGACGGGCCCAATCCGGCTATCTGGCGGGGCTATATCGAGCACCTGCTGCCAAACAAATCCAAGATCGCTCAACCAAGGCATCATCCGGCCATGCCGTACCAGGAGGTCAGCGCCTTCATCAATACACTGAAAACCAGAAACAACATATCGTCGCTGGCGCTGCAGTTCTTGATCCTGACAGCGACGCGAACCGGCGAAGTGATCGGCGGAAGCTGGGAAGAAATAGACACACAGGCAGGTATATGGGTCATCCCAGCCAATCGCATGAAAGCAAAGCGGGAACACCGCGTGCCTTTGTCTACACAGGCGCTATCCCTGTTGGACAAGCTGCCCGCAAGAAAAGGCTGGCTATTCCCATCCATTCGTCATGGCAAGCATATCAGCAATATGGCCATGCTGAAGTTCATGAGGGGTCTGGGATACGGTACCAAAGGAAGTCGAGGCCCCTACGTTCCACATGGATTCCGCAGCACATTCCGGGACTGGTGCGCGGAACAGACCGATTTTCCAAAAGAACTGGCGGAATCCGCTTTGGCTCATGTGCTTCGAAACAAGGTGGAGGCCGCCTACCAGCGAAGTGATTTGCTGGAAAAAAGACGCCCACTCATGCAGGCATGGGCCAACTACTGCTATGGAGAATCAATGCCCTGATACTCCGTCTATCTGGTTCTTCTGCTGTCGGCCATTCAAGAAGGTATATACGACGGTACCGTCCTCACACGTAAGGTAGCCCCACTGAGCACCCACTTCGGTCTGTCCCTGTTGAGGGGGGTGTGCCCACCAGTGTCTTCGGCTGAGGCTCCTCATTTCCGGCAGGGTCGCCTGAGCCACCGGCGGCAACACATTGGGGTGATGGACAGCTCATGATGTTGAACCATCCCGCTATCTGTTGTACATAGAGAACCGGCAATCGAACCAGGGTGGCTTCCTGACCACAGATTTAGATTGAACCCCTACATCAATTGGGGTATAAAAGCAAGTGGGTCGTCTTGTGTTGGCGCAGAGGCACAAGAAGCCAGGGAAGAGGATCATCGCTTCGCGATGATCAGAGTTGAACAAGCATAGCGGGTAGACCAAGAGCTAAGCCCTTAGCCATCCACCATCTCAAAAAATATGGCGGAGAGCGAGGGATTCGAACCCTCGATACGCGTTAACGTATACACCCTTAGCAGGGGTGCGCCTTCAGCCACTCGGCCAGCTCTCCAGTAACTCATGTTTGCCGCGAATTTCTTCCGCTACAAACTACAAGGGCGGCTATTCTAGCCGCCCTTGTAGTATTTTTCCAGCCTTTATGCCTATTCTTCAGGCTCAGCACCACTCTCTTCTTCTTCCAGGCCATCTTCTGCCTGTTCGGCCTTGATACGCTCGTAGATTTCTTCCCTGTGCACAGAGATATCCCGAGGCGCATTTACGCCGATTCGTACCTGGTTGCCTTTGACACCCAGTACGGTAACGGTAACATCGTCACCAATCATCAGGGTTTCACCAACCCGGCGAGTCAATATCAACATAATTACTACTCTCCATATTCCATTGTGCCCATCATCTTATTTCCTGATTCCGGGTACATAAATAAACGAACCAAGCCTTCCGCTAATATAACTATAGCGAACCGCGCAATTTTATCAGCACAAACACTGGAAAAAAACCTGATTTGTAATTTAACTGGGTGACAAAACTCAGTTTTCTACAACATTTACATGGGACAGTTGCAAGCCCTTATACAATCCATGGTAATAAAGGGATTTCCCTGTTATTTCAGCTTTCAACTTGATCCAGGCCAAAAGCCTCATGCAGTGTCCGAACCCCGAGCTCTAGGTATTTCTCGTCCACGATGACAGATACCTTTATTTCCGAGGTGGAAATCATCTGGATATTGATCTGCTCCCTGGCCAACGCTTTGAACATGTTGCTGGCAATGGCCGCATGGGAACGCATGCCCACCCCAACCAGCGCGATTTTCACAATCCGGTCATCAGATTCGACTTCCCGCGCGCCCAATTCCTTTGCGGTCTTCTGCAGGATATCCAGGGCTTCCGCCTGGTCATTGCGGTGCACAGTGAAAGTGAAGTCGGTAGTATCGTCCTTGCCGATGTTCTGCACGATCATGTCGACTTCGATGTTGGCTTCGCCTATGGGCCCGAGGATCTGGTAGGCTACGCCCGGATGATCGGGAACGCCCCTGATAGTCAGCTTGGCTTCGTCCCGGCTGAATGCTATGCCTGCAATCTTCGCCTTTTCCACGTCTTCTTCCTCCAGGGTGATGAGGGTGCCCTCACCTTCTTCAAAACTCGACAGTACCCGCAGGGGTACGTTGTACTTGCCTGCAAATTCCACGGACCGGATTTGCAGCACTTTGGAGCCTGAACTGGCCAGCTCCAGCATTTCCTCGAATGTGATGCGATCCAACTTGCGCGCATTGGGTTCGACGCGTGGATCTGTGGTGTAGACTCCATCAACGTCGGTGA
>Ga0256832_1001724_pt1 | contig 14930 bp, 11 predicted proteins | sample 134614metaG_FD_190534 | JGI IMG/M metagenome (GOLD analysis project Ga0256832, IMG submission 190534) | Hydrothermal vent microbial communities from Lau Basin, Pacific Ocean - 134-614 | ecosystem: Environmental > Aquatic > Marine > Hydrothermal vents | place: Pacific Ocean: Lau Basin | collected...
CGTGGGCGACGAATCCTTCGAGCAGCTACGTCGCGGCGAGTTGAACGAGGCCCAGCGCCGCTACCTCAACGCCTACCTCCACGAGTTCGCCCGCGAGTACCGGCTCGTCGGACGGGTCGACTACCAGCGCGCCACCTCGTCCGTGCCGCCTCGGGCGACGCACTCCGGCGAGCTGGCCCCCGGGAGCGGGTTCGAGGGCGAGAACTGGCAGCCGGCGGTGCCGGCGCGTCCCCCGAGCTCCCGGCCCCAGGGCCGCGTCCCGGCGGCCGCTGTCCTCCGCAAAGCCGAAGACCTCTACGCGCGCACGGGCCACGAGAACGCCGGCTTTCTATCGGCGAGCTGCGGCTTCATGCCCCGCACGCCCCCGAAGCAAGCCCTCGCCTCGTCCCACGCCGCCTGGGACCAGATCGTCGCGGAGCTGACGGAGCTCTACCGAACGCTCCGAGTCCGCGAGCGCGTCCACGAGCTGCCGGTGCTCCCCGCCAACGAAGAGCATCTGGCCGAGGAGGACCTGCTGCGCGCCGCGGCCATCCTGGGCATGCTGGCGCACGCCTACTGGTATTGCCGGGTCGAAGCGCCCGATGAGCTGCCGCCCCCGATCGCGCGGCCGTGGGCGACACTGCGGCGACGGCTCGGCCGCGGCGCGCCGGTGCTCAACTACATCGATCTCATCGTCTACAACTGGAGGCTCGTCGATCCGAACCTGGCCGACCCGCTGCGGGTCGAGAACCTCCGGCTACTCATCCCGACCGTCGACAACAAAGAAGAGCGCACCTTCTACCTGACGCAGACGGAGATCCTCGCGCGCTGCTCCCCAATCGTCGCGGCGGCCATCCGCGCCCAGGAAGCTGCGATGGTGGACGACCGGGAGGCGGTGGAGGCCGAGATGATGACCATCATCGCCAGCCTCCAGCGCGTCATCCGCGAGTCGCTCCTGAAGATCAACCCCAACCCGGCCGGCCTCAGCCACGTCGATCCCGTCACCTGGGCGAAGACCGTGGCGCCTTTCGCCGTCCCCTTCGTCGAAGGCGTGCTGGGCCCCAGCGGCACCAGCTCGCCGATCTTCAACTTCCTCGACCTCTTCTTCGGGCGGCGGAAATTCGAATCGTTCCTCGGCAAAGAGATCCAGCAGCTCCGCAGCACCTATCCCCCGCTCTGGCGTGAGCTGCTCGCCGCCATCTCCAAAGTGAGCGTCGGCGACTACATCGCCGAGATCGACGACCCAAACCTGACAGGGCTCTGGCGTGAGGGCCTCGATGCGTACACCGGTGAGCAGGGTTTTCTCGGCCGCCACCGCATGAAGGTCTACGGCTACCTGGAGCTCGCGTTCAAGGTCGGGCGCTCGGTGACGATCGGCGGTTTCTCCGGGCTCTTCGACGATCGCACCTGGGACCAGGTCGACGGCGAGCTCGAATCCTCGCGACGAGAGCGCACCGCGCTGCTGCCACGCTCGTGCCACCACGTCCGCGTCGCCGAGGTCGTCAGCGGCACCGACGGCGTCCCTGAGGGCGTGGCGCACGTGCTGCTGGACGTGACCGGGACGGGCATCCACTACGAGGCTGGCGACCGGTGCATGGTGCTCCCGGAGAGCTGCCCCACGCTCATCGACCGGACGCTCCGGGCGCTGCGCGCCAGCGGCGACGAACGAGTCGTGCTCACCGAGGAGTGGCGCGCCGCCGTGGCCCTCCGCTTCGGCTACGCCGGCGCGAGGGAGCTCAGCCTCGCGGAGCTGTTGCGCTTTGGGCAGCTTCGACCGGTGGCGCCTCGGGTCGCCGAAGCGCTCCACGCCCTCAGCCAAGACGCGCTCCTCGGCGAACGGATGCGTCGACAAGAGACCCACGTCTGGGAGCTGTGGGACCTGCTCGAACACCTGGCCGACGGTGGCTTCGATCCACGCCGCTTGCGAGGCGAACTGCTGTGCGAGGTCGTGCCCCCCGAGCGCTTCCGCTCGTACTCCATCAGCTCGGTCATGAGCCATGCGTCGATGGCCGAGGCCAGCCGCATCGCGCTCACGGTGGGACGTATTCGCTACCGCACCGAAGGGCTCGCGGGCGTCGCCGAAACCGACCGCTACGGGACGGCGTCAACGTTCCTCGCCAACGCCGGTGGACGGGAGGAGCCGATCTCGATCGTCGTCGATCATCCGCCGCGCTTCGGGCTGCCCGAAGACCCTTCGACACCCATCGTCATGATCGCCGGCGGCACCGGGTTGTCGCCGTTCCGCGGCTTCTTGATCGAGCGTTGCCGCCTCCGAGACGCGGGACCCGCCTTTCTCTTCCTCGGGCTCCGCTCCCGCGAGCACCTGCATCCCTACGAGGAGGAGCTGGGACACGCGCTAGCGGACGGACGCACGGTCGTCGAGGTCGCGTTCTCCCGCGAAGACGTCCGCGCGCAGTGGGTCCCGGCTTCGGGCCGCTTCGAGTACGTTCAGGCCCCTCGGCGCTACGTACAGGACGTGATGCTCCAGGAGCGCACCGCCCGCGAGCTCTGGTCGTTGATTCGTCCCACCCGCGACGAAGACGCGGCGCATGTCTTCGTCTGTGGGCGCAGCCGCTTCGCGCTCTCGGCCATCGAAGCGCTTCGGTCGATCTTCCGCCGCTTCGCCGAAGGGACCGACGACGAGCGCGACCGATCCGCCAGCGACATGCTGACGGAGCTCATCGGCCGCGGGCGCCTCAAGCTCGAGATCTTCAGCGGCGACGCGCCCGCGTTGGAAGGGCGATCCCAAATCGATGTCTCGGAGATCGTGCTACGCAACGGACCCGAGTACTGGCTCGTCATCGAGGGCCTCGTCTACGACGTCACGGAGTTCGTCCGGCTCCACCCGGGCGGCGCTCACGTGCTGCGCGGCTACGCAGGCCTCGATGGCACCCAAGGTTTCCAGCGGACTCACGCGGGTCGCACGGAGATCGCGGCGATGCTCGAGATGTACGAGATCGGCGCGGTCCGTCGCCTGAACCTAGGTGATGAGGTCCTGGCCGCCGGTGAGACGACCACCACGCTGCGGGCCATGCACGACGCCTTCGTGCGCCTGGCCTACCTGGTCGTGGAGATGGAGAACGCGCTACGCAACGACCAGTCGCTCCAGCACACGGTGACCACCCGTGGCGATCCTCCGTCCCCCCGCTCCCCCTACAAGCTGGAGCGCGCCGTCGAAACCCACGAGCGCTTCGCCTCCAGCTACCTGGAGCCGATCTGCCGCATCCACGCGCCACGGCTCTGGGCCCGGCTCCAGGCCGTGCTCGGCCACGACCCGGCCTGGATGAGCGAACGTCTGGAGGCCATCGCCCAGAGCCGAGCGGCCCACTACGAACGCGGCTTGCGGGTGGCGCTCGGGCGTGCCGTCGAGGCCGCAGACCCGCGCCTTCTCCAGGCCGTGGCGACCTTGGAGCAGCTGGACGCAACCTTCCTCTCGGAGCTCAAGTCCGTCCTCCGGGACGCCATCCGGGTGTTCGAACGCCTCGAAGCGCGCACCCTCACCTTGGGCGCCGATCAGCTCGAAGCCTCCGTGCGGCGCATCACCGAGGTCGTGGCCCGCTACTACGAGCGGGTGCACGAGGAGCTCAGCGAGACCTGGGAGGCCGAGCTCCTCGCCGGCGAGGCGGGGCCCTGCCCCAGCGCCTCGCACGAGATACTCCTGGCCAACCGCTACTGGGAGCTCTCGCTCGACAGCGCCCAAGGCTACGTGAAGGTGCGCCGCACGCCCGTCGCGCTCGGCGACATCGACCAGTTCGTCCGCCAGAACGACGCGGTGATCGCGAAGCTGAAAGAAATCCCCACGAACTTGGGCATCGTCGTGGATATGCGGCAGGCTCCGGCCCGAAACGATGCCGAGTTCGAGGACGCCATGAAACAATTCCGCGCGGCCTGCGACCGCTTCGCGCGCGTCGCAGTCCTCATCGAGAGCGCCATCGGCGTGCTCCAAGTCAATCGCCTCAGCCGCGCGGAGGGCGCCAAACACTTCGCCACCCAGAGCGAAGCGTCCGCGATCAAGTTTGCGATGGGAACGGGCTGATGATCTTGGTGAGCAACGAGTTCTGGCAGCTCGAGTCTCTCCCCACCGAAGGCTACTGCGTGCTTCGCCGCACGGCCAAACGGGCCGACGACCTGAGCGCGCTCCGCTCGGCGAACGTCGAGGTCGCCGGCTATTTCGAGCCCCACCACAAGAGCTGGGGCCTCATCGTGGACATGCGGAAGGCCGCGCCGCGCAACGACGAGGCCTTCGAGGACGCCATGCGTCCTCTGCGGACGCGCGTCAGCCAGCACTTCGCTCGGGTCGTGCTGCTCCTGTCGAGCGCCGTCGGTGTCCTCCAGGTCGAGCGGCTCCGGGCCCACGAGGGGAACAGCTGGCTGGCCACCCGCAGCGAATCCGAGGCCATCACGTTGGCGCGTGATGCTTCGCCGTAGGAGGGTCCTGGGCTCGTTCCGACGACTCATGGCCGCGTGGCCGGGGCGATGCTCCAGCATCGTGGCACCCTTGCCCTGAGCCGCCGACCCTTCGCCATCTTTCGCTTCGACCTCTCGGATCCCGACACCAACGCAAGGTGGACCTCCCCCGCAGGGAGCCCAGCCCGAGCGGTGATGGGTCCGGACCGCGCCCGTCGCGCCGAAGCCCTCGGCCCCCCTCACCCGTCCATGAAGTCGGCCGCGCCCCCATCGTCGTAGGCGCCCGGCTCGGCGTAGTAGTCGTCTTCCACCAGGTTGTCGAAGCGGGTGAACTCATTGAAGAAGCGCACACGGGCGGTCCCCGTGGGGCCGGCGCGCTGCTTGCCGACGATGATCTCCGCGACGCCGCGCTCGTCGCTGTCCTTGTTGTAGACCTCGTCTCGGTACACGAACCAGATCGTGTCGGCGTCCTGCTCGATGGCGCCGGACTCCCGGAGGTCCGAGAGCTGCGGCCGCTTGTCCTTCACGCCGCGGGATTCGACCCCCCGGTTGAGCTGCGACAGCGCGATGATCGGGATCTTGAGCTCCTTGGCCAAGGCCTTCAGGCTCCGGCTGATCTCCGAGATCTCTTGCTCCCGGGAGTTGTTGTTGCCCGAGCCGCGCATCAGCTGAAGGTAGTCGACGACCAAGAGCGAGAGCCCGACCTCGCTCATCAGACGCCTTGCTTTGGCGCGCAGCTCCAGGATGCTGATCGCCGGCGTGTCGTCGATCCAGACCGGCAGCTCACTCAAGATGCCCGCCGCGCTCGCGAGCTTGGGCCAATCGTCGCGGAGGAGCTGACCGGTGCGCAGCCGCGTCCCGTCGACACGCGCCTCGCTGCAGAGCATGCGCTTGACGAGCTGTTCTTTGGGCATCTCGAGAGAGAACACCGCCACGCCTTCCTTGCGTGCCATGCAGGCATTGACGGCGATGTTCAGCGCAAAGGCGGTCTTTCCCATACCCGGTCGGCCCGCGACGATGATCAAATCGCCCGGGTGCATCCCCGCCGTCATCTTGTCGAGCCGGTCGAAACCCGTGGGCAGCCCGGTGATGGCGTCGCCTCGCTTCGCCATCTCATGGATCTCTTCGAAGGTCCGAAGCACGACGTCCTTGACGTGCTCGTAGGGGTTGGTGGCTCGCTGCTTCGCAACGGAGAACACACTGGATTCCGCCTTGTCGAGGAAGTCCTCGATGTCGCCGTAGTCTCCGTACCCCTGGGCGGTGATCTCGTGGCAGGCCGCGATGAGCGTGCGGACGATCGCCTTCTCGCGGACGATCTCGGCGTGCGCCTTGATGTTCGCCACCGTCGGGATGGTCTCGGCGAGTTGCAGGAGGTACTCGTCGCCCCCCACCGCCTGGAGCTGTTGGCTCAGCACCAGCTCCTCGCGCAAAGTCACGTGGTCTACGGGCTGATTGCGCCCAAAAAGCTTGCGCATCGCCTCGAAGAGGATGCCGTGCGCCTCGCTGTAGAAGTCTTCGCGGGTCAGGATCTCCAGCACGACATTCATGGCGTCGTTCTCGAGGAGGATACCCCCCAACACGGCGCGCTCCGCATCGAGGGCGTTGGGCGGTACGCGGTTGGTCGGAAGCTGCGGCGGCCTCGGTCCCCCCCTGCCTCTGTCGCCTCGGTTCTCTCGTGGCATGTCTCGACTCTACGATCGGCCCGTGACCTCGCGCGACGGCGCCGGCCGCGGGCGGTCAGCGTGCAGCATCGGACGACGCCTGTCGACGCTGTCCGGGTCACGCGCTCGAAGTACCGGGTGGACGGACGAGGAGAGGCGGCCCCCGCAGGCGCCGCCTCTCTCGATTCGTCGGCTCGGAGCCGGGATCACGCGGCCGTCTTGACCTCGAGCTTGACGGGGACGTCCACTCCCTTCATCAGGCGAATGACGATCTCGTAGGTCCCCGTGGTCTTGATCTGCTCTTCCGGCATCACGACCTTCTTGCGGTCGACGTCGCCAAAGCCCTTGAACGCCAAGGCGTCCATCACATCGCCCAGGGTCACGGAGCCGAAGAGCTTGCCGGTCTCCTCGTCGGCGACCTGCTTGGCGACGTGGAGCACGAGCCCCTGGAAGCGACGGGCGCTCTCCTCTGCGGCCGCCTTACGCTTGGCGAGGAGCTGAAGCGCGAGAGCCTTCTCGTGCTCGATCTGCCGGACGTTCGCCCGGGAGGCGATGACGGCGAGCCCGCGAGGGATGAGGTAGTTGCGAGCGTACCCCGGACGCACCTTCACGATGTCGCCCGACACACCGAGCGTCTCGACGTCCTGTCGGAGGACCACCTGTACGTTGCGCTTGGCCATGTCACTTCACCGCGGTGTAGGGAAGGAGCGCGATGTGGCGCGAGCGCTTCACCGCAACGGTCAACTGACGCTGCTGGCGCGCCGTGAGGCCGCTGACGCGCCGCGGAACGATCTTGCCCCGCTCGGTCAAGAAGTAACGAAGCTGCTGCGGATCCTTGTAGTCGAACTCGAAGCCCTCTTCCTGCGTGAACGCAGGGGGACGCTTCTTGCCGCTTCGCCGACGGCGGATCCCGAGCGGGTCCGCATCTGCGCGACCCTCGCGAATGACCGTGCCCTTCGAGGGCTCGGCTTGGGTGGTGGGCTTCTCTTGGTCACTCATGGTCACTCCTCCTCGCTGGAGGCTTCGGTGGTCGCGTCGCTCGTCGCGGATTCGCTCGCCGTCTCTTGGGTGTCCGCAGCTTCGCTCGCCGCAGCTTCGCTCGCCGCAGCTTCGCTCGCCGCAGCTTCATCGGCCGGCGCCTGAGCCTCGCCGCTGGCCTCGGCAGCGGGTTCGCTACGCGGCCTCACCTCCTCCATGCCGAGGCGCTGCGCTGTGGTGAGCTCGGCCTCGTCGTCGTCGGTCTGCTCGATGGCCTCGAAGGTCGTCTCCTCGGCGTCCACCTCGACGGCCGCCAGGTCGACACCGTCACGCAGCACGATGGTCTGATAACGGATCACCGGATCGAGCAGGCGCAGGTTGCGCTCGAGCTCGGCGACGAGGTCGCCGTAAGAGGCGAACTTCACGTAAACGAAGATGCCCCGGGTGTGCTTGTCGATGGCGTAGGCGAGCTTGCGCTTGCCCCAGAGATCGACCTTGATGATCTTCCCGCCCATCCGGTCCATCACGTCCTGGACGCGCTGGGCCACCTTCGCCGCGTCGTCGGGGTCGACGTTCGGGCGCAAGATGTAGATGGTCTCGTATTCGCGGGCCCACTTCTTGGCGGGCGTCGCAAGGACTGCTTCTGCCATGAATCCTCCTGGGATTGCCCCGGACCACTCCGGAGCGAGGAACACCGGCCGAGAGCGACCGGGTCGGCGGATCTAGCCCGAGCTCACTTGCGGTGCAAGGCGTTCATGGCACCTCGCGGCCCCTTCTCGACCACCGCCTCGACCATCTGCGCCGCGCGCTCCACGAGATCGGGCAAGGTAGCCTGTTCGTCGCGGCTGAAGTCGCTCAGGACGTAGCCTTCGACGGACCCCGAGCGGGGCCGGCCGATGCCGACCCGAACCCGAGTAAAGCCGTTGCCGCCGCATTGGCCGACAATGCTCCTCAGGCCATTGTGGCCCGCGGTGCCGCCCCCGACCTTGATGCGCAGCTCCCCGAAAGGGAGGTCGAGCTCGTCGTGGACCACGAGGAGCTCACCGAGCCCGACCTTGAAGAAGGCCAACGCCTTCTGCACGGACTCACCGGAGAGGTTCATGTAAGTGAGCGGCTCGAGGAGCACGACGTCCTCGTCCGCGAAGGTGCCCTTGGCGAAGCGTCCTTTGAATTTCTCGCGGAAGCCGCCCACGCCCCACCGCTCGGCAAGGCGCTCGACGACCATGAACCCCACGTTGTGGCGGTTGCCCGCGTACTTCGGCCCAGGGTTCCCAAGTCCGGCGACGAGCAGCATGAGAGCGAGGGGCGTGACCCCGAGGAGCTCAGGCGCCGGCCGCCTCCGCCTTGGCCTTCTCCTCGGCCAGACGGGCAGCGCGCTTGTCCTCGAGGATGATCGCGAGGGTGAGTTCGGGCGGCAGCGTGACGCGGACCCCTTCGGGAAGGTCGAGCTGACCCACGGTCACGGTCTCGTGGAGGTCGATGCCGCTGACGTCGACGACGATCGCCGGCGGGATGAGGTTCGGCTTGCAAACGACGGGCACGGTGCGCCGCGTGATGTTGAGCAAGCCGCCCTTGACGACGCCGATGGCGCGGCCCTTGGTCTCAAGGGGCACCTCGGCCTTCACCTCGCGATCGAGGGAGACGCGCAAGAAGTCCACGTGGACGAGGCGCCGCGAAACGGGCTCCACGACGAGGTCGCGGACCATGGCCAGCTCGCTCGCGTCGCCGTAGCTCAGCTCGAAGAGCGTGTTGCGACCGTAAACCCCGCGGAGGTGACGCTCCAATTCTGCGGGATCCACCGTCAGCGGCGTGGGCGTGATGCCCGGACCGTAGAACACGGCCGGGAGCTTTCCGCTCGCGCGCAGCCGACGAGCGGGCCCCTTTCCGCGCTCGGCGCGGACCTCAGCCTGCAGCTTCGTCGTTTCCATAGTCTTCCACTCCTGTGCTCCGGCGCGTGCCGGGGGGCGGGTTTTGGCGGGATTCGGCCCCGTCGTCAAGGCGGAGGCTCGCCCAAGCCGCGGGCGCTCCGCCCGCTCACACGAAGAGGGAGCTGACCGAGTCGCTGTGGTGGATCCGGCGGATCGCCTCGCCAAGGAGCCGTGCGCCGGACAGCACCGTGAACTTGCCGGACTCCTCCGCGGCTGCGCTCAGCGGGATCGTGTCGGTTACGATGACGTCCGCGAGCGGAGAGGCGACGATACGCTCGATGGCCGGTCCCGAAAGCACCGGGTGCGTCGCCGCCGCATAGATAGTCCTGGCGCCGTGGTCCTTGAGGGCCTGCGCGGCGTTCGTGAGGGTCCCGGCCGTGTCGATGATGTCGTCCAGGAGGATGCAGTCGCGCCCTTCCACGTCGCCAATGATGTGCATGACTTCGGTCACGTTCGCCTTCGGACGCCGCTTGTCGATAATGGCCAGGTCGGCCTGCATCCGCTTGGCATAGGCGCGGGTGCGCTCGACGCCGCCGGCGTCGGGGCTCACGAAGACGGGCATCTCACCGGCGAAACGCTGCCGCAGATGGTCGAGAAAGACCGGCATCGCGTAGAGATGGTCGAAGGGCACGTTGAAGAAGCCCTGAATCTGTCCGGCGTGCAGATCCATCGACACGACGCGGTTGATCCCCGAGGTGCTCAGAAGGTCCGCGACCAGCTTCGCGGTGATCGGCGTGCGGGGCGCGGCCTTTCGATCCTGCCGCGCATAACCGTAGTACGGGATGACTGCGGTGATGGAGCCGGCCGACGCACGCTTCAGCGCGTCGGTCATGACGAGCAGCTCCATGAGGTGATCGTTCACCGGCGCGCAGGTGGACTGGATGATGTAGACATCCGCCCCACGGACGTTCTCCTGGATCTCCGCGAAGACCTCCCCGTCCGAAAAACGCGAGAGCCGCACCCGACCCAGCGGCATCTGAAGATAGGACGCGATCTTCTGCGCCAACGGCGGGTTGGCGTGTCCCGAGAAGACCAGTGTGGATCTGAACACGTCGTTCCTCGTGCCGGGGCCCCAGTTCGGCCGCGGAATAGCAACGCGTCCCGGGGGTGTCAATCGGGATCCGCCCGCAGGCGGCCGCGGTCCTCGCCTCCCGCGCCGGGGCCCTTTCGGCGGGAGAATTGGCCTGCCGGCGAGGACCTTCCTCGTCTTCGCCACGGGCCGCGGGCACGTCGGGGACGCTGGGATCACACGCGATGCCGTAGGGCGATCCGTCGGGATCGCCTCGTGGCGTTCCGCCGGCGACCGGCTGTCGGAAAAAACCCTTCAATCTCGTGAGCGCCCCAGAGCAATCGCCCTCGGGCGCTGTTCGCGGTGCGTCGGTTGCGGTAGACCCGGGTTCGCTCTGAGGCATCGCGGAGGGAACGATGACGACGGGAACCGTCACGCTGTTCACGGATCGATCCGACTTCTTGATTCCGATCTGGCAAGACTCGCTCGAAAGCCACGGCCATCGCCTGCGCGCTGCCATGCCCGACGAGCTCGGCCGCGTCTCGGTGCGCGACAGCGGCGTCATCTTCGATGCGTCCCCAGAAAGCTACGACGAGGACGACCTGCTCACCGCCGTTGCCTACGTGCGGGCGGCCGGCGGCGTGCCGGTCGTCTACGCCGAGGGTGTCCCGGTCGAAGAGATCGTCGAGGAAATCTGCCGCGGCCTGGTCGCGCGCCGGGAAGACGATCTGGAGCGCGTCATCGCTGGCATGACACGTCAGCTCGACCACGACCGAGGGCGGCGCTTCGAGTTCGTGACGGTATCGCCGCGCAACGACGAGGTACTCGCCATCCTTGGAGACGGCCGCTCCGTGCTGCTCAAGCGCCCTCTGGACCCGAGTGACGACGGGGCCGAAGTGACCGCGATCACCCTCGCCGACGACGCGCGCACCGTCACGTTGGAGCTCGCCTCGGGCAAGCTCTTCGAGCTGCAGGCGAGCGCTCTGGCGGCGCCGGCGGGCGGGCACGGAGACATCCCCATCGACAGGGCGCGGCTGGGGGCGCGCTTGCGGGAGCTGCGACTCGAAGCCGGGCTGACGCAGGCCGAGCTCGCCCGCAGGACGGGCATCCACCGCCCCAACATCGCCCGCGTCGAGGCGGGCCGGCACACCCCCTCCCTCGAAACCCTGTCCCGTCTGGCCACGGCCATTGGCGTCCCGACCACGCGCGTGCTCTCCCAGGACTGAAGGCCGCCAGGGCTGAAGCAGGACCAAAGCACGCTCCCAGGTTTGAACACACGGCGTCCCTGATCGGGGCGCCGCCGGCGTTTTCGGGCCGCCAGCGCAGCCCGGCGGGGTACGATGAAGCCGTGCTGGACATCGACCCCGAGCGCGCTCCGTCCACGCCCCGCGATGCTGCCACCGTCATCATCCTGCGGGAGGCCGGAGACGCCGCGGAAGTCTTCCTCGTCCGACGTCACGCCAGCTCGGGCTTCATGGGGGGCGCACACGTCTTCCCCGGTGGAAAGCTCGACGACGCCGACGGGCACCCTGCCCTGCTGTCCCGGATCCGCGGCCGCACGCCCGAAGACTGCGCCGCTGCGCTCGGTGAACGAGACCCATCGAAGAGCGTCGCACTCTTCCTCGCGGCCATCCGCGAGACCTTCGAAGAGGCCGGCGTGCTGCTCGCCCAGGGCGAGGTCGACGAGGCGACGCGACACGCCCTGCAAGTCGGCGAAACAACGCTCGTCGAGGTCGCAGAGGCGGCGGATCTCCACTTCGAGCTCAATCGGCTCGTGCCGCAGGCGCGGTGGGTGACCCCCGTCGTCGAGAGGCGCCGCTACGACACCCGCTTCTTCCTCACCTGCGTGCCCCCGGACCAGCGGGCCAGCCACGACAGAAGGGAAACCACCGAGGGGGCCTGGTGGACCCCCGCCGACGCGCTGGCGAAAGCGGACGCAGGGGAGATCCTCCTGCCGCCTCCGACACGGCGGACCCTCGAGTGGCTGGCCGAACGAGGCCGCGTCGAGGACGCGTTGAGCCTTGCCGCCAGTCGGCCCCCACCGCTCGTCCAACCCGTCTTCGTCGACGACGACGGAACCTTCGTGCTCGCGCTCCCGGGCGACCCGCTGCACCCCACGCAGGAGCCAGCCTTCGGAGGCGCGACGCGCTTCGTGCTCGAGGGCGATCGCTGGACGAGCCGCGACGGTCGAGTCGGCTGAGCGCCCGAGCGCCTCTCCACGCGCCTCACGGTCGGTGTTTCCGTGAACCGAGCGGAGCCTCAGCCCCCGATGATCTCGCCCCCGTCCACGTAGATCGTGTTGCCGGTGATCCAGCGCGTGGCGGGCGTCGCGAGCGCCACCAGGGCGTCGGCCACGTCCTGCACCTCCGTGAGGCGGCCGTGGGGATTGCGCGCCTTGGCGGACTCGATCATGCGGTCGTTGCCGGGGATCTTGCGCAGCGCCGGGGTGTCCGTGACGCCGGCGCACAGCGCATTGACCGTGATCCCACGGGGCGCGAGCTCCACGGCGAGCTGCCGGCAGTGGGACTCGAGCGCGCTCTTGGCCGCGCTCACCGCGCCGTAGCCCTTCCACACGCTCGTGCTGCCGGCGGAGGTCATCGCGAAGATCCGGCCATCGGTTCCGAAGAGATCCCGGGCCAGGACCCCCTGAGTCCAGTAGAGGAGGCTGTGGGCCATGACGTCGAGGGTCATGTCCATGTTCGCCTTGGTAATCGTCGCCTCGCCCTCGTCGCTCCAGTAAGGCCGGAGCGTGCCGAAGGCGAGGGAGTGAAGCAGGACTCGGATCTTCTCCCCGTTCATCCGTTCGGTGAGTTGGTCGAGGGTCGCGGCGCGCTTCTTCTCGTCGGCCGCGTTGATGTTGAAGAAGACAGCCTCACGGCCCTCCGCCTCGATGGCCGCCTTGATCTCCTCGACGTGCGCCAGCCCAGCGCGGCGGTCGAGGTGGACGCCAGCGATGTTCATGCCGGCCTTGGCCAAGGTCCGCGCCGCCGCCTCACCGAAGCCGCTGGAGGCGCCCAAAATCAGCGCCCAACCCTTCAGCTCGAGAAGATCCTTGATGTCGCTCATGGCCGCGGGACGCTAGCGCCGACGCCGCGGGGGTTCAACCGCCGAGGGAACCTGACGAGCGCCGCGATGTCGAGCATGCTGTGGACACGATGAACCCGGGCTCGCCATGGCTCACCCCTCGAGGTCGCCAACGATCTTCGGCTAGAGCGCATCTCAACAGCGATCGTCGATCGATCCGTGGACTGGGTGGGACCGCTGGCGCATCCGCGAGGCGAGGGAATGCCGAGCCTTGTCGAGCTGAGAGGATGGCGGCAGAGGGCGTGCGCAGGCCGCGCAGCGGCGACGAGGGGTTTTGAGATGGGCTCTAGAGCGGGCAGCCCCTGCGGCTGTGGCAAAGGATGAGCGAAGGGTCGCGGACCGGCTGGACGGGAGCGATGCCCTCAGCCCTCACGCTCTTCTCCCTCGCGCTGCTCGCCCCCGGCGCCACCCTCGCCCAGGCCCAGGAGCGCGACCCCGTCCTCGACCTTCTCCCCGAAGGAGACAGCGACCTCGACCCGATCGGGGTGGGGGACACCTCCAGCCTGCGCGACGTGCCCACGCCGGAGCGGAGCGAGCCGGCCCCCGACCCCACCCTCGGCCCGGAGCCACCCGCGGTGGAGTCCCGGCGAGGCGAAATCCTCTGGGCGATCCCCGGCGTTCGTGAGGTCGACCACCGTACCGCGATCCGTCTCGTCGATGGCTTCGCCGTCGTGACCGAAGAGCTCACCTTCCTGTCGCGGGCGCGCCACCGTGCCGAAGTCCGCTACCGACTCCGTGTGCCCGCAGAGGCCACCCCTGCGGCCCTGGAGGTCTGCCGCGAAGGACGCTGCCGTGTCGGGGCACCGGGTGCAAGCCACGCCTACTTCGACTCGGTCCGGGCCGCCCCGCCCCGGAACGGATCCGCCGCACCGATCGGCCATGTCGCCCGCGTGGGTGAGGCGCTCGTCGTCCGTGCGGCACCCGTCGAGCAGGGAGCCCCGACGACCGTGCGGGTGCAGTGGGTCGCGCCAGCGCCCCGCCGTGGCGGAGTGGTGCGGGTGCGCGTTCCGGCCCGCGGCAACGATCTGCGCGCCGTCGCCGCGTCGGTCACGGTGAGCGCCGACGATCTCCTCGCTCCGTCCATCCAGGGCGCGCCCGCCGGCCCCGTCCCCGTGCGCATCGACCCCTGGGTCGACCTCGAGATCGCAGCGCTGGCCCCCCGCGGCGGCGGGGCCGAGGTCCGCGTCGAGCGCTTCCCCTGCGGCCGACGGCGTTGCGGTCGCGTGCGCGCCTGGGCCGGGCCCCGCCCACCGCAGCCTGGCGACTACGTGCTGCTCATCGACGCCTCTCCCTCGACCTTCGGTCCGGCGCGGGGCCGCATCGGACCGGCCCTCGCGGCGGTCGTGGCCATGCTGCCCGCCGGCTCGACGGTCCGAGCGCTCGCCTTCGGAGGCCGCGCCGAAATCCTGATCGGCGACCCCGTCGCACCCCGCGACGTCTCGCTCACGTCCATCGCCCGAGCCACGAGCCTCGCCTTGGGCGCGGCGACCCGCCTCGAAGCGGCCATCGACGCCCTGAGCGCCTGGGGGAACGACCTGCGCGCGATCGTGATCGGCGACGGCGGCCTGACGACCGGCTCGGCCCTCGATCGCGCCGTTGAACGAGCCCAGGGAGCGGGGCTGCGACTCAGCGTGCTCAACGTCGGAGACGGCCCCACGAACCCGGCCCTGCGTGCAGTAGCGGAGAGGCTCGAGGGCGCCGTCGTCGAGGTCGGCCCCAGCGCCGACGAGGCCGCGCGCGGCCGCTCCACGCAGGCTCTGGAGGAGGCCGTGCTGTCGGTGCTCGCGCCCAGGGTGGCCCAGAACCTCGAGGTGCGCCTCGGACGGCGCGCGTATCGACTCGGCCCCCTCTACGCCGGCGAGGAGCTGCGCTGGGAGGGAGTGC
>Ga0256832_1001725_pt1 | contig 14922 bp, 14 predicted proteins | sample 134614metaG_FD_190534 | JGI IMG/M metagenome (GOLD analysis project Ga0256832, IMG submission 190534) | Hydrothermal vent microbial communities from Lau Basin, Pacific Ocean - 134-614 | ecosystem: Environmental > Aquatic > Marine > Hydrothermal vents | place: Pacific Ocean: Lau Basin | collected...
TGATATATCTTTGAGGTTAAAGGCAATATCACTATGTACTTTATCATAAATAATATATACTTTTTTCTCTTTTTTTATTTGAAAACTATTTTTTTTGGGAAAAAAAGATAACAAAAAAGCAGTAGATAGATAAAGAATGATAGGTGTTAAAATTATTAGTAAAATACTAAAGAGTATTTTTGTAAATCTTAAAAAAATCATATCACTTATCCTCCTTCTTATTTATTATAATAATATAATTTTTTGAAACTATCTTGATATTTTGACAATTCATTAATCTAAATGGGATATAATACTCACTATTAGCAATAAAAGGAAACATATAATGAGTGTAAAAGTTGTTTGTACCCACTGTGGGAAAGTAAATAAAATACCTAAAAAAGAGAGCTATGCTAAAGCCAACTGTGGGCACTGTAAAGCGTCTATGTTGGGACAAAAACCTTTATCCGTCGATAAAGAGGATTTATTACATATTCTGGTAAATAGTGATATCCCCGTTGTTGTTGATTTTTGGGCTCCATGGTGTGGTCCCTGTGTTCAAATGGCTCCAGCATTTGAAGAGGCTGCTTTGGCTCTTCCCTTGCAAGTTCAGTTTTTAAAGGTAAATACTGAAGAGCATCAGGAGCTAGGAGCCATTTATGGGATACAGAGTATTCCGACACTTATCATTTTTAAAGGAACAAAAGAGGTAGACCGTCTTTCTGGTGCCATGAGTGCTACACGTCTTATTAATTGGACTAAACAATACGTATAAGGGAAATATAATGTCTAAAGCAAAAATATTACTGCTAGAAGATGATGCAAACTTGAACGAAACCATTACAGAGTTTTTAGAAGAAGAGGGCTACAGTATAGAGAGTACTTATGATGGGTATGAAGCACAAGATAGGCTTTATGAAAGTAAGTATGATTTACTGCTTTTAGATGTTAATACACCTGGTATAGATGGTTTTTCTTTACTTAAAGAGGCGAGAGAGAATGATGTGGTTGCCCCCTCTATCTTTATAACCTCTTTAGATGGTGTTGAGGACTTAGAAAAAGGGTTTGATAGTGGTTGTGATGACTATATTCGTAAACCTTTTGTCCTCAAAGAGCTACTTATTCGGGTAGAGACACTCTTGAAGCGAGGTTTTTTTCATAAATCAGTTGAGCTTATTCCTCTTGGTGACAATATTGAATACAACACAAAATCAAATGAGTTGTTGGTAAATGGTGTAGCTGAAACATTAGGAAATAAAGAGTCGGCACTTTTTAAACTGTTTATGAAACAACCAAATGAGGTTTTGTCTCATGATAGAATTTATAAAGAGTTATGGGATTATGATGAAGAGCCAAGTGATACTGCTCTAAGAACCTACATTAAAAATATTCGTAAAATAATAGGTAAGGAAAGAATTGTTAGCATTAAAAAACAAGGATATAAATTTACTTCGGAGTAGTGAAAAAAGTTCACTCTTAAGATTTCTTGCTCTTTATACTGTTCTTGCAACAATGATTCTTCTACTGTTGGGAATTTTTTATTATAAAAGTCAAGAGGAGTTGATGTTCTCAAATGAGAGGATAAAGCTTTCGAACTATGCAAATGAACAAGTAAAAGAGCTAAAACTTCTGCATCACTATTTTCCTTCACGTACCGAATATCCAAGAAGTTATAATTTCGATTCTGCTATCTATGATATAGAACGAGTAAAAATTTTCTCAACATTAAAAAACAGTGAGGTCAATTTTGATAAAGAGATTTATAGAAGTGGTGATAAGATTCATTTTGTAAAGTATTTAGATGATTACTATTTGGGTGCAAAATATCTTTTTTTAGAAGTAGATGAAGATAATGACTGGTATGCTAAAACGATAACAAATATTATAATCCTTGGTATTTTAACTTTAATTATTATGGCTATATTTGGTCTCTTTTTTGTTCATATTCTTCTACGTCCTATGAAAAACTCTATTATGTTACTTGATAATTTTATTAAAGATACAACCCATGAACTCAATACTCCTATTTCAGCAATTTTAGCAAATGTAGAGATGATGGATACCGATGTAATGGTAGAGAAAAATAAGAAAAAGTTGCATCGTATTAATATAGCAGCTAAGACAGTCTCACATCTTTATCAAGATTTAACTTTTTTGACACTGAATCACAATCAACAATCAAAAGATGAATGGATTGATTTAAAGAAACTGTTTGAAGATAGAGTAGAGTATTTTACTATTTTAGCAGGTTCTAAAAAAGTGACCTTTTATTTAGATTTAAATTACTCAGCCATCTATATGGACATTGTAAAAATGACAAGGGTTATAGATAATTTAATTTCAAATGCTATTAAGTATAATAAGCGTTTAGGTGCCATTACCATTATTTTACGAAAAGAATATTTTATAATTAGAGATAGTGGAATAGGAATAGAGGCTTCAAAAGTCTCTGCTATCTTTGAGCGATATTCACGCTTTAATAACTCAGAAGGTGGTTTTGGTATTGGGTTGAATATTGTTAAAAGTATTATAGATGAGTATGGTCTTAAAATTAGTGTTGAGTCTGTTTTAGGAGAAGGAACAGATATCCGTGTAGAATTTTTAAAAGCAAGTCTAGGTAATGGAGATTAAAATGATTAAAAGAATTATTATTATAAGTTTAATTTTAAATGTTCTGCTTTATGCAGAAACGAAGAGTGAAAATATACAAGAGAATAAAAAAGAAAATATATATGAACATAACTGTATCCCTTGTCATCGTTATCTTCCTTCATCGTTAGGTGATATGTATATGCGATACCTAAAAACATTCTCTGGAGAAATAACTTTGAAAGCTGCACTAAAAGCATTTTTAAAAGAACCTTTGGAGCAAACATCTGTGATGTCTGACCTTTTTATTGACCGTTTTTCTGTAAAAGATAAAACGTTATTAAACGACAAACAGTTAGATGAAGCCATTAATATCTATTGGGATTTGTATAATGTACGTAATAAACTAAAATGACAGCAATATTTGGATAAAATCTCTCAAAAATATTTCTATAAATAGAACTAAACTCATTTGTTTAAGGGAAACTACATAATGTCTTGTCATAAATCATATATTACTACACCTATCTACTACGTTAACGATGTTGCACATATTGGACACGCTTATACTACTATTATCGCCGATACTTTGGCTCGTTATGCTCGTCTTATTGGGCAAGATACCTTCTTTCTAACAGGAACTGATGAACATGGTCAGAAGATAGAGGAGGCAGCAAAGTCAAAAGGCAAAGAGACACAAGCCTATGCTGATGAAATCTCTAAAACCTTTAGAGACCTTTGGGATGACTTTGACATCTCTTACGATAAGTTCATAAGAACTACCGATGCAGACCATAAAAAAGGTGTGCAAAAAGCTTTTTCTACTATGTACAAAAAAGGTGACATCTATAAAGACAGTTATCAGGGGCACTACTGTATCTCTTGTGAGACCTTTTTTCCTGAACTTCAATTGGTAGATGGAGAATTTTGTCCAGATTGTGGTAAAGCGACTTCTGTAGTAGAAGAGGAGAGCTATTTCTTTAAACTCTCTGCTTATGAAGATAAACTACTGGCTTGGTATGATGCGAACCCTGATTGTATTTTGCCAAAAAGTAAAAGAAATGAAGTAATTCGTTTTGTTGAAGGAGGATTAAATGACCTCTCTATTACACGTACTTCGTTTGACTGGGGTGTAAAACTTCCTGAAGATTTTAATGACCCAAAACACGTTATGTATGTTTGGCTCGATGCCCTTATGAACTACTTAACGGCTCTTGGGTATGGAACTGATGAGAAAAATATGGATTTTTGGCCAGCACGAGTGCATTTGATTGGTAAAGATATTTTACGTTTTCATGCCATCTACTGGCCAGCATTTTTAATGAGTTTGGATATGCCGTTACCAAAGCATATCGGAGCTCATGGTTGGTGGACACGTAATGGTGAGAAAATGTCTAAGTCAAAAGGCAATGTGGTTAACCCAAAAGAGGTTGCTGATGCGTATGGTTTAGAGAATTTCCGTTACTTTATGCTTCGTGAAGTTCCTTTTGGTGGAGATGGTGATTTTTCTCAACGTGCTTTAATAGACAGAATTAACTCTGACCTTGGGAATGACCTTGGAAACTTACTAAATAGATTAATTGGAATGAGTGGAAAATATTTTGAGGGTAGAGTTGAGTCTGATTTGGTCTCTAAGTACTACCAAGCAGAACTTGATGAAGTAGATGCCTCTTTGGCTAAGCTTGAACCTCTACTCTTTGAGATGCAACTGCATAGATACTTAGAAGAGCTATGGAGACCATTAACTGTAGCAAACAAAGCCATTGATATGTATCAGCCTTGGACGATGATAAAAGAGGGAAAAACAGAAGAGACCATGGCTCTTAATGGGCTTATCGCCACTATCTTAGCCAAAGTATCGCTTATGCTTCATGCCGTTATGCCTAAGACAACAAGTACTATTTGTGAGGCTTTAGGTTTTGAAATTACGCCAAAGATTTTTGAAGAGATTATTAGAAATGGTGAAATTTTAGCTCCCTTTACTACTCAAAAGAGAGAACCTCTTTTCCCGAGAATAGAAGAAGAGCTTTTGGTCGATGAGAGACAAGAAGCACTTAAAAAAGAGAAAGAGGAAAAAGAGGCTAAAAAAGCAGCTCAAAAAGAGAAAAACAAAAACTCTAAACCAGCTGAAGGTGTAGCCCTTATTGGGATAGACCAATTTTTTGAGACCTCTTTAAAAATTGGAGAAGTAGTAGAAGCAGAGGAAGTTCCAAAGAGTAAAAAACTTCTTTTACTTCAAGTAGACATTGGTGAAGATGAGCCAAGACAAGTAATAGCAGGGATTAAAGAGTTTTATTCTGCTGAAGAACTTTTAAATACACAAGTTTGTGTGGTTGCTAATTTAAAACCTGCTAAACTCATGGGGATGAAATCTGAAGGTATGTTACTTGCCGCTAAAGATAAAGATGGCTTATGTTTGATTCGTCCAGAAAAACCAAAAACAATTGGTACGCCAATAAGCTAAGGAGTGCTAATGACAATAGAAGATTTACTCAACCTTACAACAGGAACACTGGTTACTGAACCAACAATTTCAGCCATCAATTCAGTGACTGTTTATCCCTCAAAAATAGATGATGGTGACCTCTTTATCTCTAATGATAAAAATGAGATAGCAACAGCTTTAGAAAATGGTGCGTATGGAATTATCTATTCTGACTCAGAGATTAAAATAACTGATGATGAGATAGCATGGATACAAGTTAAAGATATTCAAAATGCTGCATTTAGACTTATACGCTATGTTTTAATTTCACGTGAGGCAAGTTTTTATCTCTTTACTGAACATGAACTCTCCTTTATGAAGATGATAGTTACTCAAAAATCAAATGTGGATATTTTACCAAATGATTGGCGAAAAATGTTTGAGAAGATTTTAAATTCTGATGCTAAAATGTTCATAGGTACTAATGATATACTCATGAAGATGATAAAACCAGATGTTTCCCTCTTAAATAAAGAGGCGAGTTGTGAGATTATTACAGATACGCTTTTTAAGACAACTTTTAAAATTAATGGATATATCTATCAAGAGAAAGATATAACACCATTTCATGTAGATATTTTACAACGTGTGGTTGAGTTCTGTGACCTTCATCACTTTCCTTATGATTTAGATAGGGTTAAGTACACGAAGCACTTTGTTCCTGTCTTTATAGATGGGTTTTTAAATGCTATAAGCCCTAGTAAAAGCGATAGAGTAGCGATTTTTACAGATAACCTACAAGATGTCTATAAAGCTCGTGAATATGTACGTTACAATGGTGCATGGGTGAAGACCATTGTTCTTACTCCTCCTAAAACAAAGGTAGATGGAGTAGATAGACCAAATTGGTATTTAGATATTGATGAAGCTCGTGATATTTTAAAGAATGCTTATTACAACTATGCCTTTGTTTATGCCTTAGATAGAGCGATATTGCCAAAAATTAAAGAGGAGTACTCTTTATTTGATTATTAGGAGATAAAATGAGACTTGAAGAACTACAAGAAACCATAAAAACAGAAGTTGGAGTCCTCTTATACTTTTCAGGTGAAAACTGTAACGTCTGTCATGCACTTAGACCAAAATTTAAAGAGCTTTTTGATACAGAATTTTCAGCATTGAAACAGATATATCTTGATGCACATGAAAATCCAGAGATTTCTGCCCATTTTCAAGTCTTTTCTGTGCCTACAATGATAGTCTTTTTAGATGGTCATGAGTTTGCAAGAGAGGGACGCTCTGTGAGCCTTCATCAGCTTAGTGAAAAACTTCAACGACCTTATGGACTGATGCTGGACTAATTATAATAAAAAATAATAATTTTAAGTCCATTTAGATATAATGTATACAATTTTAATATTACTATTTAAAGGTACTTTATGAGCGATTTGTTTGAACAAAATCAAGACATACAAGAGATAAAAATAGAAGAGAGTATGAAGTCTTCATACTTAGATTACTCTATGTCTGTTATCGTAGGTCGGGCCTTACCTGATGCACGTGACGGTCTAAAACCTGTACACAGAAGAATACTTTATGCTATGAATGAGCTTAATCTCACTCATCGAGCTCCCTATAAAAAATCAGCAAGAATTGTCGGTGATGTTATCGGTAAGTACCACCCACATGGTGACAACTCTGTTTATGATGCCTTGGTTCGTATGGCTCAAGATTTTTCACTTAGAACTCCACTTATTGATGGTCAAGGAAACTTTGGTTCTGTTGATGGAGATAACGCTGCTGCAATGAGATATACTGAAGCACGTATGACAAAAATATCTGAAGAGCTTTTGCGTGATATAGATAAAGATACGGTAGATTTTATTCCAAACTATGATGACTCTATAGAAGAGCCTGATGTTTTTCCTTCACGTGTGCCTAACTTGCTTTTAAATGGTTCTTCTGGTATTGCCGTTGGTATGGCAACTAATATTCCTCCTCATCGACTTGATGAGCTTATGGAAGCACTGCTACATATTCTTAATAATCCTTCTTGTGCAGATGAAGAGTTACTTGCTATTGTTAAAGGTCCAGACTTTCCAACAGGTGGTATTATTTTTGGTAAAAAAGGTATTACTGACGCTTATACCACTGGGCGTGGAAGAATTAAAGTTCGAGCTAAAACACATATAGAAGAGAAGAAAAGTAAAGAAGTGGTTGTTATAGATGAGCTTCCTTACCAAGTCAATAAATCTCGTCTTATAGAGAATATTGCACAGCTTGTACGTGACAAGCAGATAGAGGGAATCTCTGAAATTCGTGATGAGTCAGACCGTGAAGGTATGAGGGTTGTTATTGAGCTTAAGCGTGATGCTATGTCTGATATTATCTTAAACAACCTCTTTAAGCAGACACAGATGCAAGTGACCTTTGGTATTATTATGTTGGCTATTGCTAATAAGGAGCCAAAAGTATTTAAACTTCGTGAGCTTCTTGACCTCTTTTTACGTCATAGAAAAACAGTCATTATTAGAAGAACCATCTTTGAACTTGAAAAAGCAAAAGCAAGAGCTCATATATTAGAAGGTCTTAAAATTGCTGTTGACAACATTGATGCAGTGATTAGAATTATACGAGAGAGTGAAGATACAGAGAGCGCTAAAACTGCCTTGATGCAGAGTTTCTCTCTTTCAGAGATTCAATCACATGCCATTCTTGAGATGAAACTAAGAAGATTAACTGGTCTTGAAGTTGAGAAAATTGAGAATGAGTTAAAAGAGCTTTATGCATTGATTGAATACTTAGAGTCTATTTTGAAAAGCGAAGAGGTTTTAAATGGAATCATTGCCGATGAGATTAAAGAGATAGCCCAAAACTTTAAATCAGAGCGTCGTACAGAGATAGTTGATGATTATGATGATATTGATATAGAAGACCTTATTCCTAACGAGCCGATGGTTGTTACTATTACTCATAGAGGATACATCAAGAGAGTTCCTGTTAAACAGTATGAAAAGCAAAAACGTGGTGGTAAAGGTAAAATAGCTGTTACCACTCATGATGATGACTTTATAGAGCAGTTCTTTATTTCTCATACCCATGATACCTTGATGTTTGTAACCGATATGGGGCAACTCTATTGGTTAAAGGTTTACAAAATTCCAGAGGGAAGTAGAACCGCAAAAGGTAGAGCTGTTTTAAATCTTATTAATCTTAAAGCTGATGAGAAAATTATGTCTATTATTCCTACGACTGATTTCCATGAAGATAAAGGATTGGTCTTCTTTACTAAAAATGGTATTGTTAAAAGAACAAACCTTAAAGAGTACTCAAATATAAGAACCAATGGTGTAAGAGCAATCAACCTTGATGAGGATGATGCTATTGTTACAGCAAAAATTGTTATGCCTGAGACCAAATGGCTCTTCTTGACCACCAAAAAAGGTCAATGTATTCGATTTAAAGTAGAAGATGCACGAGAGATAGGTAGAGTTTCACGTGGTGTAACAGCTATTAAATTTAAAATAGAAGATGATTTTGTTTGTGGTGCAACAACCATAGCAGATGAAGAGTCAGAACTTCTAATGTTAAGTGAAAAAGGTATAGGTAAGCGAACAACAGCTTCGGAGTATAGAGAGCAGAGTCGAGCAGGTAAAGGTGTTATCTCTATGAAGCTCTCTGCTAAGACAGGTGATGTTGTTGGTGTGGTTCTTGTTGAATCAGATAAAGACATGATGTGTTTAACAAGTATAGGTAAAATGATACGTGTAGACATGGAGACCATTAGAAAAGCAGGGCGTAATACCTCGGGTGTAAAAGTGGTTAACGTTGAGAAAAAAGATATTGTAGTCAGTATGGCAAAATGTCCTAAAGAGGAAGCAGAAGAGCCAGATGTGATTGGTGAAGATGGTTTGGATATAGCTTCTGAAAAGAGTAGTGATACGACTATAAATGAGAGTCAAGAGTAGATTGCCTCATCCTCATATATGGGTTTCTCTACCCATATATAAACCTTTATAATCTCTTAAATCTTAAAAAAATAGCTATTTTTTAACTTTACTCTTAATTGTAAATAACAATTAAAAACACTCAAAAAAATAAAAAAATAAAAAATATTCTTCTCTATTAATTTATATTTAGACAAAAGCCAAAAGTGAAAATAAATAAAACATTTTTATTGAAAATTAAAGATTTATTTTAATATTTGTTGTTTTTTTTCTTAAATTTAGTCATAATTATTCTATAAAGAGTTTTATCTTAAGGAGTATTTTATGAAGAACAACAAGATGGTCTCAACTTTATTATCATTAGCATTGCTTACAGTTAATGTTACTGCTTCATCTGCAATGACATGTAAAGATGGTAAATGTTTTATCGACTTAAGTAGGTTTAATAAAATAGATAAAGTTCAACAATTTAAGAATAGTATCCATAAATCAACTATTGTTGAAGCTGAAGATATGGAATTAGAGATAGATGAAAATATTATTCGTCTTCCTCATGAAAAATATGTAATGAATGCATTAGAAAGAGAAAGGTATGAACAAGAGATGCATGAGATAGAAGATATAGAGATAAAAGTAATGGAAAAGGAAGATTTATTAAATATTCTTGCAGAGATAAATACAATGGATGAAGAAGACTCTTCTCTTCCTGTGTCTGAAAAATATTGTGACCTTCAAAATGCTAAATATGATAGTGTATCTGATAGCTATGAGTGCAGTTAGTTAAAAATTGTGTGAGTAAAAATACTCACACAATGATACATCTTCTCTTAGTAATATTTAAAAACCTTAGTAAAAAGCCAATCCTCACACCCATTTAGTTAAAATAACACCAAATAATAAAAGTTGAAAAGATTCAACAGTAAAGGATAGATGTGAAGCAGTATAATGTTGCTGTAGTTGGTGCGAGTGGAGCTGTTGGTGAAGAGCTTTTTAGAGTTCTTGAAGAGCAGAACTTCCCTATTGGAGAGTTATTGCCTTTGGCATCTGCCAACTCAGTAGGTAAAGTAATAGAGTTTGCAGGGAAAGAGTATAAGATAGAAGAGCTAACCGAAGATGTCTTTAGAGGACGAGATATTGACATTGCTTTCTTCTCTGCTGGAGGAAGCATTTCTGCAAAATATGCAAAGTATGCAGTAGAGTCTGGAGCAGTTGTTATTGATAACACATCACATTTTAGAATGATGGATGAGGTACCCTTGGTTGTACCAGAAGTTAATCCTGAAGATATTGAGCTTTGGGAAGAGACAGGGATTATTGCAAACCCTAACTGTTCAACCATTCAGATGGTGCAACTGCTTAAACCGTTACATGATTTGTATGGTATAAAAAGAGTGGATGTTTCAACGTATCAAGCAACAAGTGGAGCAGGAAAAGCAGGAATGGAAGAGCTTGTTCGTCAAATGCAAGATTTCTTTGCCTTTAGGTTAGATGAAACTAAAGTTGAAGCATTTGCACATCAGATAGCTCTTAATGTTATTCCTCATATCGATACGCCTCAAGAGAATGGTTATACTAAAGAGGAGATGAAGATGGTACTAGAGACCAATAAGATTATGCATTCAGATTTTGCTGTGAGTGCAACTTGTGTACGTGTTCCTGTTCTTCGTTCTCACTCTGAGTCGATTACCGTTGCTTTTGAAGAGGGTGTAGATGTTTCTGTAGAAGAGGCTAGAAGAGTTTTAGCTGAGTTTGAAAATGTTACTCTAGTAGATGATTTAAAGAACAATGAATATCCAATGCCTATAACCTCAACCGATACAGATGAGACCTATGTAGGACGAATTAGAAAAGATTTATATGCGTCAAATATACTTCATCTTTGGGGTGTGGCTGACCAAGTGAGAGTAGGAGCAGCGACCAATGCTGTACGTATTGCTCAAAAGTGGATAGAGTTGGAGGATTAATATGAAGTTTATTGAACATTTTTTTGAATCAACTCTGTGGAATACAAGATTTTTTGTACTTCTTGCAGTTATTTTTTCTATGATGGGAGGGGTAGCACTCTTTATTGTTGCTTCTGTTGATGTTTGGGAGGTGGTTGCTCATATAGTTAGTACCTACCTTAATCACCTACACCCTGAAAAATTTCATGAGCAGATTGTTGGTGGAATTATTGGAGCTGTTGATTTGTACCTCATGGCTGTTGTTATGTTTATCTTTGGGTTTGGACTCTATGAACTTTTTATCTCTGAGATAGATGTGGCAAAGCGTCAAGGAGCTTCAAAGATATTGGAAATTCATTCACTCGATGAACTCAAAGACAAATTAGGTAAAGTAATTGTTATGGTATTGGTGGTAAACTTTTTCCAACGGGTACTTTTCACAACATATGATGGAGCATTAGACTTAGTCTATTTTGCTATTTCTATTTTAGCTTTAGCTGTAGCATTATATTTTTTACATAAAGGTGGTGACCATTAATGAGCAATAGTAAAATATTTGTAGACGCATGTCTAGGTAAAGAGACCCCATACACTCCAGTATGGATGATGAGACAAGCAGGACGTTATCTTCCTGAGTACATGAAAGTAAGAGCAGAAGCTGGAAACTTTTTAAACCTTTGTCATGACCCTAAAAAAGCAGCTGAAGTAACTATTCAACCATTAGATATTGTAGGTGTTGATGCAGCTATTCTCTTTTCAGATATTTTGGTAATTCCTGATGAGATGGGAATGGATTTGTCTTTTGTGAAAGGTGAAGGTCCAAAGTTTTCAGACCCGATTAAGACTCAAGAAGATTTAGACCGATTGGTCAAAGGTAAAGAGGCAGCAGATAAGTTAACATATGTTTACGATACTATTAAGCTTCTTCGTACACAGCTTGATGAGCGTGATGATAATATTGCCCTTATTGGTTTCTGTGGTGCTCCTTGGACATTGGCTACCTATATGATAGAGGGTCAAGGAACAAAGACCTATAATATCTGTAAAAAGATGATGTATTCAAACCCTGAACTGTTGCATAATATCTTACATGAAGTGACCCAAGTGGTAAAATATTATATGGAACAGCAGATAGAGTCTGGAATAGATGTAGTACAAATCTTTGACAGCTGGGCAGCAGCGATTGAACCAAGTAAATACGATGAGTTCTCATGGAAATACATGGTTGAGATAGCTGACTACTTAAAATCTAAATATCCTGATACGCCTATAATTATGTTTCCTAAAGGTGTTGCTTCGTTTATAGAGCAAGGTCTTGTTTATGGTAACTTTGACGTATTTGGTGTAGATTGGGGAACTCCAATGGCACTTGCAAAAGAGAAACTAGGAGACAAGTATGTACTCCAAGGTAACATGGAGCCATGTAGACTTTACAGCAAAGAGGCTACTACTGAGTGTGTTGAATCGTTAGCCGAAACTATGAAAGATGGAAGACATATCTTTAATTTAGGTCACGGAATACTCCCTGATGTGCCAGTAGAGAATGCTATTCATTTTGTAAGTGAATGTAAACGAGCTTCTAAGCGTTCATAACTGTTTATTGTGGGTATTTTATACCCACAATCTAATTATTCGTCTATTTCTCTATCATTAGTTGCTTGAACTGGTCTGTTGTTCGGGAAACTAAAAGTACTAAAGAATGTATTAATTTGCTCTTTTGAAGCAGTCATAGTATTTTTATAAACATGCCATTTTACATTTTCACTACATGGAGGAGTGGTTAAAGAACCCATAAACTTGTAGTAGTCTTTATTTTCAGGCATAAGAGCTTTTACTTCATCTGCACTGAGACCACATTTTGCCTCTTCTCCAACTTTTAAAGATGGAACTTTTTTCCAAGCTTTTGCAAGAACAGGATTCTCTGCACCCTCTTCAAACATAACAGCTACAACAGCCAGTTTACCATCGTCAGTAGCATGTACAAAGTGAGCTTCTAATGGGTATGCTTGACCATTGATATTGTTTTCACTTGGTACATGGAAGTGAAACTGTTTAAGTTTATAGTCAGCACCATCAATTTTTAAAATACTACCATCTGCAATATTTACTTGAATAGTATGACCATTATTGATAATGGTTGATGAACCTGTTGTATAGTTAAGGTCAAGAGGTTTTAAATCTATATCTTTTGAGGCAACAATATTGATTGGTGATTGTTGTTTTCCTTCTGAACACATATTGAACTCTTTTTTTACTTCACTCCAATGTTTTGGACCTACATTCCCCATATATGCCCAGTGTTTTTCATGATGAGTTTCATGTTTCGCTTCAGTGGCATTAGTGTCATGTTTAGCATGAGCCTCTTCATTTGCTTGAGCAGTAGTTGTTAATAGTAGTGTTGATAGGGCAATAGCCGAGAGGGTAATTAGTTTTTTCATTCTGTTCCTTTTAGTTGATGTTAAATTCTATTATATCAAAAATATTGATAGAATACTAATTAAAATATATATTTAATTTATTAATTTTAGTTGTATGTGTAAATTTGTAATTCGTAATTATGAAAATGATATAATGCATAAAAAAAATTGAGAAAGTAGATAAATGAATATTATATTTGGACCAGTAAACTCCAGACGTTTTGGAAAATCTTTAGGTATTGACCTAAGTCCTTCTAAAAAACAGTGTAACTTTGACTGTCTCTATTGTGAACTTGACCCTGCTAAAACCATGGGTGCGTATGAAGATGTAATTTCGGTAGAGGAGATTATGAAAGCTTTAAATAGCTCATTAGAAAACTATCAGGATATAGATGCTTTAACTGTTACTGCTAACGGTGAGCCGACACTTTATCCATATTTGTCAGAACTTATGGATGAGATAAACAGAGGAAAAGGTGCTATTAAAACACTTATTCTCTCAAATGCAGCAAAAATAGATGATGAGAAGACGCAAGAAGCTTTAATGAAGTTTGACAGTGTAAAACTTTCTCTTGATTGCGCCACAGGGCGTTGTCTAAAACGTTTAGATAGGTCACATGAGGGAATAGATATAGAGAAAATCAAAGAGGGTATGTTAAGGTTTAAAAAGAAGTTTACAAATCCACTTATTATAGAAATTCTTATGGTTAAAACTATTAATGATAGTACTGAAGAGATAGAGGCATTAAATGAGTTTTTATTAAAATTAAAACCAACACGTATAGATATAGGAACCATCGATAGACCACCTGCTTATAAAGTAGAAGCTTTAACTTATGAAGAGTTACGTGAGATTTCTTTGAAGTTTGATAGTTCTTTACCTATTTATATAGCGTCACGTAAAAAAGTCACAGAAAAACCATCGAGATATACAAAAGAGAATATTTTAGAAACACTAAAAAAACGACCATTGACCCAAGAAGATATTGATGTGTTGTTTGATAGTAAAAGTAAAGAAGATTTTCAAGTTTTGGTTAATGATAGAAAGATAGACAAACTTGATTGTGGGGGGTATAATTTTTATATATCACGAAAAGATATAGAGTGATATGGTTAATTATGCTGTTTATTAAAAAAACTATGAAAAACTCTTGACATCAAAGGGTTTTTTGTCTATAATCTCACTCCAATTTAAACGATAAGTTTTTATTGATTGTTCCGGATTAGCTCAGTGGTAGAGTAGATGACTGTTAATCATTTGGTCGTTGGTTCGAATCCAACATCCGGAGCCATAAAAAATATTAAAGTTGACTTCTGCAGTTAGCTCATGAGTTTAGTCTCATTTTAAATTTACTTCATATTTGTTCCGGATTAGCTCAGTGGTAGAGTAGATGACTGTTAATCATTTGGTCGTTGGTTCGAATCCAACATCCGGAGCCACCCTTCATTTAAATTTCAATAACAAATTGTTCTATTATAGGTTTGACCATATTAAGCGTTAAGTTTCAGTTTAAATAAAATGGAAATATTAAATAAATAATCATCTCATATATAGTTTTGACGTGTGACATGGTCACACGGATTTTAATCTAATCAAAATGTAAAACAGAATAAACATCTGC
>Ga0256832_1001726_pt1 | contig 14918 bp, 16 predicted proteins | sample 134614metaG_FD_190534 | JGI IMG/M metagenome (GOLD analysis project Ga0256832, IMG submission 190534) | Hydrothermal vent microbial communities from Lau Basin, Pacific Ocean - 134-614 | ecosystem: Environmental > Aquatic > Marine > Hydrothermal vents | place: Pacific Ocean: Lau Basin | collected...
TCCTGGGGTCGGTCACCGAAGGCGTCCTGCACCGCACCGAGAAGCCCGTGCTCGTCATTCGCTGCAAGCGCGAAACCCCCTGATCGGTTAGGCTAAGGTTGGTGAAATTCTTACGCGCACTTGGCGTACTGCTGCTGCTCGGCTGGGCCCATGCGGCCAGCTACGTCGTGAACGTCGAGGGACCCATCGACCCACCGCTCGCGGCCTACGTGGAAGACGCCTTCGAACGGGCGCTCGCGGAGGGTGCGAGCGGGGTCGTGCTGCTCATCGACACCCCGGGCGGGCGCGTGGACGCGGCCATGCGCATCTCCGACACCGTGCTCACCTCGCCCCTGCCCACGCTGGCCGTGGTCAAGAACGCCTTCTCGGCCGGAGCGCTCATCGCCCTCTCCGCCGAACAGGTGGCCGTGCTGCCCGGCTCGGAGATCGGCGCCGCCCTGCCCATCCTGGTTACGCCCATCAGCGAACCCAAGGCCGCCGACCGCAAGGTCATCAGCGCGCTCAAGGCCAAGTTCAGGTCGGTGGCCGAAGCGCGCGGCCGCCCCGTGGAGCTGGCCGAGGCGATGGTGGACCCCGAGATCGAAGTCGAGGGCCTCGCCGCCAAGGGCGAACCGCTCACCCTCACCGGGGCCAAGGCGGTGGAGCTCGGCGTCGCCGACTTTGAGGCGGCCAGCCTGCGCGAAGCGCTGGAACACGCGGGCTTCGACACCGAGACGCGGCTGCTGGAGGTCCCCACCCGCATCAAGGTGGCGCGCTTCCTCACCGGCATGTACGTGGCGCCGGTGCTGCTGGCGCTCGGGCTGCTGGGCCTGATCGTGGAGTTCTTCACCCCCGGCTTTGGCGTGCCCGGTCTGCTGGGGCTCGCCCTCCTCGGGCTCTACTTCCTGGGCGGGCTGCTCACGGGGATGAGCGGGATCGTCGAGGTGGCGCTCTTTCTCACGGGCATCGCGCTCTTGCTCGTGGAGATGTTCCTCATCCCGGGCTTCGGGGTGGCGGGCGTGGGCGGCTTCCTGGCCCTGGGCGCCTCGATCTACCTCACCTTCGGCGACCAAGCCCTGATGGTGGGGGCGATCGCCGTGGTGGTGGGGGCGCTGGGGCTCGTGCTGGTCTTCCGCTTCCTGCCGCGCACGCGGGCGGCCCACGCGCTGGTGCTGGAGGGGGCGATCGGCGAGCAAGCGCCCCCGCGCGAGCGCCTGGAGCCGCTCGAGGGCGCCATCGGCACCGCGATCACCGACCTGCGCCCCGCCGGTACCGCACGCTTCGGAGAACGACGGGTGGACGTCGTCGCCGAGGGGGAGTTCATCCCCAAGGGATCGACGGTCCGCGTGGTTCTCGTGGAAGGCGCACGCGTCGTCGTGCGCAAGGAGGAGGGATAGCTTATGGACATAGGTTTCTTGATCGTCGCCGGACTGATCCTCATCGGACTCTTCGTCTTGTTCTCCATCGTGCCCGTGGGCCTGTGGATCCAGGCCTGGGCCTCGGGGGTTCGGGTACCGCTCACCACGCTGATCGGGATGCGGCTCAGACGCATCCCGCCCGCGCGCATCATCTACCCCCTGATCAACGCCACCAAAGCGGGCATCCCGGTGGAGCTCAACAAGCTCGAGTCCCACTACCTGGCCGGCGGCAACGTGGACCGCGTGGTCAACGCCCTCATCGCCGCCCAGAAGGCGGGGATCAACCTCACCTTCGACCGCGCCGCCGCCATCGACCTGGCGGGTCGCGACGTGCTCGAGGCCGTGCAGGTCTCGGTCAACCCCAAGGTGATCCAGACCCCGATGGTGGCCGCGGTGGCCAAGGACGGCATCCAGCTGCTCGCCACCGCGCGCATCACCGTGCGCGCCAACATCGACCGCCTGGTGGGCGGCGCCGGCGAGGAAACGATCATCGCCCGCGTAGGCGAGGGCATCGTCACCACCATCGGCTCGGCCAGCAGCCACAAGGACGTGCTGGAAAACCCCGACATGATCTCCAAGACCGTGCTCGACAAAGGCCTGGACGCCGGCACCGCCTTCGAGATCCTCTCGGTCGACATCGCCGACGTGGACGTGGGCAAGAACATCGGCGCCCAGCTGCAGATCGACCAGGCCGAGGCCGACAAGAAGATCGCCCAGGCCAAGGCCGAGGAGCGGCGCGCCATGGCCGTGGCCGCCGAGCAGGAAATGCGCGCCAAGGTGGAAGAGATGCGCGCCAAGCTGGTGGAGGCTCAGGCCGCGGTGCCGATGGCGCTGGCCGAAGCGCTCAAGAAGGGCAACATGGGCGTGATGGACTACTACAACCTCAAGAACATCGAGGCCGACACCGACATGCGCGAGTCGCTCAGCAAGGCCGCGGGCGAGGAAGAAGAGCGCTAGACGATGAAGATCGACGACCTGATCGGGCTGCTCTTCCTGCTCTTCTTCATCGTGGGGCCGGCGCTGCGCGGTCTGCTGAAGCCGCGCGAGCCGCTCGTCGAGGTCGAGCTCCCGCCCGAGGACGCGCTGCCGCCCGAGCTGAAGGAAGTGCTGCGCGAGGTCCGCGCCCAACCCGAACCCAAGCCCGCACCCCCGCCGTCCGCCCCGGCTCCTCCCGCCCAGGCACCCAAACCCCTCGCCCAGGGGGCCCAGCCCCGGGGGGCCAGCGCCCCGCCGGCGGCGCGGGGCACCAAGCAGACCGCCGAAGGCCACGCCGCCGGGGCGCGCTCGCGCCATCGCATCGAGGAAGCGCGCCGCGACGCCGCCGACATGGCCGCGGAGGAACGCGCGGCCTTCGCCCTCGACCAGCCGCGGCTATCCGAGCGCATCGGGCTGTCCGTGAGCGGTAAGGCGATCGTTCGCGGCATGCTCTGGCACGAGATCCTGAGCGAACCCGCCAGCAAGAAGCGCCGCCGCGTTCGCGCCCCGCGCAGAAAACTGCTAAGCTGAAGTAACGAATGGAAACGAACGAAACCCCCAGGGAACGCGCCGAAACGAGCACCAGCATCTTCGTGCGCTCCCCCGATGAAGCCATGGCGCTCTTCGGAAGCCGCGACCGCTGGCTCAAGGTGCTGCGCCAGCGGCTGGGCGCCAAGATCGTGGCCCGCGACCAGCAGATCCGTATCAGCGGCGAGGAGGATCAGGTCAAGGTGGCCGAGGCCGTGCTGCGCGACCTGCTCACCCTGCTGCGGCAGGGAGCCGAGATCGACGAGACCGTACTCGAGCAGACCCTCGCCCTCGCCGAACGCGGCCGCCGCCTGCCCGAAGAAACCGAGGCGCGCACCGGCGGCTTCCGGCTCCCGGGACGCCTGCGCCCCAAGACGCCGGGCCAGGCGCGCTACGTCGAGGCCATCGCCCAAAACGACATCATCTTCGGCATCGGCCCCGCCGGCACCGGCAAGACCTACCTGGCCGTGGCCATGGCCGTGGCCGCGCTCAAGGCCAAGAAGGTGAAGCGCATCATCCTCACCCGTCCCGCGGTCGAGGCCGGCGAACGCCTGGGCTTTTTGCCCGGCGACATCCAGGCCAAGGTGGACCCCTACCTGCGCCCGCTCTACGACGCGCTCTTCGAGATGATCGACAGCGAGCGCTTCGACCAGTATCTGGCCTCGGGCATCATCGAGGTGGCCCCGCTGGCCTTCATGCGCGGGCGTACGCTCAACGACGCCTTCATCATCCTCGACGAAGCGCAGAACGCCACCGCCGAGCAGATGAAGATGTTCCTGACCCGCATGGGGTTCAACTCCAAGGTCGTGGTCACCGGCGACGTCACCCAGATCGACCTGCCCGCGAGCAAGCACAGCGGCCTGCTCGCCGCCCAGAAGATCCTGCAGGGGATCGAGGGCATCGCCTTCATCTACTTCAAGGAGTCCGACGTGGTGCGCCACCCGCTGGTCGCCCGCATCATCAAGGCCTACGAGCGGGCCGAGCTGGAGCGCGAAAGCAAGGCCGCGAGCGAACGCGAAGACCGTGGCGACGGTTGAGGTCGTTCCCCAGAAAAAGCCGCCCCGGGGGCTGCGCCCGCGGCTGCGGCGTGCGCTCGCGCGGCTGATGGACGAGCTCGGCCTCGAAGACAAGGCGGTGACGGTGATCCTCTGTTCCGACCGTCGCATTCGCGAGCTCAAGAAGGCCCACTGGGGCGAGGACGCCGTGACCGACGTGCTCAGCTTTCCCACCTACGAGCCGGGCGACCCCTTCGTGCCGCCGCACCTGGGGGACGTCTGGATCAGCCTCGACACCGCCGCGCGCCAGGCGGCCGCGGCCGGGCGGCCCCTGGAAGACGAGGTGCTCGAGCTCGCCGCCCACGGACTCTGGCACCTGCTCGGGCACGACCACACCACGGAGGAGGCATGGCAAGGATTCCGCGACGTCCAGCGCCAGATCCTGAAACTCTGAAGGGCGTCGTACGCTCCTTCGCCTACGCCTGGGAGGGGCTCCGCTACGCCTGGCGAAGCCAGCGCAACTTCCGCATCGAGGCGTACCTGGCCTTGCTGGCGCTGGCCGCCGCCGCGTGGCTGGGGGTGGACCCCGTCCCCGTGCTCCTCCTGATCCTCGTGGTGCTGACGCTCGAGCTCCTCAACACCGCGCTGGAAGCCGCCATCGACCTGACGAGCCCCGACCCCCACCCGCTGGCCAAGGCCGCCAAGGACACCTCCGCGGCCGCCGTGCTGGTGGCCAGCGTGCTGGCGGCCGCGATCGGCGCCTGGCTCTTCGTACCGCCTTTGCTCGAAAAGCTGCGCGCGTATGGTAAAATCCCTTAAGCGCTATGGACCGACCTCCAAGTCGTAGCTTCCGACTGTTTGCCCTACCCCTGCTCATAAGCTCCGCTTTCGCCCAGAACCCGGTCACGGAGGCCGCTTTCGCCTACCCCTGGGCCGACGCGTTGCTGCTCGTCGCCCTCTTCGCGCTTTCCGGTTTCTTTTCGGCGGCGGAGACGGCCGTCACCACCCTCTGGCCCTGGAAGGTTCGCGAGCTCGCCGAGCGCGAGGGCGAGGCCAGCCCCTTCGCGCTGCTGCAGCGCGACATTACCCGGTTCCTGACCACGATCCTGGTGGGCAACAACCTGGTCAACATCGCCGCCACCGCGCTGGTCACCGACCTGGCCACGCGCGCCTGGGGTTCCACCGGCGTGGCCTACGCGACGGGGCTGATGACCTTCCTGATCCTCTTCTTCGGCGAGATCACCCCCAAATCGATCGCGGTGCACAACGCCGACCGGTTGGCGCGCTTCTTCGTGCGACCCATCTACTGGCTCTCGGTGCTGCTCTACCCCATCGGCCGCTTCTTCACCTGGATCTCGGCGCTCATCCTGCGCGGGCTGGGGCTCGAGCCGCGCCAGCAACCGCTCGTGACCGAAGACGAGCTCCGGCTCATCCTCGCCGGGGCCGAGGCCAGCGGCGCCATCGAAGAGGCCGAGGAGGACATGATCCAAAACGTGCTCGAGCTCGAGGAGACCCAGGTGCGCGAGATCATGGTGCCCCGGGTCGACATCGTCGCCATCGAGCACAGCGCCAGCCTGCGCGAGTTCGTGCGGCTCGAGCGCGAGCACCGCTACTCGCGCATCCCCGTCTACAAGGAAAGCATCGACCAGATCGTCGGCATCGCCTACGCCAAGAACCTGCTCAACTACGTGGAGACCCCGGAGATGCTGGAGCGGCTGACCGTCATGAGCATCGCCCAGGACGCCTTCTTCGTCCCCGAGTCGATGCCCGTCTGGAACCTGCTGCTCGAGATACGCCGGCGCAAGGTGCACATGGCCATCGTGGTGGACGAGTTCGGCGGGACCGCCGGACTGGTGACGCTCGAGGACATCATTGAGGAGATCGTCGGCGAGATCTACGACGAAACCGATGTGGTGGAGGAGCAGCCCATCCAGCCCCAGGAGGACGGCAGCTTCCTCATCGACGCCCAGACGCCGCTCGACGACGTCTCGGAGGCGCTGGGGGTCGAACTTCCCGAGGGCGAGTACGAGACCCTGTCGGGTTACCTCTACGAAACCTTCGGCTACATCCCCAAGGTAGGCGAAGAACACGTCTACGACGGCTTCCGCTTCGTCGTCGAGGCCGCCGACGAACGCAAGATCGAACGCGTGCGGGCCGTGCCCGCGGCCGCGCCCGCCCCCAGCGAGGCCGAGTAAGGAACCCATGGCGACCACGAACGACGACCCCCTCACCCTGGCCCGCGCGGCCCTGCCGCACGCCTACGCTCCCTACTCGGGCTTTCCCGTGAGCGCGGTGGTGGTGAGCGAGAGCGGGCGCGCCTACGTGGGCGTGAACGTGGAGAACGCCGCCTATCCGCTCGCGCGCTGCGCCGAGCAGATCGCCGTCGGGGCCATGGTGGCCGCGGGCGAGCGGCGGCTGCGCGAGGTGCTCGTGCTCTCGACCTCCCCCGAGCCCGCCACCCCCTGCGGGGCCTGCCGGCAGATCCTCTACGAGTTCGGCGACGCCGACACGGTCGTGGTCTGCCGCAGCACCCAGGGATCCGAGCGTCGCTTCACGCTGGGCGAGCTGCTTCCCGAGGCGTTTCGCCTGCGAGACGAGCGCTGAGTACGTAGCGGCCGTCGCGTTCGACGAAATCGCCCGTGAACCCCAGCGCCGCGAGGCGCCCCTGCAAGGCCTGCGGCGTGAAGAAGGCCGCGGGCTCACCCAGCAGGCGCTCGCCCCAGTACACCCAGCGGCCGATCCCCCGGGTGGGGTCGAACTCGTAGATCCACAGCTTCCCGCCCGGGCGCAGCACCCGCGCGATCTCGGCGAGGGCGGCGCCCGCGTCCTGGAAGTGGTGCAACGCCTCTCCCAGCAGCACGGCGTTCAGGTGATCCGGCGCGAAGGGCAGGGCCTCGGCCCGGCCCGTGACCGTTCGCAACCCCGGCGGAACGTGCCGCAGCATGCCCGCCGCGGGGTCGAGCACCACCAGCTCCAGGTCGCTGCGGATCGCTCGGGCGCGGGCGGCGAGCACGCCCGTGCCCCCGCCCAGGTCGAGCACCCTGGCCGCGGGCGGCCAGCCGCGCACCTCCTGCTCGAAGAGCGGCCAGGCCCAGCGCGGGTAGGTGCGGTGGCCGAAGCGCGCGAAGACGGGGCCCAGCCGCCCGAAGGGTATGCCCACGCCCTAGCGCACCCGGCCTCCGAAGGCCACCTCGAGGAGCTGCTCCCACACCCCGGGCACCTCGGCGCGCACCGCTCCGCTGAGTTGCAGGCGCAGGCCGCTCACCACCGCGGCCGCGGCTCCGGGGACCTCGGAGAGGTTCACGCGGAAGACCAGCTGGCCGCCGCTCGACTGGCGCGGGCGCAGCGGCAGGTCGAGCTCGGCCTCGGCCACGGTGCGCCCGCCCACGACCAGCCCCAACGGGCCCCGCAGGTAGAAGCCGACGGGGTTGGGGTTGGCGACGCGGAAACCTACGACGACTTCGAGCCGCCCGCCGCTGAGGCTAAGCCGGCTCTGCCCCGGGTCCAGCTCGAAGCGCGGCGCCGCGAAGCGAAGGTCGATCTGGACGGTCTGGTCGAGCAGGGTAAAGGGGCCCAGCTCCACCGGCACCGGGCCCACCTCGGCCCGCACCCTGCCGGTGATGCGCAGGCGCACCGGGTCGCCGGCGAGCAAGCGGCCCACGCCCTCGGCGGTATCGGCCAGGGGAACGACGAGCGTGGTGGGCACGATCTCGAACCCCGCCGCCGGCAGGGTCACCGCCGGCAGGTCGAAGGGCAGGCGGGCGCGGTCGAAGTGCAGGGTGAGCCGGCTCTCCAGCAGCGGCAGCTCGAAGGCGTTGGGGTTGGTCAGGCGCAGCCGCAGGGCGAAGCGCGCCTCGCCGCTGAAGGGGTCGACGCTGACGAGGTCGAACGACTCCACCCGCGCCTGCGGGGGTTCGGGCTTCTGCACCCCGGGAACGCAGGCGGCCAGCACGAGCACCAGTCCCACAAGCATCCATACGGTCTTCTTCATAGCAACCACCCTTCCTCGCCCAGACGCTCGAGCAGCGGCCGGGCTTCGTTCCATAAGGGGCTTTCCACGGCCATGGGCGCGCGCGGGTAACCTGCGGGCACGCCCAGCGACCTCAGGGCCTGCTTGAGCAGCGTCACGCCGCCGCGGCCCATCAGCTCCGCCGTCTCGTAGGCCAGGCCCGCGAGCCCCGGGTCCAAGCGGCCCGCACGGGCGTCCGCGAAGACGCGCGCGAAGAGCCGCGGCGCCAGGTTGGCCACCGCCAGGATGGCCCCTTCGGAGCCGCTGGCCACGGCTGCGGGCAGCGTGGTGCCGCTGCCGCTGAAAATCCGCAGCCCGGGGGCGAAGCGGCGGTAGTGCTCGAGCCGCGCCATCTCGCCGCTCGAGTCCTTGATGCCGGTGACGCGGGGGTGGCCCGCCAGCTCCGCCACGATCCGCACGGGGAACGCCGACTTGGTGAAGACGGGCACGTGGTAGAGCCAGACCTCGCCCACCTCGGCCAGGCCCTCGAAGTAGGCGCGGAAGGCCTCCGCGGTCATGGCCCGGTCGTAGAAGCGCGGGGGCATCGCCAATAAAACGTCGGCGCCGTGCTGCACGGCCGCTTCGGCGTGCCTTCGCGCCAGCGCCAGCGACTCGTCGCCGACGCCCACCCAGGTGGGCCCCGGGCTCTTGACCCCCGCGAGCAACCGCGCGCGCTCGTCCGGCGCCAGCGTGACCGCCTCGCCGGTGGAGCCCAGCAGCAGGAAGCCGTCCACGCTGGGCGCGAGGCGGTCGATGAGCTCCTGCAGGGCGGCCGCGTCGGGACGACCCTCCCGGTCGAAGGGGGTGACGAGCGCGGGGACGATCACCGGTGCACCTCGTCGTACCAGAGCAGCAGGTGCGGCAGGTAGGCCGCGGCCAGCCAGAGGGCGCCGCGCACGGGTTCCCCCTCGACGATGACGAGCGCACCGTAGGCGGCCATGAGCAGGAGCACCACGCCCCAGCCCTTCCCCAGGCTGTTGCTGCCCGGTACGAGCAGCTCGAGCGCGCGGGGAAGCCAGCCGGCGGCGCGGAAGGCGGCGCGCGGCCGCGGCAGCAGCAGCACCCAGACGTGCAGCAGCAGCCAGACCCCCAGGAGCAAGAGCAGCGCCCAGGCGGCGCCCCGCCCCAGCCCCAGGGCTTCGAGGAAGCGCGTGGGCTGCTGGGGCAGGGCGCTCAGCTGCCCCGCAAGGTAGACGCGGCAGAGGTCGCGGGCGCGGGGCGTGCCCATGCGCTCGACGCCCGCGCCCTGGTACACCGCGGACCAGGCGTCGCCGCCCAGCCGGAGCGCCTCGGCGAGCGGCGGGTAGGCGGCCTCCAGGCGCCAGGCCCGCACGAGCGCGGCCTCGTCGCCCAGGCGGTGGCGCAGCGCCTCGGCGAAGGCCAGGGGGAACCGCGGCGGCAGCTCGGCGGGCTTGCCCTCGCTCAGCGCGGCGTAGGCCGCCAGGGCCGCACGCCCCGCCCCCGAGGGCCAGGTTTCGAGCGACGCGTCCACGAGCGTGGCGCGGGCGACGGGCGGCTCCCCGAGGGCAGCTTCGAACTGGCGCACGCTGCCCCAGAGCACGAGCGCGGCGACGAGCGCGGCGAAGACCAGGAACGCCAGCAGGCGTTCGCCCCAGCCCGCGTAGACCAGCAGCAGGTGGCGCATCCGCGTCAGGGGAAGGCGCACCCAGCTGTTCCACACCCCTCCCAGCGGCGCCAGCCCCCTGCGCTGGGCTGGCAGGTAGCGCGCGAAGAGGACGATCATGAGCGCCAGGTAGGCGAGCCCCAGCGCGGCCACGGCGCGCCGCAAGGAGGTGGAGCCGAGCACCGGGGCGAACGCGCGCGCCTGGCGCGCGCCCTCGCGCAACCGCAGCGCCGCTGCGGCGTCGCCCGCGGCGTCCAACCGGTTCGCAAGCGCCAGGAAGAAGCCGCGGCTGCCCGGGTGCAGCGGCGCGTAGTCGAGCAGGGCCAGGCCGATGCGGCGCGCCTCCGCTGCGCCTGCAGCGAGCGCGGCTGCCTGCCAGCGGTCGGTCCAGGCGCGCGCCTCCCCGCCCCAGGCGAGCTCCGGGCGGTGGCCGCGGCGCAGCAGGTCGCGCCCCCAGGCGGCGAGCTCGTCTTCGCTCAGGGTGGCCGGGTCCTCCGCCAGGTAGACCCAGTAGGGGCGGTAGCCGGCGGGGCTGGCGGGCAGGTGCTCGAAGACGCGGTGTTCACGCGCGAAGCGCGCGAGCTCGCTCAGGGGCTCGAGCGCGCCCCAGTCCCCCTGGTAGGGCCGCCGGGCCGGCAGAGCGGCCAGGGCGTAGGCCTCGCCGCCTTCGAGCCGAACGCGCGGACCGCCTTCGAGCGCGGTCACCGGGCGGTGGGGGTAGAAGCCGTAGAGGAAGTCCCCGCTGCCGTCGCGGGGAAAGGCCAGCACCAGGGGTACGCCGCGCCAGGCGAGGTAGACGGCGTCACGTTCTTCCAGGGGCGCGAGCCAGTCCCCCGGCGGCAGCGGCCAGAGCCGCTCGCCAACGCGAAGCCCCTCGGGGGTGAGGGCGACTTTGGGCGGCGGCGGCGCCACCTCGATCTCTGCGGTGTACTTCGCACCTGGGGCGTAGAGGACGAGGCGGTAGCGCCCCGGCTTCCTAGGGATCCACTCGAGCGTGCCGCGGCCTTCGGTGGTGACCAGGGTGACCACCTGAACCCCGTCGGGACCGGCGATCTCGATGGGGTAGGCTCCGGGCTCGAGCCCCTCGCTGGCGAGTACCACCGGCCTTCCGGCCTGCGCCGTCTCGGGCAGGACCAGCCCCTGCCCCATGGCCGCGAGCCACAACCAGCCCAAGATCCATAGTCTTCGCATGCCCCCATTCTGCCACGCCGGCACGGCCTAGAATGAGGCCATGGGACTTCTCGACATGATCGGGCCGGTGATGGTGGGCCCGTCTTCCAGCCACACCGCGGGGGCGGTGCGCCTGGCCTGGCTGGCCCGCCAGCTCATGGACGAACCCCCCGCGCGGGCGCGTTTCGGCCTGCACGGCAGCTTCGCCAAGACCGGCCGGGGCCACGGCACCCACCTGGCCCTCGCGGCGGGCGCGCTGGGCATGGCGCCGGACGATCCGCGCATCAAAGAAGCGCTCGACCTTGCCGACGCGGCGGGGCTGGAGCTGGTCTTCGAAGCCGTCGAGCTGGGGGACGTTCACCCCAACACCGTGCGGATCACGATGGAAAACGACGGGGAACGCCACGAGGTGCTGGGGAGTTCCATCGGCGGGGGAGCGGTGCGCCTCTGGCGGGTGGACGGTCTCGACGCCTACCTGAGCGGCGAAGCGCCGGCGCTGCTGGTGCGCCACCGCGACCGCCCCGGAGCCATCGCGCGGGTGGCGCTGGTGCTGGCCGACGAAGGCATCAACATTGCCCGCATCGTTTCCGGTCGCGCCCAGAAGGGAGGCGACGCCCTGATGAGCCTGGAGATGGACCAGCCGGCCAGCGAGGCGGCGCTGGCTTATCTGAAGCACCTCGAGTTCGTACTCTGGGCAAGGCAACTGCCTGCGCTTCCTGATGTTTAACATCTTTTAGTATTGACTAAACGTACTTAACCAGTGTAGGCTCGCCTCATGGATGGCGACTCGGGAGTCGTACGGCAACTCGTAGAACAGATGGGCATCGGTTTCGAGGCTTTTGGCATGCCGCGTATGGCCGGCCGGGTGCTGGGCTGGCTGATTTTGTCTGAGGAGGAAGAAGTTTCATTGGATGATCTGGCCGCCGGACTTGGCGTAAGTAAGGCCTCGGTCAGCAACGCCACTCGCCTGTTGATTCAGATGGGCATCATCCGCCGCAGCGGCCGCCCCGGCAGCCGTCAGGCGTACTTCAAGGTGTCTTCCGACCATTGGAACGCCATGCTGGCCATGGAAAAACGGGTAAGCCGCAGCTTTCTCGATTTCGCGCGCGAAGCCCGCGCCGCCCTGCCGGCGCGGCCAGAGCGCGACGCCCGGTTGGCCGAGATGGAAGGGGCTCTCGAGCTCTACATCGAGCTGCTCGAAACCTTCGCCCGCGAGTGGCACGAAAAGAGGAAGGCGCAATGAGGAATGCTGCCGCGCTGACGACCGCCCGCCTCGCTTGGCGAAACATTTGGCGGCACCGCCAGCGCACCTACCTGCTGGCGGCGGTGGTGGCCTACGCCACGGTAGCTACGATCTTCTACTGGAGCTTGGTCGACGGTTACAAGTTGTCGGTGCTCGAGGCCCACGCCCGCTACGTGCTGGCCCCGGTAACCGTGGCCCGCACGGCCTGGTTCGCCGATCCCGACCCCGAAAACGGCATGACGGACACCGAGCGGGCGCTGGCGGCTCTGGCCAGCGCCGACTCGCCGTCGTACGCGCCCAGGCTGCGCTTCGCCGGCTTGCTCGCCTCCCCCTACCTCTCGGAAACGGCCTTCCTGCGCGGCGTGGACCCGTTTGCCGAGGCCGCCGTTTCGCGAGTTCCCGCGAGGGTGGGCGAGGGGCGCTGGCTGACCGCCTCCGGCGAGGTAGTTTTGGGCTACAAGCTGGCAAAACGTCTCGACGTGCGCCTGGGCGAACGGCTGGTGGTCAGCACCGCGGCGCTGGCGGGACCGCGTTCGTTGGGCCTGGAAGTCGTGGGGCTAACGCACGCCCGGGTTTCCACCGTTGACAGCTCCGGCGTCTATCTGCACATAGACGACGCTCGTTACCTTACCGGCCTGACGGGCGCGACCCATCTTGCGGTTAACGCTCCGCTCGGCCGCGAACAAACGCTGGCTCGCCGGCTGGCGAAGGCGCTGCCCGCCGGCCTGACCGCCAAGCCGGTTTGGGACTTGGTGGGCCCCATCAAGACCGACGTCGAGGCCGCGAAAAAGCTCTCGCTGCCAATCGGCCTCTTGCTGGCTCTCTTCGCGGCGCTGGCGGTGACCAGCACGCTGATCGTCAGCGTGCTCGAGCGCACCCGCGAGTTCGGCGTCATCCTGGCTCTGGGAATGAACAGCGGCAACCTGGGTTGGATGATCGTCCTCGAAGCGGCGTTCGCCACCGCCGTCGGCTGGCTGCTGGGGTTGCTGCTGGGTTACGGGCTCATCTACTACACCTCCACCCACAACGTCCTCGGGCCCTTCTTCCAGCTATACGGCGAGGCCTGGAGCGAGGCCGGCTTTGCCGAAGAGTTCTACACCTTCCTCTCGCCGCTTTACGTTTTATATTCGCTGATCACCGTGATCGTCTCGGCGCTCGCCGCTCTCTTCTTCCCCGCCCTGCGGGCGCGGCGCCTGCGGGCAGCTGCGGCGCTGCGTTGGGAATAGGAGGAGTTATGAAGCAATACCTGACCATACTCTTACTGCTTGCCACTACCGCCCTGGCCAGCCCTGACCCGCGAGCGATTCTGCACCAGGCGCTCAACCGTCTGCGCGGTCCGGCCATGACCGCCACCTACACCCTGGTGGTCGAACGTCCCGACCGCAGCAAGACTTACGAGCTGCGCGTCGTCAGCGACGGCGACCGCAAGGCGCTAATCCGGGTAATCCTGCCCAAGCGGGACGCCGGCCAGGCCTTCCTGACCATCGGCGACGACATCTGGGTCTACAACCCCCGCCTGGGGCGGGTGCTGCGGCTGCCGCCCAGCGGCCGCAACAGCCGCTTTCTGGGGTCCGACGTTAGCTACGCCGACCTCTCCGGCCGCGACCTGGAGGACTACTACCAGCCGCGAACGCGGGGCGTGAACGAAGACGCCATACTTCTGGAGCTCACGCCCAAGCCGCACGCCCCCACCCCTTGGGGCAAGGTTACGCTGGCCGTCGAGAAGAAGCGCGTTCTGCCGCAAAAGATCGTCTACTATGACCAGCGCGGCAATCCGGTCAAGGAAGTGGTCATTGGCGGCTTCGCCGAGTACGCGCCCGGCCGCTACCTGATCACCACAAGCAAGGTTCGCGACCTGCTAAACCAGGGCTGGCGCACCAGGTTCGAGGTTTCGGACTGGAAGGTGGGGCCGGTGCCGGACGGCTGCTTCGCGCAGAGCGCGCTCGAGCGGGGGTGCCGTTACTGATGTGGTCGCTGGCCTGGAAGAACGTGCGCCGCGGCCGGGGCCGCAGCTTGCTGACCGGCGCCGCGGTGGCTGCGGTGGTGGCGTTGATGATGATCATGTACGGCTTCAGCGGCGCGGTGGTAAACGGCATGTTTCAGAACATGACGCGCAGCACCGGGCACTTGATATTGAGAGTGAAGAACGCTGACAAAATACGCGAGTTCGAGCGCGGCCTGATCCAAGACGCGCCGGCTTTGCAAGAACGCCTGGCGCGGGCCCTGCCGGGCGCCGACGTCGAGGCGGTGCTGGAGGTGCCCGCCTTGCTGGCCGGCGAGAAGCGCTCTCGCGGGGTGTTGCTTTACGGTCTCGAGCCCGGCGGCCGTTTGATGAAGGAGTTCGTGACCAAAAAACTAACGGCGGGCGGCCCGCCGCAAGACGTTAGCGACTGGAGCGCTGCTCTCGGTCGCGCGCTGGCGCGGGCGCTCAAGGTGAAAGTCGGCGACGGCGTTTACGCCTTCGTACCCAATACCAGCGGCATCGGCGCCGCCGCTTTCACCGTTTCCGGGCTGGTCGCTTTGCCCGAGAGCACCATGGAAGCGCGCACGGCCGTCATAACGCTGGCGGCGGCACAGGAGCTGGCGGCCCCGAACGCGGCCAGTCGGATCGTAATCTTTCTGCCCGGCCTGGTAAGCCCCACCCAGCAAGGCCGGCTGGAGCAGGCGCGCAGCAAACTGGCTCCGCTGGTGCCCGCCGGATTCGAGCTGCTCACCTGGAGGCAGGCGGAGCCGGCAATGGCGGCCATTCTGGACATGATGACGCCCCTCCTGCTGATCTACGCGGTCATCTTCTTCGTGCTCGCCGGGTTGCTGGTGGTCAATACGGTCTACCTCGGTCTGGTCGAACGCATCCGCGAGTTCGGCGTCATCATCGCTCTGGGAGCCGATCGCTGGCGGATAATGCGCCTGGTGATCATAGAAAGCCTGCTGCTGGTGCTGAGCGGGGCGGCGGTTGGCGCAGCCCTGGGCGGCCTGG
>Ga0256832_1001727_pt1 | contig 14906 bp, 13 predicted proteins | sample 134614metaG_FD_190534 | JGI IMG/M metagenome (GOLD analysis project Ga0256832, IMG submission 190534) | Hydrothermal vent microbial communities from Lau Basin, Pacific Ocean - 134-614 | ecosystem: Environmental > Aquatic > Marine > Hydrothermal vents | place: Pacific Ocean: Lau Basin | collected...
AAAAACCCGTGGGATTATGAAAGGGTTCCGGGAGGGTCTTCAGGTGGTTCTGCTGCTGCCGTTGGGGCAGGTATAGTTCCTGCTGCACTTGGTTCTGATACAGGAGGATCAATAAGGCAACCTGCAGCCTTCTGTGGAGTGGTTGGATTAAAACCAACTTACGGAAGGGTTTCAAGATACGGTCTTGTAGCTTTTGCCTCATCCCTTGATCAGATAGGACCTATAACAAGGAATGTTGAAGACTGTGCTTTACTTCTCAATGTTATCGCAGGAAAAGATCCAAAAGATTCCACATCCGCAGATATGGATGTTCCGGACTACCTGTCTTACATAGGAAAGGACATAAAAGGCATAAAAATAGGTCTTCCTAAGGAATTTTTTATAAAGGGTCTTGACAGCGAAATAAAAGAAACAGTTCTCAACGCAGCAAAACAACTTGAGAAAGAAGGTGCTGAGATTTTAGAGGTCTCAATGCCGACAACAAGATATGCAATAGAGGCTTATTACATAATTGCCCCCTCTGAAGCATCATCAAACCTTGCAAGATACGATGGTGTAAGATACGGATACAGAGCAAAAGACTACAAAGATCTTGAGGAGATGTACTCAAAAACAAGAGATGAGGGTTTTGGTGCAGAGGTCAAAAGAAGAATAATGCTTGGCACATACTCCCTGTCTTCCGGTTATTACGATGCTTACTATCTTAAAGCCCAGAAAGTTAGAACCCTTATATATCAGGATTTTATGAATGCTTTTAAGAGTGTTGATCTTCTTTTAACGCCAACAACTCCTGATGTTGCCTTTAAGATCGGGGAGAAAGTCTCTGATCCTCTCCAGATGTATCTGTCTGATATATTTACAGTCTCTGTGAATATGGCAGGTGTTCCCGGTATAAGCCTCCCATGTGGTTTCAAAGATGGAATGCCTGTAGGTATGCAACTTATCGGAAAACCTTTTGATGAGGGCAGAATACTTCAGGTTGCTTATTACTACGAAAAACTAAATGATTTTTATAAAAAATTTCCTGAAGAATAATGATTTTTCGTTAAATAAATTAACTTCTTCTTAATGCTTCTACAGGTCTTATATTAGAGGCTTTATGAGCCGGATAAATTCCTGCCAAAATTCCAACAATAACAGAAAGAAAGAAAGATAAAACAACCCAGTGCAGGTTTAATGTTTTTGGCAGGTCAAAAAGCAGGAATATTAACTCTGAAACAAAAACTCCCATAACAACCCCAAAAAAGCCCCCTGCAATGGATATAAAGCTTGATTCAAGTACAAACTGCAGTAATATATCTGTTTTTTTAGCTCCTACGGCTCTCCTTATTCCAATCTCCTCAGTCCTTTCGTTTATTATCAGGATCATAATAGAAAGAATACCTATTCCCCCTATCAAAAATGATATGGTTGCAGACACTCCTCCTAACACGCTAAATATGTGTATTGCCTCCTTTTCCATTCTCAGATAATCATCGGGGGACAGAACTGTAAAATCATCTTTTTCTCCCTTTTTAATGTGGTGTCTTTTTCTCAGAAGCTGACGGATCTTCTTTTTTACATACGGAATATTCTCCCTGTTGTCCACCTGAACATATATCGTGTTTATGTAATCAACATTTGCAAGTCTTCTCATCGCTGTTTTTAACGGAGTGTAGATCAGGGAATCCTGATCCTCCCCTGATATGTCAACCCCTTTTTCTTCCATCACCCCTATTATCTTGCAGGGCACCCTGAATATCAGAATGGTTTTTCCTATAGGATCCTCATTTTTAAAAAGATCCTTTGCCACCTTATACCCTAAAACTATAACCTTTTGACCTGTTTTTTCTTCATCTTCTGTGTAAAACCTTCCTTTTTCCACATTGATGTTTCTCAGCTCTGGGTACTCTCTCCCAACGCCAATTATAGTAGAAAACACCGTTGTTCCCCCTCTTCTAACAGGATAGGCTATCTGGAATGAGGGAAGAACTTTAACAACATGATCCACCTGCTGTTTTATAAAGTAAGCATCAGACAGTTTTAATGTTTTCGCCGTTGTAATACTCCTTTCTCTCCTTCTAAATACCCTTACCTTTCCGGATTTTACAACAACAAGATTTTTCCCAAATTTTTCAACCTCAAGCCTGCTTTTTTCCTTCATTGAGTTTGATATGGAAATCATAGTTATCAATGCAAAAGTCCCAAATGCCACCCCTAATACAGACAGTGCAGACCTTAATCTGTACTCTCTGAATATCCTTATTATTACGGCAAATATAAGAAACAGTTTGTGCATCATTCCCTTATAGCCTCAATAGGATTAAGTTTTGACGCTTTTAATGCTGGATTTAAAACAGATATAATCCCGACTATAACAGACACAACCACCCCAAAGGCAAAGGACAGAAAGGAAAACTTTATTGGAAACTGGGCTACCTTTGTAAGCCCGTAAGCACCTGCGAAAGAAAGGATAAAACCTAAAACTGATCCTATAAGTGTTATCAACACAGCTTCAAGTATGAACTGGATAAGAATATCTTTTCTTTTTGCCCCTACAGCCCTTCTTATGCCTATCTCTTTTTTTCTTTCATTAACAGACAGAAGAAAAAGGTTTGCAAGAACAAATCCACCAACGGTAAGTGATATAACTGATGAAAGTCCAAGGAAAAGAACAAGAGTACCTGTAAGATTAACAAGAAATCTTATTATCTCTGTAGGAGAAAGGATAAAAAAGTCATCTGGCTGATCAGGTCTAAGGTGGTGGTTTTGCCTCAATATCTGGCGTACCTTCTCCACTAATTTTTCAACATCTGAACCTTTCTCAAACCTGATCCTTATTGAGTTTATGTATTTTAGATCACGGTTAATTTTGGACATAACGGTTGTGTAAGGCATCAGTATCCTGTCGTCAAGATTTCTTCCTGTAGGTGTGGTTCCCCTTCTTGATAAAACTCCTAAAACCTTACAGGGAAGTTTGTTTACAAGAATCATTTTGCCGATCGGATCTGTTTCCTCAAAAAGCTCTTTCTTTACATAAAGCCCTATAACACATACATTTTTTTTCCTTCTAAGCTCTTCTTCATTAAACATTCTTCCTTCTATAAGATACCAGTTCCATGCCTCTTCAAACTGGGTGGAAACCCCGTAAGCTCTCGTCGTTATTATGTTCCCCCTGTAATACACCTGTGCCTCATCAACATACAGGACAGGCATTATCAGTTTTATCTGGGGAATGTTCTTTTTGAGAACCTCTATATCCTGCATAGTAAGGGTTTTTTTCCTCTGTCTTATTCCCCTTTCTTCCCTTGAACCGCTGAAAATCAGTATACTTTCAGGTCCAAAAACCTCTATAGTCTGGTAAGCCCGGTAATACGAACCCTGAACAGATGCGACTATTATTGATAGTGAGGCTACGCCAAATGCTATACCCAAAAGGGAAAAGAATGTCCTGAGCTTATACGATCTGACAGCGATAAATGATTGTTTTAACAGGTTTATAAATTTTTCCATTACATAGTTTTAAATCTTATTGTTGTTACCGCCCACTGCTTTTCATCTCTATCTATCTCATTGAACTTCCAGCTCTGGACATACTCCTTGATTTTCTGGTCTATCTTTTTGTTTCCTGTTGTTTCAAGAAGCTGAACCTTGTAAACGGTTCCATCTTTTCTTATCCACAGCTTTACTTTAACTGAAGGAGGGGGGACGGCTGTCTTTATTACCGGAGGATCAGGTCTGTATATGAGCTTTCTTCCTACTGCTGTTCCTTTTGCTGATTTATCGAACTTTGATAGCTCTGTTCCAAAAGAGGGGTTAAACCTGCCTATTGTAACGGCTTTAAACTCTTTTATCTTCCCTGTTTCTGCAGGTATGTCGGAAAATTCTCCTATATCAACCTCATTCTCAGGTAAGGTTATCTCCTTTTCTGAAAGATTTTCAACTTCAGGTAAAGGTGGAGTAATAGCAGGAACAGAAGGAACTTTGCTGACCTTTTTTCCTGAAGATACGGCAGGTTTAGAAACTTTTTTGTTAATAGTTTTTTTCTTCTGTATTTTTTTCTTTACTGTCTTTTTCTTTTTTTGAACAGGTTTTAACGGTATGTACCTGATCTTTGGTTCTTTTTTCACAACAGGCTGAACATCGGTTGTGAAAAATTCCAGAGCCCCCAGAAAAGCAAGGTTGACAATAAGACCTATCAGTAGTGAAATAATAAGTACTTTCTTATTTAGATAGCTCTGGTTTTGAAAATAAATCTCCATAGGTATATTTTATGCCATGGATTTAATGCAGGCAAGAAAATGGAGTTTAGGAATTTAGCTGTTTTAGGTAGTGGAAGCTGGGGGACTGCCCTTGCTCAGGCATTCTCTGAAAAGTTTGAGAATGTTTTTATATGGGGCAGAAATCCTGAGGTGATAGACAGCATAAACAAAAAAAGGGAAAATCCCAGATACCTTCCCAACATCCCTTTGAAAAAAAATATACAGGGCAGTGGAGATCTAAATTTTGTTATTGAAAGAGGCGACATAATAATTGTGGCTGTTCCCACACAGAGCATAAGAGATCTTCTTAAAAAAATAGATTATCCTGTTGATAAACCTGTAATATCAGCATCAAAAGGGATTGAAATCCAGAGCCTGAAGCTTATCTCTGATGTTATTCAGGAAACATTAAAAATAGACAAAAACCTGATATTTGTTCTTTCTGGTCCCTCTTTTGCAAAAGAGGTTGCTCTTGGACTTCCTACAGCTGTAACCCTTGCCGGAGAGATAAATCTGGGAGAAAAAATTCAAAGTAAGATGAATACAAGTTCTTTCAGGCTTTATCTAAATGAAGATATTAAGGGGGTTCAGATCGGCGGGGCTGTAAAAAATGTTATAGCGATAGCAACGGGAGCAAGCGACGGTCTTGGTCTTGGGAATAACGCAAGGGCAGGTATTATAACAAGAGGTCTTTTTGAGATGACGAAGGTTGCAAAGTTATTCGGTGGAAAGCCCCAGACCCTTTACGGACTTTCAGGAATGGGAGATCTTGTTCTTACAGCTACAGGGGAACTGTCAAGGAACAGAAAGTTTGGATTTCTTCTTGGAAAAGGTCTTCCTGTAGAAAAAGCATTAAAAGAGGTGGGGCAGGTTGTTGAGGGGGTTAAAACTGTTAAAGCCATAAAGAGAATTGTAGACGAAAAGGGGGTAGACCTTCCAATATCAGATGTTGTTTACAGGGTGGTTTATGAAGGTCTTTCTCCTTCTGAGGCTGTCAACATACTGATGAACAGACAGCCAAAAAGGGAGGAATTTTAGATAACCTTATGTTTTTTTGCTATCGTGATCAAAAGGTATGCTATCCCTATTCCTGTAATAACAAAAAACAGAACGATACCGATATTTCCGTATTTGAGTACCATCTTCATAACTTCCCTTTTTTTCTGCTGGGTTTTTTTTGATTCTATCAAAAACTGTTGGTAGGCTTTTAATGTTTCCATAAGTTGTTTTTCAACGAACCTGTTTTCCTCTTTTAATGCCTTCTGGGTTAGCCTGTACATTATGTAGTAATAAACCTCTTTGTTGTATGCTTCTGAATATCCTAACTTTTCAAACCCTTTTCTTGGATCAACAGCCCTGTATGTGTCATCTGAAGGGTCGTAGTATATCAGTCCTATCTGCAGGTCAGGATATTTTTCCAAAATTTTTTTAACCATATCCCCTTTCTCAATTTTATAAAGGTAAACTGACAATCTTCCGTAAGCTGAGGCTTTTTCTTCCTTGTCACTACAGCCGTATAAAAAAGCTGTAAAAATAAAAAGAATTAAAAAAATTCTCATCATTTTATAAATATATTCTTTATTCTGCAAAAAGCTTTGCCACTGTCTTGAAAAAATCCATCTGGGGTATGAAAAGCTGATCCTCAGAGAATAAGGTTGTTATTTCAGGATCAACTCCTGCCTTAAAAAGGATTTCCGGATTTTGAACTTTTCCTGTAAAACCTTCTTCAGAGGGCAGGAATGATCCAAGCTGATCTATAATAAGCTCTTTTTGTGTAAAAATGAAACTGATTTTTTTATTTTCTTTTCCTGATATAATGCTCATCACCGCTTTAAGAGAGTTATTATCAACACAGATAGATGAAACCTCAAAATTGAAACCTCTTAAGTTAAAACTTATCTGATCTAATATTTGAATGTTTACATTCGGATACTCAATCAGTACCGACACATTATTCCCAATTCTGTTAAAAACAATATTCTGTACTTTCATCTTTTTAGTTTTTCCGCAAGAGCCATTGCCCCGAAAGCTCCGCTGTACTCACCTAAGTCTGCCTTTTTTATCTCCACATCTCTGAAAGGAAGCTCAAAGGCTATTTTCTTTAGTTCTGATACGGCAAGATCAATAACCGCAGGGTAGTACTCAGGTATCCCTCCTCCTATTATTACCCTGTCTGGATTAAATATGTGAAGTATGTTCATAAGACCTACAGATAGATGCCGGGCAAATTCCTCAAGGGCTTTCATCGCCTCAAGTTTACCTTCATTTGCAAGAATAATGATCTGTGATGAAGGGATACTCTGATCTGTAAGAAAAAAATAAAACCTTTCAAGTCCGTAGGAAGAAACATAAGCCTCAAGACACCCTTTTCTTCCGCAGTGGCACCTCCAACCGTTTAAATCAACTGTTGTGTGACCTATCTCCATTCCACTGCCGGAAACCCCGCTTACCAGTTCCCCGTTAATCACAACGCCTCCGCCAAGTCCTGTTCCAAGGGTTAGACACACAACTATTTTTCCTCCCTTTCCTGCCCCATACATATACTCACCGTAGGCTGCGGCTGAAGCGTCATTCTCAATAACAACAGGAAGGTTCAGTTCTTCTTCCAGTATCTCTTTAAGATCTATACCTTCTAAAAACTTTATGTTTGGAGAGGCTGTAAGTCTGCCTGTTTTTTTGTCGTAAAGCCCTGCTACTCCTATCCCTAGCGACACGGGGTGAAAATTTTTGCAAAGATTTTTTATCTCAGCAAGAATACTGTCAAACCTGCTTTCTGTGGGGATTTTACCTTTTTTTATGTCGCTGCCTGATTTTCCAGCAAACTTTATAAAAGTTCCTCCTATGTCTACACCTAAAACGCTCATACCCTCTCCTTCAAAATAGATATCAGTATCTTCATCATCTCAGGCATAGCTTTTGGGTCGGTGGCCGTTATAATATTTCCGTCAACCTCAACAGGTTTTCCTGTGTATATAGCCCCTGCATTCTGAATGTCATCTTTGATTGAAAAAAATCCTGTTACCCTTTTACCTTTTATAATCCCTGCGGATATTAAAGCCCAGGGACCGTGGCATATTGCAGCTATTATTTTGTTTTCTGTATAAGCTCTCCTGATAAACTCAAGTGTCTCCCTGTCTCTTCTAAATCTGTCAGGTGCATAACCTCCTGGTATAAAAACAGCCTCATACTGGTATGAGTTTTCAGGATCAACCCTGTGTGATGAATGGAATATCAGACCTTTTTTGCCTGTAAACTCTCCTACTTTCGGTGCAAGAACATCAACAACAAATCCTTCTTCCTTAAACCTGTAGAAAGGGTATATAAACTCTACATCCTCAACAAAATCCTCAAGTAGAATGGCGATCTTTTTGCCGTCCATAACAGCCCTCCTTATTTTATGTGTACTATTGTAACCCCCATACCTCCTTCATTGTAAGGGGCATCTTCATAATCAATTCTGTAAGGAAGTTTATCAAGGTAATCCCTTACGGCTTTTCTTAAAACCCCTGATCCGTAGCCGTGGATAATCCTGAGCGTTGAAAAACCTTCAACAACAGCCCTATCAATAAAATGTTCAAGCTCCCTAACAGCCTGATCTTTTGTTTTTCCTATAAGATTAATCTCAGGTCTAAAGGGGGTTTCTATTTTCCTGCTGAAAGAAAATCTGGTCTTTTTCTCTTTTTTTTCTTCATTAACCTTTTCAATATCTGTGATGTCAACCCAGATCTTAATGCCGTTAAAGTTTATGTTTGCTCTATTTTCTCTTATTGATATAACCTCTCCGACAGAGTTTTTTCCTTTTATCCTGACCCTGTCTCCGATGTTAAATTCTTCCCCCTTTGTTTTTTCTTGATGAATATTTATCTGCTTTTTTTTCTGTTTTATAAAATCTTCAAGGGATTTTCCTGATCCTGAAGCTTTCAGTTCCTGAAGTATCCTGTACCCTTCTTCTCTTATACTTCTTATGTAGTTCTCGGTTTCTTCCCTGATGATCTTCCAGTTTTCCTTCCTGTACTTTTCAAGTTTCTCATTTAAACTGGCATACTTTTCCTTCTCTTTAATAAGCTCTTTTTTTAGTTCTTCTACTTCTGAAAGTTCTTTTTCATGTTTTGATTTGTAAATCTCCAGCTCTTTTAATGCTTCCTCAAATCTGTGGTAGTTTTCATTTATATATTTTTTTGCTGTTTCAAGTATTTCCTGATCAAATCCTAATTTTTCAGCTATGTAAAAAGCCATGCTTTCACCAACTGAGTTATAGTGGAGGGTGTATGTGGGCGTCAGTTTTTCTCTGTCAAAACCTACAGATGCAACAGAAAAATAGCTGTCTGAGAGGGCGTATATCTTTATCTGCCTGAAGTGTGTTGTTGCCATAACATAACAGCCTGTTTTTTTAAGTTTTTCAAGTACTCCTATGCCTATGGCAGAACCTTCGTCCGGATCTGTTCCCGGAATTAGCTCATCAAGAAGAACAAGGCTTCTCTCTGTTGCATTTTTTAATATACCGTCAATGTTGAGTATGTGTGCTGAAAATGTGGAAAGATTTTGTTCTATAGACTGCATATCTCCTATATCTGCAAATATACCCTCAAAAACAGGCATACTTCCTTCTTCCACAGGAACAGGTATACCTGATTGAACCAGTAGGGCAGAAAGTCCTGCTGTTTTCAGTGCTACAGTTTTTCCTCCGGTGTTTGGACCTGTTATCACGACACCTCTGTTTAACCTTATATCAATCGGTTTAAAATCCTTTCTCATCATCAGGAAAACAGGGTGCTTTGCTCCTACAAGCTCAAATCTTTCTGATATTTCAGGAAATCTGCACCTGTATTCTTTTGAGTATTTGCCGATGGTGTAAAGGGTATCAATCTGTATAATGGTCTCAAAGGATTTTTTAATAAGATCAGCCCTTTTTCTGAGTATGTCTGTTATAAATTTCAGTATTCTTCTGATCTCAATCTGTTCTTTCAGTTTTAGGTCTGAAAGCCTGTTGTTAAGTTCAACTACAGATACAGGCTCAAGGTATACGGTCTGTCCTGATGAAGATCTGTCCTGTATTATTCCTTTTATTCTTCCTGAGAAGTTCTGTTTAACCGGTATAACATACCTGTCTCTTCTTACCGTTACAATCCTTTCCTGAATAATGTCCGAATACTTCTGGCTGTTTATTATCCTTTCAAGGGTTGATATTATCTGTTTTTCCAGATCTTTTATTCCCTTCCTGATGCTGTACAGATCTCTGCTTGCAGTATCTTTGATCATGCCTGACTCATCTATGCTTTCTGCTATTATTCTCTCTATTTCCCTTGATGAGTAAAGGTTTTTGTAGATCTTTATCAGATATTCTGTATTTTTCACATCTTCAGAAAGGAAATTTTTTAGGGTTCTGGATATCTTCAGTATCCTGTAAATATCAAGTATGTTCTGGGCTGTCAAAACACTTTCCTGTATAAAAAGAAGTTCCAGAGGTTCAGATATGTCTGGAAACTCAGAAAGAGGGATATACCCTTCTTTATTTAGAATATCAATAAATTCCTGTGTTAGATTTATCTTTTCTAACACCCCTTTTTGATCTGTTTCAGGTTTTAAAGACAATATTCTTTCTTTGGTTGTGTCATTAGGTGTCAGCTTTGAGAGCTCTGTTAAGAATTTATCAAACTCAAGAAGTTTAAGATCCTTTTCTCTCATATTTTCTGCTTTTACCAAAGTATTCCTTTACCTCCTTTTTTCCTGAAAAATAGTGATTTTTAGGATATTTTCAAGCCTGTTTTCTGTATCTTGAAGGGTCAATCTGGTATTTTTTAAGAAGTTTTTGTAATGATTGTCTCTCAATTTTTGCAAGTTTTGCAGCCTGGGATATGTTTCCTCCGGTGATCGAGAGGAGAACTCCAAGGTATGTTTTCATAAATTTTTCTGTGTAGCTTTTTTTTGCTTTACTGTATTCAAGGGGAAAGTCCTCAACTACCACTTTTACTTCAGGATCAAGATGTTTCATCTCAATAAACTGTTCATCCTCAGCAAGTATTATCGCTTTTGATATTATACTTTCAAGCTGTCTTATGTTTCCTGGCCAGTCGTATTTTATTAATATCTCTAAAGCATCAGGCTTAATCCCAACTACATTTTTGTTGTACTTCCTGTTATGCTCATCAATAAAATGTTTAACAAGGAGTGGAATATCGTCTTTTCTTTCTCTTAATGGTGGGATCTCTATTTTAAATCCTCCTATTCTGTAGTACAGGTCATCTCTGAACTGACCCTCATTTACCATTTTTTTAAGATCCCTGTTTGTTGCTGCAACAATCCTTACATCAACCTTAATAGATTTTTCGTCTCCCACCCTTCTAATTTCTTTACTTTCGAGAAATCTCAGAAATTTTGCCTGAATATCGAAAGGCACTTCCCCTATCTCATCAAGAAATACTGTTCCTCCATCAGCTTTTTCTAATATTCCCTTTTTATCCCCTGTAGCTCCCGTAAAGGCACCTTTTTTATACCCAAAAAATTCTGCTTCCATCAACTCTCCTGAAATATTTGCACAATTGACGGCTATGAAAGGTTTTCCTTTACGTGGACTTAATTCATGAATTCCCCTTGCTATCAGCTCCTTGCCTACACCACTTTCTCCGTAAATAAGCACCGTGTTGTCAAAAGGGGCTATCTTTTTAACAAACTCAATAATGCTGAGCATTGTGGGATTTCTTGTTATTATAAAATCAATATCTGATTTTCTTATATCAAGTTCATGTTTAAGTTTTTGGTTTTCTTTGAGAATTTTCGCTTTCTCTACAGCCTCTTCAATAAGCTTCCAGACCTTAGGATCGTTAAAATCAACAGGTTTTGTGATATAGTGAAAAGCCCCTTCTTTCATACATCTAACAGCATTTTCTATTGTTCCATAAGCTGTCATTACTATAAAACTTGTTATTTTATTGAATTTTCTCATTTGAATAAGGAATTCTTCACCTGTCATCTCTGGCATTCTCATATCAGAAAGAACAAGATCAAAATCCTCGTTTTTTAATAATTCCAACGCCTTTTTTACCTGTGAAACGGTTTTTACATTATATCCTTCATCTTCAAGTATAACCTCAAAGGACTGGAGTATGTCCTCCTCATCATCAACTATCAGGATTTTTCCCTTTTCCATTTTTGTCAGTCCTCCGACAGTGGAAGTTTTATTATAAACTCTGTCCCCTCACCTTCCTTACTGATAACTTCTATTTTACCGCTGTGGTCCTTTACTATTCTGTTAACAACAGAAAGACCGAGCCCTGTGCCCTTTTCTTTGGTTGTGAAAAACGGGTCAAAAATCTCGTCAATAAGATCTTCCGGTATTCCCGGTCCGCTGTCTTTTATGGAAACCACAGCGTACTGTTCATTTTTTGAAAGTTTAATCTCTATTTTTCCTTTATGGTTCATGGCTTCTGCAGCATTTATAAGAATATTGATAAATATCTGCTGGAGGGCACTTTTATCCCCATATGTGTATACTCCTGATCTGAGCCTTTTGTGGATTTTTATATCTCTTTTTTTTGAGTCAGGAATGGCAAAATCTATAGAAGAAATTAGTGTCTCTTTGAGGTCAACATTCTCTGCTTTGTAGTATGAGGGTTTTGCGTAATTTAGAAGTCTGTTTATTATCTCTGCAGCCCTTGAACTGTTTTTTTCTATTTTTTTCGCAAGTTCTATTATCTTGCTGTCTTTTAATGTCTCTCCCCTTTTTTTAATGGCAAAGGCTGATGCTGATATGGCTGCGAGGGGGTTTTTGATGTCGTGGGAAAGTCCGGCAGCCATCTTTCCTATTACAGCATGCTTTTCTGTTTCAAGCAGTTGGGCTTCAAGGTTTTCCTTTTCTGTCACATCTTCAATTACTATAACAACTTTGTCCACATCAACATTGTCGGAGGATATTAACGGCAGTGCTTTTATTCTGTAAATTGATCCTTTTCTGTTTATTGAGGATAGTATTGTGTCTATGGTTTTTTTATTCTGTATTACCTGCTTTATCTCTTCTTTTAAAGGCTGTATTTCAGGAACTATTTCAAATATATCCCCTTCAGGTTTTTTCCCTGTAATATTTTCCAGTGCCTTGTTTGCCCTTTCTATTTTGAACTCTTTGTTTATTATGGCTATTCCTATGTCTACAGACTCAAAAGTTTTTTCAAGAAGCTCCTGTAGTTTGTTTATCTCTTTGAAGTATATTGTTTTTGTTATGGATATGGCAACGGAGTTTGCGTATGTGGACAGATACTCTATCTCCTTTGGTGATATGCCCTCTTTTTTATAAACCCCTAATACCCCTATCTTTTCTTTGTCGCTTTTCAGGGGCAGGAATATATGTTTTTCGTCGTCTGATATGGTTATTTTGTTTATCTTTTCAAACTTTTCCTCAAGGTAGTTTTTCACATAAGGGAAAAATCCGCTCTTTTTAAAAACATAATAATTACCGGTATTAACATAAAGAACTACACCTGAATATCCTAAGTTATGGAGACCTTCAACAACCCTTTCTGCTATATCTTCTATCTCTGAGGGCGATAGGGTGTAGTTGCTCAGCTTAAAAATCTCTTTAAGCTTTTTGTATGTGATCTTTAATTCATCATCAAGTTCAGCATACTGTTTCTGTATCTCGCTATTTATAGCCCTATCAACAAAATCCTTGTATCTTCTCTTTTCCTTTTCAAGCTGATGAAAGAGGTTTGAGACGCTTTCTCTAAGGAAATAGATCACAAAAGGAATGTTCATGTAATAGAAAATTTCTTTCCCCAGCAGATAAGAGAAAGATGCCAGAGAGGTTATGATTATCCAGATTAACATATCGGTTTTGGAACTGTACCTTTTAAAAATAAGCAGCAGTCCAGATAAAGGAATAATAAATTTGGAAATTTCAGGGTTAAAGAAATAGGAGACTGTGAAGGATACCAGAACGCCTAAATAAACCGTTGAAAAGAGTAATCTATACCCGGTGTTGCTTTCAGCTGTTATATGTAAAAACAAAAAGTAAAAGTACACTATAAAAAGTCCGTCAGTTACCGGAAGGTTCCCTGTATAGGCATTGATTGATAAATAGGATACTAATGTGAGTAGAGCACCTATAAGGTATATTGATTTTCTGAACTCCCCATCAAGAAAATAGGATCCTACAATATATGTAAGCCACGAGAAGATGAGAGCCTGCATCTAAATATACAGTTCCACTATTTTCAGCTTAAAGTGTTCTGCATCTTTTTTTAAAATTCCCTTTCCTATAATATCACCATTTACAAGAAGTTCCACATCAAACTGATCTGAGGTTGACAGCAAGATCTGTGATGTTTCTCCAATGCTGTCAAGCTCTGAAAGAGGTATCTCCTTACTGAAAAGTTTTATAACTACCGGCAGGGATATATTTTTTGTCGATTTTTGTTCAGGCTGTGGGTGGGGCTTTTTTTTGTTTGTTTTGGCTGTTTTTACGATTATCCCGTAATCAAAAAGCTGTCCGTCGTTTTCCACATCAAAGACGAAGTCTTCAGGCAGTACATCAACTGTTTCGTACACATCTGTATGGATTTCCTCTGATCCAAAAATATCTCTGAAAAGGTTTTCCCCCCAATCAGAACCTTTTATGAAAACGAGCATTACAAAAAGATCACTTCTGATATATAGGCTGCTGCTTTTGTCTGTAACACAGTAGTAATTTTCTTCCCTTTTTTCACGGCTGTTGATTATTCTCTCTTTTACTTTTTCTAACCTTTCAGACAGTTTCTGCTTGATTGAATCCTTAATCTTGCCCTCCTAAATTGCAAAATCCTTCATTTTTATCTTTATGTTTATCTCATTTCCCACCTTAAGATCTTTCATATTTATTACGACAGGTTCAGATTCTATTTCAAGCCGGATCTTTAAAAGATCTTTTAACCTCTTTAACCTTTTTCTGCCAAGGGAGGTTGGAGGTGAGCATATAAAAGGGGATATCTCCCCATTTTCAAGAAGCTCTTTTTCTATCCAGATTGAAAACTCTGTCTTAGATTCTTCCAGACTGAATATGTATTCAAGTTTTACAAACTGATCTTCATAAAACTGCAGTGACGAACTGCTTATCTTTTTGTAAGAAAAGGGAAGATCTTTTTTCAGTTCTGAAATGAAGTTTTCAGACAGACTTTCTATGAAATTTTGAATATTAAACTTCTCATCAAAAAGCCTGTAAAGATCCCCTTCAGCTTTTTTTATTACATCTTCTATATTCTCTGAAACCGTTAGGTAAACCCTGTATTTTCTTTCAACGTCATAACCTGAAACAAAGAAGTTTTTATTATCCACGTCACTGCCTTCGTAAGCCTTAAATGATTTTAACTGGACTTTGACAGGAAGGTTAGATATGAGAAAGCCTTTAAGGATATTTTTGTATTTATATGCAAGAAAGCTGTGTTCCTCTTTTATTTTTAGAGTTTGTGGTGTATAATCTATTTCTCTTTTCTCTTGGCTGTAAACCTCTCTAAAGAGGGCATCAAGCTCCTCTTTAGACACCTTGTATTTCATATCTCTCCCCTTAGAAAAATCCTTAATTATAATTATATACAATTTCATCTGAGAAGGAAGAATGAAAATTGAGATTTATTCTGATAAAGAAGGCTGGATAGAAGGTATAAAAGGGGCAACATTTGAAAAACCTGTTTTGGCAGGGTT
>Ga0256832_1001728_pt1 | contig 14901 bp, 27 predicted proteins | sample 134614metaG_FD_190534 | JGI IMG/M metagenome (GOLD analysis project Ga0256832, IMG submission 190534) | Hydrothermal vent microbial communities from Lau Basin, Pacific Ocean - 134-614 | ecosystem: Environmental > Aquatic > Marine > Hydrothermal vents | place: Pacific Ocean: Lau Basin | collected...
TGGACCGGGACCGGAACCTCGACCGGCGGCCGGCTGGCGGCCAGCAGAAGGAAGAGAACTCCGAACGCGACCCCGCCCAGGGCGAAGCCGCGGAGGAAACCGCGATGCATAGGCACCTCCTTGCAAAGGAAAAGCCGCCGCCTCTCAGGGCGGCGGGCGGGAGGACCGGGCGTTACTTCAAGAGCCCGGCCAGCTTCTCGCGGGGGATCGCCCCCACGAACCTCTTGCCGTCGATCCAGAAGGTCGGGGTGGCCTCGACCCCAACCGCCTGCGCCCAGACCAGGGCCCGGCGGGCCATGCGCTCCCCGCGCCCGGAGTCAAGGCAGGCCCGCGCCGATTGGGGCAGCTCGGGGACCGCGAACTCGCCTACCTTCACCCGGGCGTAAGCGGCGTCGAGAAAGTCGAAGGCCTGGGCAGGGGCCTCCGCCGCCACGCAGAGGAAGGCCTCGGTGAGAGGGCGGACTTCCCGGGAGAGGAAGACCGGGCGGGGGTAATAGACCAGCGCTCCGTTTCCGACCTTCTCCCGGATAAGATCCGCGCCCGCCTCGTGAAACCGCTGGCAGTGCGGGCAGTCGAGGGCAAAGACCTCGATCATCACCTGGGGCGCCCCTGGCTTTCCGAGGTAGACCCCGCCGCCCGAGCCCGGAAATCGGGCACCCTCCACCGGTCGTCCGGCCAAGAGGAGCCCGCCCGCCAGGCCCGCCGCCAGGGCCATGAGCGCGATCCCGACGACCTGGTGGACCTTCACCTCAGGCCACTCCGGTGAGCTGCCACACGGCGTCGCTCAGCTGCCGGCCTTTCGGGAGTTCCGGGTAGACCCCCTTTGCCTTTGGGTTGGGAAGCCCGGCGACTTCGGCCTCGGTCTCGGCGAGCTCGCCCATCAACTCGCCGGCCTCGTGGGGGACCTCCACCGCGTAGCGCCGCCCCTTGGCGTCGACCACCAGTAGGGTCTCCCGCCCCAGCGCCCACCAGGGGTCCACCGGGTAGCCCTTTTCCTGTAGCAGCTCGCAGGGCTCGACGAAGTCGCGCACGCTGACAAGGGCCCGGAGCTCGAGGTCGCCCTCGGCGAAGTACTTGAGCAGGACCAGGAAGGCCAGGGTCTTGGGGTGGGGCTTCCTGAGGTCGAGGGCGAAGGTTTCGCCCCGGGGCGGTTTCATCGGAACGGTCCGGTCCCCGATGGGGAGGTGGATGGTGTCCCCCTCCCGCACGAGTCCAAGGTCCTGCTCCGCCGCCCGCACGGCGAGCTTCCACGCCCGTTCCAGAACCTCGGGCTGCAACGCCACGGCCCGATAGATGGTCCTCCGCATGTCTACAGGGTAAGGGGCCGGGCGCTTAGGCGTTCTCATCAAGCCAGGAGGGGCGCGGCCAGGGCGAGGCGGGGGAGGTCCTCCCGGCGGACGAACCCCACCGGGGCCAGGGTGACTGCCACCTTTCCCTCCTCCCCGGTCAGCAGCACGCCGAGGGCGCCGCCTTCCTCGAGGCGGGCCAGGATCCGGTGGCCCTGGTCCTCGAGCCGGCGGACCTCGGCCTCGAGCGCCGTCCGGTCGAGGCCGGGGTGGAAGGAGAGGACCTCGACCTCTGGCCTCCCGGCCTCCGGGTTCCTCACCCGGGCGAGGACGTAGGCCCGCTTCATGGCAGCTCCCCCTGGGGCTGGCTGTAGAAGGCCGCGCGGCGGCCCTCCTCGTCGAACCCCACCCGGGCCACCGCTCCCTCCACCCGGAGGATCGCCCCGGCGCTGCCCCGGGAGGGGATCCCCCGGTAAACCGGTCGATCGCCCATCGCCTTCAACCTGTTTCTGGCGTCCCGCATCGCCTCGTGGATCTCACCCGTCAACGCACCACCTCCCTGACATAGCGGAGCTCGTTCCAGGGCAGCCCGTCGAGGAGCTTCACCTCGTTGGCCGCCGCCGCCAGCTGCATCGAGAGCAGCCCCTGGAAGGCGGCCACCACCACCCGGGCCCCCAGGCGGCGGGCCTCCCGGACTGCCGGCACCAGGTCCTCGTCGCCGGAGACGAGGACGATCTCCCTTGCCCCCCTGGCGGCGAGGCGCACCATGTCCACCGCCAGGAGCACGTCGACGCCTTTTTCCTGCCACCCGGCCGGCCCCTGGCGGAGGTGCCCGAGCCGGAGCTCGTACCCCGCCGCCTCCAGCGCGGTGAGGAACGCCCCCATCCCCGGGCCCCGGACGTTGTAGTAGAGCGCCCGGTCGGCCCGGAAGTGGGCCTTCAGGGCGGCGAAGTCCACCCGGGTGGAGGCGAGGTAGTCCTTCAACCCGTGGTACAGGTTGCCCCCATCGATTTGCAGGATTCTCATACGACCTCCTCCAGGAGGTCGTCCTCGCGGGCTTCGTATCGTTCCCGGTCCAGCCCGGGGACCACCTCCAGGGCGTGGACGTCCACGCCCTTCTTCTTGAACCGCTGTTGCAGGACGCCCCGGACGAAGACCGGCGCGCCCTTCTCCATGTCGGTGAGGTCCTCCCCGTGGACCACCACGGTGGCGAACCCGCTCCGCCACTCCCGGCCCAGGGGCACTTTGAACTTCAGCCTCAGGAGCGTCGCCTCCCCGGCCGGCCGGGGCGGAACCGCCAGCCAGCCCGAGAGGTCCACCTCCGCCGAGCCCTCGATCACCGGCCAGCCTTTCGGGCTTTCGAAGACCGGCCGCTTCAGGGGGACCATGTCGCTGGCGATCACCGCCAGCGTTCGGTAGTCGCCCCGGTCGGCGTCCTCCAGGACGCCCTCCACCGCCACCGGCTGCCCCGCGAAACGGGCCATCCAGGTGGCCACCCGCCCGAAGGCGGTCACCGGGACGTAGTGGTAGCGCACCCGGCGGAAGGCGAGGCCGCCCTTCCAGTAGAGGTTGCCGTTCCGGCTTTCCCTGGGGCGGCCCGGTCCGATGACCGTGCCCTGCACGATAACGCGGTTCATGATAAAAGACCCCTCCGGGGAGAAAGGGGGCGGGCTCCGCCCGCCCCCGGTTTCACGCCGCCCAGGCCCTCAGGTAGGGGTCGGCGGCGAGCTCCCCCCTTGCTTCTTCGAGCACCTTCTCCAGGAACTCGGGCGCGTACCCGGTGCTCTCGGCGACCTCCTCCAGGGGGGCGCCTTCCATGAAGACGCGCTCCACCGCCTCCCGGTGGACCACCGGCAGCCGCTCCAGGGCCCGCTCCACCACTTTCCGGAGCACCGCCCGCTCGGTGGTTTCCTCGGGGTCGGGGCCGGGTACCGCCAGCGTCTCCGCCAGCGTTCCCTCCTCCCCTACGGGGTCCTCCAGCCGGGGAGCGGTGGTGCGAAGCAGGGGGAGGTGAAGCTCCACCCAGCGGGCCGGAACCCTCAGCTGGCTGGCGAGCGTGGCGGGGTCGGTGATGCCCTGGAAGTAGAGCTTGCGGATCCGGTGCAGGGTCTTGATCCCCGAGGGGCGCACGGTCAGCGCCTGCCGGGCGATTTCGACCTCGTAGGGGAAGCGCCGGGCGGCCAGGCGCTCGACCATCGCTCCCGGATGGTGCTTCGTGCTGCGCTGCGTGGTCACTGCTTCCCGGGCTACCTCCCAGGCCACCCCCACCACGTCGACCCCGGCGTCGGCATAGGGGAGACCGGCGGCCACGGCCACCGGCAGGACCGCGCGAACCAGGAGGTTTTGCTCTTCAGGAGCGGCCTCTTTCTCGAGGACGCGGCGGTGGAGGTCCCGTACCTCGACCTGGGAGAGCCGGGGGTAGCTCCGGAGGACCTGGATCACCGACTGCCGCAGGGGGTGCTCCCGCCGGAGCTCGGGCGGCGACTCCAGCCGCCGGCGGATCCGCTCCAGCGCCTTGCGCACGGCCTCCAGCGTGGGCACGCCCTCTTCCCCCAGGAGGAGCCAGGCGTCCGGGGTCATCGCCGTTTCAAGGAGCTCGACCGGGGTCTCCCCGGGCAGGTCCTCGCGTTCCTGCAGGAACCGGTTCACCGCTTTGAGGACGCTGGCCCGGAAGAGCGCGTCGAACTCGAGCCCGAGCGCTTCCAGGAGTGCATGCTCCTCTTCCCGGATCACCTCGTCGTGGACCCAGCCGTCGGGCCTTTCCAGGGACTCCACTTCCACCGGGTGTTCCTTTAGCCAGGCCCGGAGCTGGGCCAGCCGGGCCCGGATCACCGGGTGTTCCCGGTGCTTCCGGGTGTACCGCCAGCGATCGGGAAGTGCCCGAGAGGGCCGGACAAGCTGGGCGGCCAGGATCTTCCGAGCCCGGGCGACTTGCTTTGCGTTGCCCACCACCCAGATGCGCCGACCGTCCCGCAGGCGCCCGAGCGCCACCCGGGTCCACCCCTTGTGGCCCTTGATCAGGTGCTCGGCTTTCAGCTTCCCCTTTTCGGCCTGGACGACGAGCTTTTCCAGGCGTTTTTCGGTCTCGAGTCTCTGCCGCTCCTGGGCGTAGGCCCGGGTGGCTTCCAGGAGGTAGGCCTCGGGGTCGGTGGGGGTTCGCACCCGCACCCGCCCTTCCGACCTGCGGGCCAGGGCCGTGCCGAGGCGGACGGGGGGGACCGGCTTCCCCCCGGGATCGGCGATCGTCCGGCCTGCCACCGCGTCGATGTAGCGGAGCCAGGGGCCGAGCTCCAGGTCTTCCCGGACGGTGTCGAGGAGGTAGAGGACGCGGGTTGCGAGTTCGCCTGCGGGCGGTTTCCACTCGCCCCGGAGCCACGCGATCAGCAGGGTCAGGGTCACCTGAGCCGCGCGAGAGCCGGCGGGGCTTACCGCCACGCCGTCCTCCAGGCGGAGGGGCGCCACCACCCGGTGCAGGTGACCCTCCCGGGCGGCCGCCTCGACGGCGGCCCAGGCCTCCCGGACCTCCGCCTCGCTGCGTCTTGCAAAGAGTCCAGTCTTCATACCGCCTCCCCTCTCATGGTTCTCATAGACACCGAACCCTTACGCCCCGGCGGAGCCGGGGCTACCCCGGGCAACGCGTTGCACCCCTGCCCCCGGAGCGGGCAACGCGTTGCACTCCTTTGTCTTTTCTCGAGGTGGGCGACGTGTTGCACCCCTGCATCTGGAGTGGGCAACGTGTTGCCCTCCAGTCCCGTGCCGGGCAACGCGTTGCCCTCTTGTCCCGGGGGTGGGCAACACGTTGCACCCCGGTTCCGGGTGGGGAGACGCCTTTTTTTTCTTGCGGTTCCTAGCCCCCGGGTTTTAACCGGATGTGTGTTGCTGCTTCCAGGATCGCGGTCACCACCGGGGGGAGTTTTTCCGGAACCCGGATTTCGGCGTCCGGTGGAAGGTTTCGCAGGAACCGCGCGAACTCCCGGGCGCTCGAGAACCGCCTTACTTCCTCCCCCCGGCTGAGTACGACCTCCTTGCCCTCGATTTTCAGCGCCCAGCTTGCGGGCGGTATTTCAGATTCGTCTTCCTTTCCTTTTTTCGAGGAAGGGGGGGCAGGGGTGGGGGCGATCTCCACCCACCCCTCCCCCTCCTGCACCCGGGCTTTCCGCTGAACCCCGTAGATCTTCGACGCCAGGTAGTTGAGGGTCAGCATGGCGACCGCGATGAAGCCCAGGAACGGGAGCAGTTCCATGGCGGCTTATTCCCAGGGGACGTCGAGGTCCTCGTCAGGGTCGCTGGCATCGGGCTCCGGCTCGTCCTCCTCGTCCCCGTCCTCCTTGTCGAGGGCCCGGTCGCCGATCAGCAGCCGCCCCTCGTAGGGCACCGCGTCGAAGGCCAGCGAGACCATGTAGCCCTTCTGACCCTCCTCGCTCTTGGTCTCCTTGACGAAGGCGGTACCTACCGGGACCCAGAACGTTTTGTCTTCCCCCTCTCGGGGAGACGAAATGCGGAAGCGCCCGGGGATTGCCTCGTCCACGAAGAAGCTCGCCTCGGCGCTGACGGGAAAGGCGTCGAGGAACACGACGAAGCCGCCGTCCTTGCGCGGCAGCGCCCGCCCCACCCGGATGCGGGCCACCACCTTGCCGCCCCGGTACACCGGGGCCTTCACCGTGCTGGTCTTGGTTTTCATACCTTCCTTGGTCCTGTTGCCTCCGAGCATTTCGAACCCCTCTTTCCGCCTCTTTTGAGGCGCTGAACCTTTATGCCCCGGCGAAGCCGGGGCTAGTTGCGGATTTCTGGGTTGGGCCCGCGGATGCGGGACGGCCCACGGGCCATGGGCCGATTACCGGTGCCCCCTGCGGGAGCTTGGCGCCAATACGTACCTGCTCTACGGCGGCCGCCGGCACGGCCTGGCAGGCTTCCGACGTGCCTCGGGACAGCAAGGCTCGGCGCTCCTTCGGGGGGTCAGAGCCCGAGGAGTGAGTCCCCCCTGCAGCCATTTCTCCCAGCAGGGCGTACCCGGCTTCTGCCGGCACGGTCGCTGCCCAGGCGGGTGCAAATTGCACCGCCGGCTTCCACCGGCTACCCCGCTGGGTCCCGCGGGTGGCTACGTACTGGCGGTCCCGCGGCTTTCCTGCGGGTGGTTTCTCGGTACGGGGGCTGCCGCAGGCCAGTGCTCCCCGCTTACTACCCAGCCGGACTGCCTTGGCGCGTGCGGTCCCGGCCCCCCGCACGCTGCCCCTAGCCGCCACTAGGGGCCAGAGCGGCTCTTAGGAATCGGCTCCGTTGGGGTCGTTTCCCGACGGATCTCCTTAGGGAAAAAGCGTTCGTCGTACAGTCGGAGCTCCTCGGCTTCGTGTGCAAGCCTGTCGAGGGCCCGGTGTAACCGCCGCCGTCGCAGGAAGCCGAGGAGCGCCTTCAACTTTGCTACCAAGGTCTGGACCAAGCTATCCCTCCTCGCGCTCAGGCCGGCATCAGCACGACGTCGATCTCCCGGAAACCGCGGATCGCACCGGCCAGGATCGCTCCCACCGAGCCGGGAAGGTCACGGCAGAGCGCCTCGGCGCGCTCGAGGTTCCCCGCCCGGACGGCGGCCTCGAGGGCCGTCAGCACGTCCTTGTCGTGAGGGTACCGCTCCCGCGCCATTCGTATCAGATCGAGCAAAACCGCTTTTTCCATACAAACCTCCTTCCTTGGTCGCAAGGGCTTTACGCCCCGGCGAAGCCGGGGCTAAGGATTGGTAGCGTCGCCGGGCTTGGCGCGAAGTGACCAGGGGCGGTGGTCGATCTCAGCGAAGTCTCGGTAAATCTCGAGCAGCGTGTCCTTCTTTACGCCGGGGAGCCCCTCGGGCGCGGCCGACGCTCCGGCGATTACCTTGGGCAAGTTGATGTCGTCAGGCCTCATGTCGACACGAAGGTGGTAGCCGATAAAGAGACCGAGCTCCTCCGGGGTTTGGAAGGCGATTCCGAAGATGCTCCCTTCGATTCCCTCCGCCAGGACCTCTTCAGGTATGCGGTGTACGAAGCGAAGGGGTTGGTCGAGGAACTCGAGCCCGGGGCGGTCCAGGAAGAGGGCCCGGGTCCCGTAAGCGTGACCGAAGGCGTAGGGGTCGAGGGTCTCCACGGCGGTGAAGGGGACGAATAGGTAGCCGGGGCGCCCTTTTCCAGCAAGGCCAGCTAGCAGGAAGCCCGATCGCTCGTGCTTCATAGTTCCTCCTTTCGCTTGTCCCATACGCCCCGGCGAAGCCGGGGCTACCCTCCCGGGCCCTCGAGCCCAGGGGCGCGGAGCGCCCCGGTTTTATACCTGCGCAGCCGCTTGGAACGAGCGGGCCGCGTCCTTCGCTGCCCGGTCCACGCGGGCGTTCTCCCCGGTGTGGGCTGGGGTGGCGACGAAGCGAAGGGCGAGTCGCTTCTGTTCGGCGGTTGCCCGGATCGCTTCCACCAGCGGTTTGAGGTGGGTGGCCTTGACCTTCCAGCCCTCGGAGAGCCACCCGATGACGTTGCGGCTGTCGGTGTGCACCTCGAGGGTCACCCCGACAGGCGCCTTCTTTACCGCCTCGAGCACAGCGGTGAGCTCCATGGCGTTGTTGGTGGTCTTGGGGGCGCCCCCAGAGAGGAGCTTCTCCCCCTTGGGGAACTTGAAGAGGACCGCCCAGCCGCCCGGGCCGGGGTTGCCCAGGCAGGAGCCGTCGGTGTAAGCGATCACCTTAAGTGGCATCCCGCACCTCCTCGGCCTCTTCGATCGGGTAGACCCTGTCGGGATCCTCGGTGTCGTAGATCAGGAACTCGCCCCCGAAGGGCTCGACGTCCGGCATCTCAGCCAGCCGCCGGGCGAATGCCCGGGCGGCCTCGAGGGTCTCGAACTCCTCCTGCTGGAAGGCCGGGAGCGGGCGCTTGCCCCCGGCCTTCCGCTTGAGGTAGGGAACCGCGTACATTTACTCCTCCTGCTGCTCGAAAATCGAGAACCCCTTCTCGTCGAAGGGCTCGGCCTTGGGGTTCTGCTCGAGCTCCTGGAGGAAGCGTTCGGCTTCCTCCCTGGTGTCGAACACCTGCGCCTTGACCTCGAGCGCGGGTTTGCCGTTGATCTTGAAATCGGACTCCTCGAGCCAGCCGACCAGGTACTTCATATCTCCTCCTTCCTGCGGAGCCCTTACGCCCCGGCGAAGCCGGGGCTACAGCTTCCAGACGTGGACGAAGGGCGGGAGTGCCTCGAGGATCGGCCGCACGGTCCGCTCGGAGAGGCCACCCAGGCCCACCCCCGGGAAGTTGAGGTCCACCCGGCGGACCTCGGGGTGGTCCTCGAGGTAGGCGAGGAGGCGCCGGGTGGCCAGCCGAATGAGCTCGAGGTCGGAGGGCTCCCGCCAGTGTCGCTTGGTCTGGAAGGCGCCGATGCGGATGCGGCGCCCCCGGACTACCAGCAAGCCGTAGACGGCAGGCGCCCCGGCGGCGGCGAGCCGCCGCCCGAGGACCCGGTCCACGCCAGGGATCCGGTCGCGGAGAGCTCGGGCGGCGCCCGCTCCCATCACCAGGGCCCCCGAGCGGGTGAGAACCGAGTTGGCGGTGAAGAGGAGCAGGTGGTTCGGGTTCGCACCCTCGAGGCCCTGGAGGAAGTCACCTTTTGCGAACGTTGGCATGGACCCTCCTTTCAGCGAGCCCTTACGCCCCGGCGGAGCCGGGGCTACCTGCTACAAGGCCTGGATGAGTCGTCGCACGGCCACGATGCGGCCTTGGTCGTCCCGGACGGCGCTCTGCGGGCCGGTGTCGGGTGCGTAGACGTCTGTGCGGCCGCCGAGTGCCTTGACTGCGGAGAGGACCAGGGCAGAGACGATGTAGACCGTGCCCTCCTGGGGCTCGGGCAGCCCCTCTACGGCCCCGTAGGTCTGGCGGACCACCGGGATGCCCTCGAGGGAACCCGCGTCCTGGGTGGTGGTGGCCACCCGCGCCACCTTCCCAGAGGGCGCGATTTTCCGGGTGGTGCCGTCTGGCAGAAGGACCGAGATCTCGTGTGGGGTCAGGTTTACGATCTTCATGGTTTCTCCTTTCAGCGAACCCTTATGCCCCGGCGAAGCCGGGGCTATTCGTTACAGGCAGGCGCTGGGGTGCGGGTAAGTGGGCTCGAGCATCGGCGAACAGGGCCGCGGCTTATAACACTCAAGTCACGGGGCAAAGAGTATTCGAGTGCGCGCAGGAAGCCCCCGGGGGCTCGGGAAGCCGGGCGTGCTCCGGAGGGGGCGAGTGTGCTCGAGCGGTCAACCGCAAGCGGCAAGGTAGGAGTTTGGCGCAGGCCTGCCAAATGCGATAGTTATCGCGCAAACGACCCCTGTGCGGCCGTTCGCTTTTGTCACGGGCTGGCAGGGTCTTGCCGCGCGCGGTGCGATTCGGCAAGGGCGCTTTTCGGGGTTGGGCTTTGGTCAGAAGTCGTTGCCCACCTCGATCGGGAGGACCAAGGGCACCTTGTAGTTGTAGGGCCACAGCAGGAGGAGGCTCGGGGCATCGTAGAGCCGAAGCGTGCTTTCGAACACGTTCGTCAAAGAGGTTATGCGCCGAGTCAGCTTCTGGCTTTCGGCTTGGTCGGCTTTGGGAAGGCTAAAGGGATAGACGAGTTCCCGGGGTTGATAGGGCAACTGAAGGAGGGAGGTGACTGTTTCTGCGAGCTTGGCGCTGGTAAGGGGAGGAGGAGTTAGGGCGAGTAGGGGTTCTGCTGCCGAGAGGAGCACTCGCGAAGGGCCAAGAGTTTGCCAAGCCTCGATTTCGCTATCGGTAAAGCACATAGGTAGGGGGGAGGGTAAGCCAGGGAGCCGCACCCAAGCTGTGCGAGTAGGGTCGAGGTTCGGCGGGGGAGACGTGGGTGGGTCTGAGGGCTGCGCGAGATCGCCCCATACCGAAAGTGCCATTTGGGTGAGAACCTCTGTGGGGGTTGCTCCTTGAAGGCTGGTTTCGCAGGGCGTCATTTAAGGTTGCCTCCTTTGTTTCGCTTCAGTGGCGATTCCCGTACCTTCCTTTGGGTTCCCTGTCGCAGGTCGAGTTCTAGGTGGGCTGGGTGTATGCCGTCGAGCAACTTAGCAATGGCGTCTTGCAGGTTCGGGTAGAGACGGATTTGGCCGAGGGCGTAGGCTTCAACGGCGAGCCTGAACACGGGGGGTTTTTCTTGGACGAATCGGGCTTCGATTAAGTCGCGGCGGACTCCGGTAATAGGCGAGTAGGCGGGGTTCATGATGGCTTCTAAGAGATCGCTGCCGTGGACTGTGGCGATCACCCGCACGCCCTTACCTGCGATGACTTCGACGGTTTTGCTGTCTTCGATCCACGCGAGCTCGTCGACAACTACTACTTGTGCGGAGTGGTTGGCGACGGCTTCGAGCATTTTCTCCGGTTGTTTCCTTGGATCGGGGACCGCCAACCGTGAAGCTTTCCTCAGCATGGGATGGGGTTTGCGGCCTTCTCCGCCAATCTCAGAGGAGGAGTCGACGACGATGCAGCGACGACCGTACTGGTCGGCAATGATCCGGGTAATGTCGCGGAGCAAGGTAGTTTTTCCGGTGCCCGGTGCTCCTACCACCAGGATGGAGCCCCCGGCTTCCAGCAAGTAGGGGCGCAAGGGTTCGGCGATACCGCGTATGGCGCGGCCGATGCGGATGGTCGCGCCGTAAATGATGCCCTCGGCGTCCCGTCGCACCGATATGCGGTGAAGGGTGCCCTCGATCCCGACGCGGCCATTCGATTTGATGTTCCCGAGCCGAGCTTTCAGGTACTCAATGTCGGTGGGTGGCAGTGTCCACTCCGTGTAGTACTCCTTGCCGGCGATACGGAAGGAGACGGGTTCACCGGCGATCAGGACGATTTCCTCTAGTTGGTCTGCAGTTTGCCGAACTAGGTCCTGGATCCGGTAGGGCAGGATCTCGATCAAGCGATCGAGACCGTCTTTTTCCAGGGTCTCCCAGTCTGGTTCATCGAGGGTGGAACGGAGGCCCAGAGAGAGGATGGGATCGGCGGGAATTACGTCGTTGGTGTTCATAGGGTGTTGGACTATTCTCCGGAGGCGCGGTCAAGGCTGCTCGGTGCGATCTTCCACAGGGTTCCCTCGCGCTGGATGGCTCCTTGTTGACTCAGTTCGTGCAGGGTGTCTCGAAGGCGTCCGCGTTCGTCAGCAAAGGCTTCGTAGATGTCGCGGGTGGTGCGAGCCCCTTCCGCCAGGAAGGAGAGCACGCGCTCGCGCAAGGGGACCAAGGTTGAAACGTTGGGTTCAGCTTTGCGTTCCTGGGTGCTGAGCAGTTCCCCTAGCACCTTGCCCATTACGTAAGTGCCCACGGGAACAAAGAGGGAGCTCGCGAAGACGCTCCAAAGTGGGAGGGCAGGGGCGTTGGCACGCATGGACTCAAAGTTCCCCAGCCATACCAGGGCAAGGGCTGCGAGGGCGCCGTAACGGGCCCATGCCGATTCCCGCAGGATGTAATTGCTCAGCAGGGAGAGGATGAAGGCGTTGGCTTCGAGGGTGATCGCCAGGAACAGCGGCAGATAAGGGGGTAAGTCGCCGTTCGTGTTCGCGTACCACTCAGCCAGGTGGGCTGCGGAGGTGGCTAGGGTGGCCACATAGGCCAGGATGATGCTGCCAGCAAACCACCTCATGGGTCGATCACCTCCTCGGGATCGGCGAAGAGGTCGTTGGCAGGATCAACGTCCAGCTGCCAGAAGTCGGGCTTGGCGCTGACATCCGCGGCGTATTGCCCGACCTCGTGCAGAAGTTTGAGGGCTTCGTCACGGGGGAGGATTCGTGGGGTGCCAGGCTCTTCCTGAATCACCATGCGAAGCAGGCCTCCTCGTAGAATCAAGCGGTAACCGGCCCCCTTCCACTCGAAGTAAATTGTTCCGTCTGCGGAGATGGCTTTTAGGGCCGCGGCGAGGTTCACGGGCACACCCTCCCAGCCATGTTGAGGGCGTCGAGCACCGGGCGGGCAAGGAGGTCCCATAAGTACGAGGGCAGGGGGGTCGTGGTGACCACCCCCTCCAGCTGCTCCGGAACACGCCCGGTCGCGTAGATCCCGCCACTAGGGGATAGCACCAGAATCTGCACTGCCCCCTGGCGGGGGTCTCGAAGGGGAAGCTGCATTAAGCGCAACTCGGGTGGATGTTTAACGCACTCCGCCAGAACCGCATAGCTATCGTGTCTGCTAGCAAGTGCATATAGGCGAAGCATTGAAGTTTGGTCGAGCGGTTTGCTGGATAGCAAGAAGAGCCGGCCGGACTTTAGGGCGCCGGCAGCGAGTAGGTAGTCGGGAAGGGGGGCGGCAACCTTTTGGGCGTTGGGTTGTGCTGCGGCGGCCCCCAACGCTGCGGCCGCAAGGATCAGGGCCAGGGACACGGTGGTTGGTCGTTTATTCCCACGCATCGTCGAGCACCATCCAGGAGGTTGCCCAGAGCTGGGGCGCTGAGGAAAACCCCAAGCCCGGGAGAAAGATCCACCCTGCGGTCACGACGGTGCCTGGGGGGAGCTGGATGTTAGGCGGTAGCGGGCGGGTAGCGATTGACCTGGCATACTGAGCCCACCGGGGCAGGGTGGAAAGTTTGGCCGTCCAATAAATCCGAAGTTGCGAGGACCGCGCTACCAGGGCTTGCGGCAGGGTTGTGGGGGCAGGCCCCGGCAGGATGAGGTATATCGGTTGGGAGCTGCTGGGTAGGGATGATGGGTCGACAGTGCCCACTAGAAGTCCACTGCTCAGTACGGGGGTGGGGAGTAGCGCTGCTGCGAGTGTCAAGACAAGGGTTTTCAAGGCCATGGCTCCGTATCGAGGTCGAAGCTTCTCGGCTGGAAGGCCGTAGCAAGCTCCTGGACGGCTAGAGCGACGAATGGTTCCCATCCGGAGGCGAACTTCCCCGTTAGGCGGAACCACAAAGTTCCCTTGAGGGTGGGCTGGTAAGCTCCGAAGACCGCACGCCCGTTGAGCACGACAAGCTCGAGTTCGCCGGCGGAGCTCCACTGGTCGTTGATTGGCACTTCTACGAGTTTTAGGTCGAAGTATCGGAACCGCCTGCCGTCCTCGGTTCGCTCGAGGGGCAGGGTACGCGCCCAGCGAACCACCCTTTTCAAGTCTGGCCTGGGGGCCGCCCAGAAAACGGTGAGCGGGCGAGTGCGGTGGGGCAGGTGGGCGGATAGGGCCGTGCGAACTCCTGCAGCGCCTGAGTACTTTCCAAGGACATAGAGGGTGTCGGTCTTAGGGAGCTGGTGTGGAAGTTCGATCGCGAGGTCGAGCGGGATAATCGCGTCGCGGGGCAGGGGGCAGTTGTGGGGTTTGTGCAGTAGCAGGCAAATGCCATCCCGAACGGCGGGATAGACGTCTGCAAGGTCGTAGAGCTGTCCCTGCGCTGTGGGCAGGAGCAGGAGCAAGCTTCCGGCAAGGGCAAGACGGAGTTTAGAGAAGGTTGTCATAGGCGTCGCCGAGGTGCCGTCCGATCAACGCCGAACCCGCGAGCCGCGCCTGGTCCGCCGATGCGCCATGGCCAGTTCGCGCCCCGGCGCTCATGATGGCGAAGGGGATCAGGGGGATGGAGAGCAGCATGGCGATTTTGGTGATGGCGACGGCGAGCAGCCAGAAGACCCCGCTCTTGGGGCCGGAGGCCAAGCCGTACATGCTGGCCAGGTACAGGATCCAGGCGAGCACCAAGTATCGAAGCTTCATGGCATCATACTAGGGGTGTCGCAAGAAGGCCGTTTTCATCTTTGTGTCGCGCGTGCGCGGAACGGGTTTCCGATGCCGACTAGGATTTTTTGGTAGCGACGCACGGGTTCAACGACTACCTTGCCCCATTTCCCGGAGGCGTGCAGCATTAGGCCGTTGCCTATGTAGATGCCCACATGATCGATAAAGCGTTGGCTTTGGGAGAAGAAGAGCAGGTAGCCGGGTCGGTATTCTTGCGCGGGCGTTACATATTGCCATTGCTGTCTGGAAGTTCGGGGGAGGCGGATGCCGAGGTGGCCGTAGATCCATCGGACGAAGGCGGAGCAGTCGATGCCGCTGGCAGGGTCTTCCCCTCCGTAGCGGTAGGGTATGCCTACGGTCCGGTTGGCGACCTCTTGCCACCACGCGATCCAGCGGTCGTCGTTGGAAGCGAGTGTGGGCGCAGCAGCTAGGACAAGGAGCGTGAGGAAGATACGGAACGCGACCATTCCAGAACCTTTTTGATCTCAGCTTCAGGAAGCCCCGCCAGCCGAGCCGCATAAGTGAGTTCTTCCCAAACCTCGCCTTCTTCAAGGACGCCTTGATTAATCCATGCCCGGAGGGCGACGGCGTGGCGGACAAGCTCGTTGTGGCGTTGGCCCTCAGGAGTCGCGGCCATTTGCTCTACTCGAGAGCGCAGTTCTTTGAGGGCGTAGCGCCGCTCGCGCCCCTTGCCTGTTTCCCTTTTGGATGGAGGGCGCGTGGGTGCGGGAGGGGGCGGTGGCGGAAGGATGGCTTCGAGGATTCGAGGAGGAACAAGAGGGAGGTTGGCCGGGGGGCGTAGGGGCACGATCCAGTGATAGGTGGTGCCAGAGGGGTGGCGGGAGGGGGGTGCTACTACGTAGCTCTTGCCCAGCCCACGGAGATCAATAGGGGGCTCCTCTATGGCTCGTGCACGGCTTCTCAGCTCGA
>Ga0256832_1001729_pt1 | contig 14898 bp, 29 predicted proteins | sample 134614metaG_FD_190534 | JGI IMG/M metagenome (GOLD analysis project Ga0256832, IMG submission 190534) | Hydrothermal vent microbial communities from Lau Basin, Pacific Ocean - 134-614 | ecosystem: Environmental > Aquatic > Marine > Hydrothermal vents | place: Pacific Ocean: Lau Basin | collected...
AAGTTCAATATAGAGCAGTATGGGATCGTTTTGTGTTTTCAGGACTTGATCGACATAATCCAGTGCCAGTGCGGTTTTCCCCGAGCCTCTGGCTCCGTAGAGGTTGACATTGCCGACGGGAGGAATGGATGTTTTGCGTACAGTGAAGCGCTCTATCTGAGGCGGATTGTCATGATAATACTCCAAAAGATCCATCCAAATAAGCCTTTTTAATCATTATTTTTCCTTTTCACAAGGAAATAATTTTTCATATTGTAGCGTGTTTGCGCTAAAAAGTATTGAACGTTTGAGAAAGTTTGGATATAATTCGCGTTCCTAAATTTATGTTAGGGGGCATTACGCCTCGTGTTTAGGCACTTTCACTAACGAGTTCTTTAAAGGGTAAATATGGAAAAAATTAGATTAAAGCTTAAAGCTTACGATCACAGAGTACTAGACAGATCAGTTGCTGCTATCATCGATGCAGTCAAACGTACAGGTGCAGAGATTAGAGGGCCGATTCCAATGCCAACTAAGATCAAACGCTATACCGTTCTTAGATCGCCACACGTCAACAAAGATGCACGTGAGCAGTTTGAGATCAGAATTCACGGAAGAATGATCGATATCGTTTCGGCAACTTCAGACACTATTGATTCACTCATGAAGCTGGATCTGGCGCCTGAGATCGAAGTTGAAATCAGATCAATGGACAAGTAGGAGTAGAGAATGGAATTTATTGTAGAAAAAATTGGTATGAGTAGAACAGTAGACGTACCAAGTGTTCCAGTTACACTTCTTAAAGTCGTTGATGCGAAAGTTTGTGAAGTAAGAGAAGACGGGAAGGCACTTGTTGCGTATAACAGCAGTAAAAAGATCAACAAAGCGATCGAGGGTCAGCAAAACAAATTTGGTATCTCAAAAGAGTTCAACAAATTTATGACTATCGAAGTGGCTGAAGGTACTGAAGCCGGCGATCTTGATCCTGCGGCACTTGCTGAGGCAGCAGTGGTCAAAACATCTTTGAACACCAAAGGTAGAGGTTTCCAGGGTGGCATGAAGCGTCACGGATTTGGCGGTGGACCGGGAAGTCACGGTCACAGATTCGGTAGACGTATCGGTTCTATCGGTAACGCTGAATGGCCTGGACGTGTCCAAAAAGGCAAGAAAATGCCAGGACAGTACGGAAACACAAAAGTCACTGTCAAAAATGAAGTTATGTCATTTGATGCTGAGAACGGCATCCTAGTATTAAAAGGTTCAATTCCTGGTCACAACGGGGCTAGAGGATTGGTAAGGATTGTGAAATGAGTAAAGTAACGACAATTAAAACAACTGACCTTCCACAGAAGTTTCTGGAAGTGCATCCGCATAACCTGTACCTTTACTGCAAAGCGTATGCAGCCGGTCTGAGAGCCAATACTGCGCAGACAAAGAACAGATCTGCAGTGAGCGGCGGCGGCAAGAAGCCATGGGCACAAAAAGGCGGCGGACGTGCCAGAGCAGGTTCTTTGAGATCACCTCTGTTTGTCGGCGGTGGTGTTGCGTTTGGTCCAAGTACCAACAAGAACTATGATCAGAAAGTCAACAAAAAGCAGAAAAAACTGGCACTCTACCACGCGTTGGCAGAGAAAGCGGCAAATGATGCACTGTTTGTGGTTGACACTGTTGCGATCGAATCAGGAAAGACAAAAGATGCTGCAGCATTTGTCAACGGTCTGAACCAGAGAGATGTCCTCGTCGTCAAAGAGATGATCGATGACAAAACATTCCTTGCATTCAGAAACCTTCAAAATGCGTATCTGATCGAAGCTAATGAGCTTAATGCATATCTTGCGGCGGCATATCACTCTATCGTGATAGAAAAAGCTGTATTTGAAAAATTGACTAAAGAGGCTTAAGATGGCAGATATTACAGATATCAAATCAATTATGTATACAGAGAAGAGTTTGGCTCTTCAGGAAGAGGGTGTCATCGTAGTTCAAACAACTCCAAGAATGACTAAAAACGGTCTCAAAGAGGTATTCAAAGAGTACTTCGGGATCACACCACTGAGAGTGAACTCTATGAGAGTAAACGGTAAAGTGAAGAGATTTAAAGGTATCGAAGGCAAAAGACCTGACTTGAAAAAGTTCTATGTCAAGCTTCCTGAAGATGCAAAAATCGAAAGCTTAGCGGTATAAGGATAGAAGATGGCAATCAAAGCATATAAACCATATACACCTTCCAGAAGGTATATGACCAACCTTGACAGCGGTGACATCACTGCAAAAGCAAGCGTAAGATCACTCCTGAAGAATCTTCCAAGATCTGCAGGTAGAAACAGCAACGGTAGAATTACTTCTCGTCACAGAGAGGCGGGTGCGAAGAAACTCTACAGAATCATCGACTTCAAAAGAAACAAGTTCGGTATTGAAGGTACAGTGGCAACGATCGAGTACGATCCGTACAGAAACTGTAGAATCTGTCTTGTCAAATATGTAGACGGTGACAGAAGATATATCCTTCAGCCAAAAGGTCTCAATGTCGGTGACAAGATCATGTCGGCAGAGGCAGGACTGGATATCAAGACCGGTAATGCAATGAAACTGAAGAATATCCCTGTCGGTACACTGGTACACAACATCGAGATGAGCCCGGGTCACGGCGGTCAGATCGCACGTAGTGCCGGCGGTTACGCACAGATCATGGGTAGAGACGGCAAATATGTCTCTCTCAGACTTCCATCTGGTGAAATGAGATATATCCTCGGTGAGTGTCTTGCAACGATCGGTACAGTTGGAAACGAAGACTTCTCCAACATCGTGATCGGTAAAGCAGGTAGAAGCAGACACCTTGGTATCAGACCGCAGACACGTGGTTCTGCGATGAACCCGATCGATCACCCGCATGGTGGTGGTGAAGGTAAGACAAACTCTGGTCGTCACCCGGTATCTCCTTGGGGTATGCCAACCAAAGGGTATAAGACTCGTAAGAAAAAAGCTAGTGATAAACTCATTATCTCTAAGAGAAAAAAGTAAGGGGCTAAAATGGCAAGATCGACAAAAAAAGGTCCATTTATTGATGGTCACCTCATGAAAAAAGTGCTTAAAGCAAAAGAAGAAGGTTCTAACAAACCGATCAAAACCTGGTCAAGAAGATCTGTGATCTTCCCGGAGTTCATCGGATTGACAATCAATGTACACAACGGACGCCAGTTCGTTCCTGTGTTCATCACTGAGAACCACGTAGGATACAAACTGGGTGAATTTGCACCAACAAGAACGTTCAGAGGCCATAAGGGTTCTGTTCAGAAGAAGGTAGGGTAATATGAGTAGAGCATTATTGAAATTCGTAAGAGTATCACCTACAAAAGCGAGACTGATTGCCAGAGAAGTGCAAGGGATGAATGCAGAGCTTGCATTGGCATCACTTGAGTTCATGCCGAACAAAGCAGCGGGTATCATCTCCAAAGTGATCGCATCAGCGGTAGCCAATGGTGACTATGAGCCGGAAGAAGTGGAGATCACTTCATGCAGAGTTGACAAAGCGGCAGTAATGAAAAGATGGAGACCTAGAGCAAGAGGTACTGCGTCAAGAATCATTAAACCAACAGCACATATCCTTGTTGAAGTTGGTCCAGCGAAAAAAGATGGGGAGGACGCATAATATGGGTCAGAAAGTCAATCCAATAGGTCTTAGACTTGGTATCAACAGAAACTGGGAGTCAAGATGGTTCCCTGCGAAAACAAGAGCGGCTGATTTTATCGCTGAAGACTATAAGATCAGAAAGTTCCTCAAAAAAGAGCTCTTCTATGCAGGTGTATCCAACATTATCATCGAGAGAACAGTCAAAAAGCTCAGAATCAATATCGTGACTGCGCGTCCAGGTATCATCATCGGTAAAAAAGGTGCGGATATCGAGAAGCTTAAGGCGACATTGACAAAAATGCTCGGCAAAGATGTTGCGATCAACATCAAAGAGGAGAAACGTCCTCAGGCTTCCGGTCAACTTGCTGCTGAAAATGTTGCAACACAGCTCGAAAGACGTGTTGCTTTCAGACGTGCAATGAAAAAAGTGATCCAGGGTGCGCTCAAATCAGGTGCCAAAGGAATCAAGGTTTCTGTATCAGGAAGACTCGGCGGTGCTGAAATGGCAAGAACTGAGTGGTATCTTGAGGGTCGTGTACCTCTGCATACGCTCAGAGCAAAGATCGATTACGGTTTTGCCGAAGCACAGACTACATACGGGATCATCGGGGTCAAAGTATGGATCTTCAAAGGTGAAGTACTTGCCAAAGGGATTCAGGCTGAGCCGAAAGAAGAGAAAAAAGGTGGTCGCAGACCGTCTAGAAAGAGAGGTGAATAACAATGTTAATGCCTAAAAGAACCAAATGGAGAAAGCAGCAAAAAGGGCGTAACCGCGGTAAGTCTTTCAGAGGTAACAAGATTGAATTCGGTGATATCGCGATCAAAGCGGTAGAGCACGGAAGAATCGACTCTCGCCAGATCGAAGCGGCGCGTGTTACCATGACAAGAAAGATCAGCAGAACCGGTAAAACATGGATCCGTGTTTTCCCAGACAAGCCTTTGACTGCCAAGCCTCTTGAAACAAGAATGGGTAAAGGTAAAGGTGCTGTTGACAAGTGGGTTATGAATATCAAGCCGGGACGTATTATCTTCGAGATGGCAGGTGTTGATGAGGAGCTTGCAAGAGCTGCACTCACACTAGCGATTCATAAAATGCCGTTTAAGTGTAAAATCATCACTGCAAAGGATAGTAATGAATTATATTGATATTAAAGATAAGAGCGTTGCAGAACTTGAAGCGATGCTCAAAGAGAAAAAACTTGAGTTGTTCACGTTGAATGCAAAGCAGAAGACTATGCAGCTGACAAACACAGCTGAGTTGAGAGTAGCGAAGAAAGATATCGCTAGAATCCAGACAGCATTGACTGCTGCTAGATCGAAGTAAGGGGTCATTTATGCCAAAAAGACAAATAACAGGTACTGTGATTAAAAAAGCCGGTGACAAGACTGCAACTGTATTGGTTGAGAGAAGAGTCCTGCACCCGAGATATCACAAAACAGTAAAAAGATTTAAAAAATATCTTATCCATGATGAGAAGAACGAGAGCAATGTTGGAGATACGGTTACAGCTATCGAGTGTAGACCGCTTTCAAAAACCAAATCTTTCAGACTTCTTGAAATCGTGAAGAGAGGAGAAGTGTAATGATCCAGGGTTTTACTAGATTGAATGTAGCGGACAACTCCGGTGCGAAAGAGATCATGTGTATCAAGGTTCTCGGCGGATCCAAAAGAAGATATGCATCTGTAGGTGATGTAATCGTTGCATCTGTAAAGAAAGCACTTCCCACCGGTAAAGTGAAAAAAGGAAAAGTTGTCAAAGCAGTTGTCGTCAGAACAAAGAAAGAGATCCAGAGAGAAAACGGATCACTTATCAGATTTGACGATAATGCAGCAGTGATCATCGACGATAAGAAAGAGCCGATCGGTACACGTATCTTCGGCCCGGTAAGTCGTGAAACAAGATATGCAGGTTTTATGAAAATCGTATCACTTGCACCGGAGGTATGGTAATGGCAAAGAAGTTCAAGATCAAAAAAGGTGACCAGGTCATGGTTATCGCTGGCGATGACAAGGGTAAAACAGGTGTAGTGCTTCAGGTACTTACAAAAAAAGACGCTGTGATCGTCGAGGGTTGTAAAATAGCTAAAAAAGCTGTAAAGCCTAGCGAGCAGAATAAAGAGGGTGGATTTGCCAATGTAGAAATGCCTATCCACATCTCCAATGTAAAAAAAGTAGAGGGCTAATCCTATGAGTAGAATGAAGCAAAAGTACAATGACATCGTACCTGCTCTCAGAGAAGAGTGCGGGATTGAAAATGTGATGCAGACACCGAAGCTTGAAAAGATCGTGATCTCCGTAGGTATCGGTGAAGAGGGTAAAGACAGCAAGTTGACACAAAACATTGCCGATACTATCTCTCTTATCGCAGGACAGAAAGCTGTCGTCGTTGCTGCCAAAAAATCTGTTGCAGGTTTCAAGGCAAGAGAAGGCGCACCTTCAGGGATCAAAGTGACACTCAGAGGTGAGCAGATGTATAACTTCTTTGACAAGCTTGTCTCTATAGCACTTCCAAGAGTGAAAGACTTTAGAGGGGTACCGAGAAACGGTTTTGACGGACGTGGTAACTACAACTTCGGTCTTCAGGAGCAGCTGATGTTCCCGGAAGTTGATTTTGACAAGATCATCAAAACACACGGTATGAACATCACTATCGTCACAAGCACTGAAGATGACAAACAGGCATTTACACTTCTTGAGAAGCTTGGAATGCCTTTTGCGAAAGGGAGAAACAATGGCTAAGAAATCAATGATCGCTAAGCAAAAGAGAAAACCAAAATTCTCAACTCAAGCATACACACGTTGTAACATTTGCGGCAGACCGCACTCTGTATACAGAGATTTCGGTATCTGTCGTATCTGTTTAAGAAAAATGGCTCACGAAGGGCTCATCCCTGGTATGCGTAAAGCAAGCTGGTAAGGAGAAGAAAAAGATGATGACAGACATAATTGCAGACTCACTTACTCGTATAAGAAATGCTGCGCAAAGAAAATTGGACACAACGGAGCTGCTGCACTCTAACGTTATTGAAGCAACAGTAGCGATCTTTGTAGACAAGGGTTACCTTGAGAGCTACAAAGTCAAAGAGGATGGCAACAAAAAAACAATCAAAGTTGTTTTGAAATATGATGACAATGAAAAAAGTGTGATCAACGAAATCAAAAAGATTTCCAAGCCCGGACGTCGTGTACATCAGGGCAAAGATGAAATCAGAACATTCAAAAACGGTTACGGTACGCTGGTTGTTTCAACAAGCCAGGGTGTACTTGCAAACGATGAAGCCTACAAGCGCGGCATCGGCGGCGAAGTAATCTGTAGTATTTGGTAAGGATAAGAAGATGTCAAGAATAGGAAAAACACCAGTAACTGTTCCAAGCGGTATTGAAGTCTCTTTGGACGGTACGACTCTCGTGGCTAAAAAAGGCAACCTTGAAAAGAGACTTGAGACACACGGCAGAGTCAATATCACTATTGACGGCAATGAAGTACAGTTCTCCAGAAAAGGTGACGACAAGCAGTCATCGGCGTTCTGGGGTACATACAGAGCACTCTTTAACAATATCCTGATTGGTCTGGACAAAGGCTTTGAGAAATCTTTGGAGATCAACGGTGTCGGTTACAGAGCGGCAGTCGAAGGCAAAACACTTGTACTTCAGCTCGGTTTCTCTCACCCTGTCAACTTTGAGATCCCTGAAGGGCTTGAAGTAAAAGTGGATAAGAACATTATCACTATCAAGGGTACAGACAAGCAACAAGTCGGTCAGGCAGCAGCTGAGATCAGAAGCTTCAGACCACCAGAGCCGTACAAAGGCAAAGGCGTGAAGTATACTGATGAAGTGATCATCAGAAAAGCTGGTAAAGCAGCTGGTAAGTAAGGAGCGGTAGTATGTTAAAAAGTATTCAAAAAAGAAAAAACAAGCTTCGTGCACAGAGAAAAGCAAGAGTCAGAGGAAAGATCTTCGGAACCGCTGAACTTCCGAGACTTTCTGTCTACAAGTCCAACAAGTACTTCTACGCTCAGGCGATCGATGACAATGCAGGTGCTACACTTGCGGCAGTCGACGGTAGAAAACTTGGACTCAAATCCAACAGAGAAGATGTCAAGAAACTGGCTGCCGAAATGGCAAAGAACCTTGCTTCTAAAAATATCGAAACTGTTGTCTTTGACAGAAACGGTTACCTTTACCACGGTGTAGTTGCTGCATTTGCTGATGCGCTTAGAGAAGCCGGAATCAAGTTATAAGGAAGCATGATGGAAAATAATGAAATTGAAAATGAATTTGAAGAAGTAATCGTTAACATCGGTCGTGTTACCAAAGTTGTCAAGGGTGGTAGAAGATTCAGATTTACCGCACTTGTTGTCATCGGTGACAAAAAAGGGACAGTCGGATACGGATTTGGTAAAGCCAAAGAGGTACCTGATGCGATCAAAAAAGCGGTAGATGACGCTCACAAAAACCTTGTGAAAGTCAACATCAAAGGTACTACGATTGCACACGACATTGAGCACAAATTCAATGCCAGCAGAATCGTACTCAGACCTGCATCTGAGGGTACAGGTGTGATCGCCGGCGGTGCGGCACGTCCGGTACTCGAACTTGCAGGCGTTCAGGATGTACTTTGCAAATCAATCGGTTCTAACAACCCAAATAACCTGGTAAGATGTGCGATTCAAGCACTTACCAGAATCAAAGCGTAAGGGGTAAAGTATGGGTCTACATAATTTACAGCCTGCACCGGGATCTACTCGTAACAGAAAGAGAGTAGGCCGCGGTCAAGGATCAGGCACAGGTAAGACAGCAGGACGCGGTAACAAAGGTCAGAAAGCAAGATCAGGTTACAGCAAAAAAAGAGGTTTCGAGGGTGGACAGATGCCACTCTACAAGAGATTGCCTAAAGTAGGTTTCACTTCAAAAGTTGAGAAACCTTATGTAATCAATGTAGAGAAGATCAAAGCGGTTGCAGAGCTGGATGAGATCACACTTGAGAGCATCAACTCTGTGCACAAGCTCAAAAAGACTGTAACCAAAGTGAAATTGATCGGTGTCGGTGCCAAAGAGTTGGCATCCAAGATCAAAGATGACGCAGTTACAACAAGCGGAAAATAATCATGAATAACGCTTTAACTCAGAAAATCCTGATTACGTTGGGATTTCTTTTTGCGTACAGAGTTTTAGCCTACATTCCTACACCGGGTGTTGATTTGAATGTGATCAAAGAGTTCTTTGATACCAATTCAAACAACGCTCTTGGGATGATGAATATGTTCTCTGGAAACGCGGTTGAACGACTTAGTATCATCTCCCTCGGTATTATGCCCTACATTACAGCCTCCATCGTTATGGAACTTCTCGCAGCAACATTCCCGGCACTTGGTCAAATGAAAAAAGAGCGTGACGGTATGCAGAAGTATATGCAGATTATCCGTTACTTTACGATTTTCATTACTGTGGTACAGGCGATAGGTGTCTCTATGGGACTGCAGAGTATGACAGGGCGCGCAGGTGAGAGTGCAGTGATGATCGATCCGGTCACTTTCACGGTATTGACCACATTCTCCATGCTTACAGGTACAATGCTGTTGATGTGGATCGGTGAGCAGATCACACAGAAAGGTATCGGCAACGGTATCTCACTGATCATCTTCGCAGGTATCGTCTCAGGGCTTCCAGCAGCGATCGGTAACACGATCCGTGCTGTCAATGCCGGTGAGATGAACTTCCTTGTGGTGCTTGGTATTTTGGCGATCATGATTGCGACGACACTCTTCATCATCTATGTAGAACTTGGTGAACGACGGATCCCTATCTCCTATTCGAGAAAAACAATCATGCAGAACCAGAACAAAAGAGTGATGAACTATATCCCGATCAAAGTGAACCTTTCAGGGGTTATCCCCCCAATCTTCGCTTCAGCGGTATTGATGTTCCCACTGACTGTGCTGCAGGCAAGTAGCAACCCGTGGGTAACTGCGATCGCTGATGCTTTGGCACCTGGTGGCGTACTCTTTAATGTAGCAACATTTGTACTGGTTATGTTCTTTGCTTTCTTCTACGCATCGATCGCATTCAATGCGAAAGATATTGCAGACAACCTCAAGAGACAGGGCGGTTTCATCCCGGGTGTAAGACCCGGCGAACAGACCAAAGAGTTCCTCAATGAGGTAGCGAGTAGACTGACGGGTGCAGGCGCACTCTATCTGGCTATCGTTTCGACGGTACCTTTCTTGCTGATCAGCAAGATGGGAGCAAGCTTCTATTTCGGGGGTGTCTCGGTACTGATCATCGTACAGGTTGCTCTTGATACGATGAGAAAGATCGAAGCACACCGCACCATGAGTCAATATGACACTCTGGGCAATGTAGGTCTATAATGGCTATTGCTATCCGAAAACCCGATGAGATCGCCAAGCTCAAAAGAGCGGGCGAGATCGTAGGGAAAACACTTCAATACCTCCAAAACACAGTAAAACCCGGTATGACACTCAAAGAGATCGATGCGATGGGTGAAGCCTATATCCGTGAACAGGGTGCAGAGCCCTCATTCAAAGGACTTTATGGTTTCACCGGTTCGGTCTGTACCTCTCTCAATGAAGTCTGTATCCACGGTGTACCTGACGACAGAGTTGTCAAAGAGGGGGATCTTCTGGGGCTTGATATCGGTACAAAACTTGACGGATATTACGGGGACGCGGCGATCACGATGGGAATTGGTGAGATCTCTGCGGAGGATCAGGCGCTGATCGACTGTTCCAGAGGGGCACTCTATCATGCGATCGACTCCATCAAGGAGGGTATGCGCTTCAAGGAGTTGACCAAGATTCTTGAAGATTACATTACCCAGGCCGGATTTGTACCGCTGCGTGACTACTGCGGACACGGTATCGGTACCAAACCGCATGATGAACCCAATATTCCCAACTATCTTGAAGGCAAACCCAATCAGGGACCCAAGATCAAAAACGGCATGGTATTCTGTCTGGAGCCTATGGTCTGCCAAAAAAGCGGCACGCCGGTGCTCCTTGAGGACAGATGGTCTGTGATCAGTGAAGATCAGATGCGTACGGCGCACTATGAGCACCAGGTAGCGGTGGTAGACGGCAAAGCGGTGATCCTGACTGAAGCTTGAGGCTTCACGATAGATTCACAGTTTGTCACTATAACAGAGAATATGCACAAAAAGGAAGAGCATGGCAAAAGATGACGTAATCGAAATCGACGGTAAGGTAGTAGAAGCGTTGCCCAACGCAACATTCAGAGTAGAACTGGACAACGGACACGTGGTCCTGTGTCATATCGCAGGTAAAATGCGTATGCACTATATCAAGATCCTCCCCGGAGACAAAGTAAAAGTGGAGCTTACACCATACAGCCTTGACAAAGGCCGTATCACTTTTAGATACAAATAAAACCGCAGGGTGCGTGACAACGCACCGTATATGCAATCTTTGCAAAGGCGTGTGCCACACACCCCTACACAAAACAACCCTCTCTCAGAAAAGTTCAAGAAATATTTCGGTATAATCCTCCTCCCTATTGCTATAGGCTTTGGGAAACTGCGCGAAGAATCTTTGATTAATGCGCACCGATTACTCGAGGATTGGATAGAAAACATCGTCTATCCACGCAAACAGAAGGTAGCAATACCGAGGTGCAAAAATTTTTAGGAGTCACCAATGAAGGTTAGACCATCAGTTAAAAAAATGTGCGATGATTGCAAGATCATCAAGCGCAAGGGTATCGTACGCGTGATTTGTAAAAATCCAAAACATAAACAGAGACAAGGATAAACATGGCACGTATTGCAGGTGTTGATTTACCACAGAAGAAGAGAATGGAGTATGCACTTACTTACATCTACGGGATTGGCTTGACACGTTCAAGAGAGATTCTTGACAGAACAGGCATCAGCTATGACAAAAGAGTGCATGAGCTTACCGATGCGGAAGCTGCATTGATCCGTAACGACATTCAAGAGCACTACACTGTTGAGGGAGATCTCAGAAAGAAAGTCACTCTTGACATCAAAGCGTTGATGGATCTGGGTAACTATAGAGGACTGAGACACAGAAGAGGACTTCCTGTTCGTGGACAAAAAACGAAGACAAACGCGCGTACCAGAAAAGGTAAGCGTAAAACTGTCGGCGCAGCGTAAGGAGTAGCGAAGTATGGCTAAGAAAAAAGCAAAAAAGAATATCGCAAAAGGTGTAGTGTATATCGCTGCAACTTTTAACAACACAGTGATCACTGTTACAGATGAGATGGGTAATGTCATCGCATGGAGCAGTGCGGGTTCACTCGGGTTCAAAGGTTCTAAGAAATCAACTCCTTTTGCCGCGGCGGAAGCAGTAGCGGACGCTATGAACAAGGCGAAAGAGCACGGTATCAAAGAGGTCGGTATCAAAGTACAGGGACCTGGTTCAGGTAGAGATACTGCAGTCAAATCTGTAGGTGCGACTGAAGGTATCAGAGTAACATTCTTGAAAGATATTACACCGCTTCCACACAATGGATGCAGACCTCCGAAAAAGAGAAGAGTGTAATACGTAACAATTGTTACTATTGAGCATCAGTGGCATGCATTGCACAGCGGCGCAAACCGCCGAAGCAGTGTTTTTTGTATATAAGAATATATAGTAAAAGGTATAGAAATGGCAAGATATAGAGGTCCAGTTGAAAAACTAGAAAGAAGACTTGGTGTTGATCTTGGATTGAAAGGTGAGAGAAGACTCGCCGGAAAAAGTGCATTGGAGAAGAGACCATATGCACCGGGACAGCACGGACAGAGAAGAACGAAGATCAGTGAATACGGTCTTCAGCTCAGAGAGAAGCAGAAAGCGAAGTTTATGTACGGTGTGAGCGAAAAGCAGTTCCGTGCACTCTTCCAGGAAGCAAACAGAAGAGAAGGGAATACAGGGGAGATCCTGATCCAGCTTCTCGAGCAGAGACTTGACAATGTTGTTTACAGAATGGGCTTTGCAACGACAAGAGCGTTTGCAAGACAGCTGGTAAACCACGGGCATATTCTTGTTGACGGGAAAAGAGTCGATATCCCTTCAGTGAGAGTCAAAGCCGGTCAAAAAATCGAAATTAGAGAGAAGAGCAAAACAAATCCTCAGATCCTCAGAGCTGTCGAATTGACAAACCAGACCGGTATGGTCGAGTGGGTCGATGTGGACAAAGAGAAGCTTTTCGGAATCTTTACAAGAATCCCAGAAAGAGAAGAGATCGCAATCCCGGTTGAAGAGCGTCTAATCGTCGAGCTTTACTCTAAATAATTCACAGTCAAAGGCTAGCTAATGAGAAAAATTAAAGTTGCACCATTTATGCCGACAGAGGTAGAAGTCAACGAGATCAGCGCAAACCGTGCTGAGATCGTCGCCTATCCTTTTGAAAGCGGTTATGCTGTTACACTTGCGCACCCGCTACGCAGACTGATCCTCGGATCATCGATCGGGTATGCACCTATTTCTGTGAAGATCGAAGGTGCTGCACATGAGTTTGACACGATCAGAGGTATGCACGAAGATGTTGCGGTATTTATTATCAACCTGAAAAATATTCGTTTCAAAATCAAGGACGAAAGCGACAGAGTTGAAGTCAAATACTCTTTCTCCGGACACAAAGATGTCACAGCCCAGGATCTCAATAATGACCAGATCGAAGTCGTCAACGGGGATCTTCCTCTCGCAACACTCAACGAAGATGCTGAGCTGAACTTTACCGTAGTCATTGCCAAAGGTATCGGATATGTACCGAGTGAAGAGCTCAGAGACGAAGTTGATCCGGATGCGATCGCACTCGATGCTTTCTTTACACCGGTCAGAAAAGCCAACTACAAGATCGAGCCTGTGCTCGTAGAAGACAATCCGAATTTCGAAAAGATCACATTTGATATCGAAACGGATGCACAGATCGGTCCGGTAGAAGCCTTTACCAATGCGCTGGAAGTGATGAACAAGCAGCTTTCGGTCTTTAATGGTGTACTGGATGTAGATATCTCTGCAACGCCGGTCAAAAAGGGTGCTGATGACAGCGAACTCAAGCCGTTCCTTGTGACTGTAGACTCTCTGGGACTGAGTGCAAGATCATTCAACTCTCTCGACAGAGCTGGTATCAAGTATCTCGGTGAGCTGGTACTCATGAGCGAAAATGAGATCAAAAACATCAAGAATCTCGGCAAGAAATCACTCGATGAGATCAGTGAATGTCTGGTAGAGCACGGATTTGGTTCGGACTACGAACTTGCAGATACAACAAGAGCAAATCTTGTCAAAAAAATAGAGCAGCTTAAAGCCTAAGCTGCCAAGAAGATAAAGGATATAAGATGAGACATAAGCATGGTTATCGTAAACTAAGCAGAACATCGGCTCACAGAGCTGCACTGCTTAAAAACCTCTCTATCGCTTTGACAAAAGAGGGTAGAATCGAAACGACACTGCCAAAAGCAAAAGAGCTGAGAAGCTACTATGAAAAATTGATCACCAAAGCACAAGCGGGTGACTCAAATGCGCATAGAGCGGTCTTTGCAATGCTTCAGGACAAAGAGTGCACAAACAAGATCGTTACAGAGATCGCACCTGAGTACAAAGAGAGAAAAGGCGGGTATACCCGTATCATCAAAACACGTACAAGAAGAGGTGATGCAGCACCTATGGCGATTATCGAACTGGTATAAGTTCGATCTGCGCTTCTGCAGCTTCGTATTTCAAGGCACTGCCTTGAATACATACTTTCTACAAAATATCTAAAATCCTTAAAAATAATTGACAAAATAACACTTTTAGTGTATAACACGCTTGAGTACACAAAAGCTTTACTCGGTTTTTGTTATAATAAATCAAGTTAACAAGCGAAAAAAGGAGAATCATTGATTCCGTTTACAGATGAAGAGTTGGAACCTGCAGTGATGAATGTGATCGAAAAGGTCAGACCGTCTATCAAGCTTGACGGCGGTGATATTCAGCTTATCGCTATCAAAGACGGCAAAGTCTATGTGCAGCTTCAGGGTGCATGTGTAGGATGCTCGAGCAGCAATACCACATTGAAATTCGGTGTAGAGAAACAGATGCAGACACTGATCCACCCGGAACTGACGGTGGTAAATGTGCCTGCCGGATTTGAAGACAAACTGGAACAGTTGGGGTAAAATGAGCAAAGTCAGTCAGGAAGTTTTACTGGAAAGAGCAGAATCAAAGTTCCTCGAGGGGGATTATCAGGATGCATTGCGCTCCTATGCTCTGATCCTAAAAGAGTATCCGACACTTGAAGAGGCGAAAGTAGGTGTCTA
>Ga0256832_1001730_pt1 | contig 14896 bp, 11 predicted proteins | sample 134614metaG_FD_190534 | JGI IMG/M metagenome (GOLD analysis project Ga0256832, IMG submission 190534) | Hydrothermal vent microbial communities from Lau Basin, Pacific Ocean - 134-614 | ecosystem: Environmental > Aquatic > Marine > Hydrothermal vents | place: Pacific Ocean: Lau Basin | collected...
ATTAAATTTATAGATAACATCATGTCTACTTGCATCTTCATGGATAACTCTATAACCCTCTTTAAATGCCTCTTCAACTCTCTCTTTATCTTTTTCTATAATAATATAGTTATTCCCTAACTCTTTAGCATAATTCTTTAAGAACATTCTTGTCATCTGTCCATAACCACATAAAATCATAAACTTACCTGTTTTATTTATCTCTTCAACTAGACGATTCTCTTTTAGCTCATCTAACTTTTCAGAAAAAGAGGAGACAATAACTGAAGTTACAAATGAAATCATAGCAATCCCAGAGATAATCACCAACATAGAGACTACCCGTCCCTCTATGGTTACAGGAGAGATATCTCCATACCCAACAGTTGAGATGGTAATCAACGCCCAATAGAGTCCATCAAAAAGTGAGCTTATGTCAGGGTTGCTCTTCTCTTCAAATACATAAATAGCTATCCCAGAGGTAAATACAATAAATAAAATTAAAAATAAAAGAGTAAAAAGCTCAAACTTTTTAGTTGCTAAAACCTCTACAAACTGATGAATACTTTTAGTATAACGCAAGAGCTTAAAGACCCTAAAGAGTACAAATATACGCAAAACTCTCAAAGGACGATAAGCTGGTAAAATAGCTAAAAGGTCAATAAGTGCAGCAGGGGTAAGTAGATAAAGAAGCTTGGATTTAAAGACTCCCTTACTAGCCTCCCATATAGAAAATGGCTTTTTTAGAAATTTTGCTTCGCCGTGTGCCTTTACTACCTCTTTTGACCATGAGTTGTGAACCCAGACTCTAGCTATATACTCAATGGTAAATACAAAGGTTACAATATATAAATCAACAAAGTCAACCCATGGTGGCATAGTATGTTTTACTTCATAGATTAAAATAGCAACAGATAAGACAATAAGTAAAATCATAAAAATATCAAAATACTTTTTATACTTATAGTCTGCATTTAAAAGTAAATTTGTAACAGTATCCTTAAACCTTTTATATCGTTTAGAGGTGTGTAGAAAAAAGGCAAATTTTAAAATGAGTTTTTTTAACATAGTAGGAACCTCTAAGAAATATTTGTTGTATTATAAGGTAATTTTTCTATTTATGCTATAATCTAACTACTAAATATAGAGAATTTAAGAGATATGGCAAAAAAAAAGAAAAAACAAACAATTAAGATAAACAATAAAGTCAAAGAGCTAATGGGTGGTAAACCTTTTGATGAAGGAATCAAACATCTAAATGAAGATGTTTTAATTGAGCTTACTATGTTACTAGACTTAAAAGTAGCAATGCTTACAAAAAAAGAGATGGTTAGAGCTTTACGTCGTGCTTGGTCAGAGGGAAATACTAAACTAAGACTACAGATTGTAAACTATCTTGAGCAGATGAACCTAAAGAGGTCACAACTTGATGAACAGGACAAAGTCTCATACATTGTTTCTCTACTAAGTGAGCATGAACATACAAAAGAGGAAGAGCAAGAGATACTCTCTGCTTTCATAGATACAAAACTACATAAAATTACTCCTCAAAAGGTAGCTAACAAATTAAACTATATTCGTCAACAAAAACAGATGAAGATTTGGGAAGAGAGGCTAGATGTTAGGTTTAACTCTCTTTTGCAGATGGAGTTCTACTGCTCTTATAGGTTTGATATGCCTGAAGAGACCTTTTTTAAGTCACTACTTACTACTACAGCTTCCATTGAACACAACCTTCTACTGCATGAAGAGCAAGAGTATATAAAAAGAGAGTTAGAGGCGTTTAAGAGCTCTGCTATTGCAAAAAAAGAAGAAGAGATAGAGACTTTTTTAAAGAGTGTTAACAGTAACCACAAATACCTCTCTATAGATGAAATAACCAAACTTATTCGCTCTATGCCCCCAGAAGATGAACTCGATGAAGTTGAGATACCCCTTAATATTATTCAAGAGATTGTAGCCATAATTAACCCAGAGTATAGAGTAACTATAGAAGGGAGCAATATTGTTATAGCTGTAGAGAATAGCTACTCACTTTATGGAAAAGAGATTCCATATACTGCTACTGTATCTTATGCTAGAGCTTTTATCTATAGACATATATGGAGAGAGAAACGCCTTCCTATAGTATCTGACCTTACATTAGTTAAAGATGATATAAAAGAGCATTTTAAGCAGAGTATCAAAGATATTGAAGATGAGCTATTTGAGTTAGCAGAGGGCTTAGAGGTAGAAGATGAGGTTGTGCAGAGGTATATTTTGCAGTTTATTGAGCCACAAGTTACCTCCTCTAAAAATCTTAAAATAAAAGAGAAGGTCAAACGTCGTATCGTCTACCACTTTATGGAGTATATTCGTCCTATAAAAGAGAAGAAACGAAAAGAGGAGCTGTTGGCTAAGACTATTAGAGATTTTAAAAATCTTTTCCCTTTGGCTAGATTACTTAACCGTGAAATTGTATTTCATGTTGGACCTACAAACTCAGGAAAAACCTATGAAGCACTTAAAGAGTTAGAAAAAGCTGAAACAGGCTACTACCTTGCACCTCTGCGTCTTTTAGCACTAGAGGGGTATGAGACACTTAAAGCTAGAGGGGTTAATGTCTCACTAATTACGGGTGAAGAGGAGATTATTGATGAGGAGTCTACACACATTAGCTCAACTATAGAGATGATGAACAATAGTGTTGATGTAGATGTCTGCGTAATAGATGAGATACAGATGATAGACGACCGTGACCGTGGCTGGGCGTGGGCAAATGCACTCATTGGAGCTCCTGCAAAAAAGGTTATCTTAACAGGTTCAGCCGATGCACTAGATGCTGTAACCAAGCTTTGTGACTACCTTGAAGAGCCACTAACAGTAAAACATTTTGAGCGTAAAAATGAGCTAATTTTACTGCAAAATCCTACTCCAATAAAGAGTATAGAGAAAGGAACTGCCATTGTTGCCTTTTCAAGACGTGAAGTTTTAGGACTACGTCAACAGCTCTCTAAATACTTCTCTGTCTCTGTTGTATATGGGAATCTCTCACCAGAGGTAAGAAGAGAAGAGGCTCGACGCTTTAGAGAGGGAGAGTCTGATATATTGATTGCTACCGATGCTATTGCCATGGGGTTAAATCTTCCAATCAAAACCCTGCTCTTTGCAAAAGATAATAAATTTGATGGATTAAGAAGAAGAGAACTTCTACCTACAGAGGTTGCACAGATTGCTGGACGTGCTGGACGTTATGGGCTAGAAGAGGTTGGATACATTGGTGCTTTAGATGGCAAAACCCTAGAGACCATAACCTCCAAATTCTATCAACCTCTACCAAAACTAGAGCTTCCATTTTCTGTTATGGCTAGTTTAGAGCATGTTATGCTTATTGGTGAGATATTAGAGACAGAGAACCTCTCTGTTATCTTAAACTTTTTTGCTGACAATATGGAGTTTGAGGGTCCTTTTGTAGCAGCAAATATAGACTCTATGTTAGAGATTGCTGCGATTGTTGATGAGTATCGTCTAGACCTAAAGACACGCTTTTTTCTAGCTTGTGCTCCTGCTTCTATCTCTTCACCATATATTGAGTCGGTATTTCACCGATATATCAAACAGATAGAGGCTAACCAACCTGTAAAATATCTACCTCCAAGAGACCTACCAAAGGTTGCACAGACCAATGAGATGATGCTAAATGCAGAAGATAGAGTAAGAGAAATCTCTCTCTATCTATGGCTCTCTTTTAAGTTTGAAGAGCTATTTAAAGATACACAACAAGCCATAGATGCACGTATCCGTCTAAACAACTACATTGAGAACTCTTTAAAACAAGGAAACTTTATCAAAAAGTGTACACGTTGTGGGAAGAGTTTGGATTTTACCTATAAGTTCTCTATTTGCGATGCTTGTTTTGCTAAAGGGCGACGAGGGTTACACTCTAACAGTAGAAGAGCCAAAAGTACAGAGAAAAAATCTTCACGACGAAGAACTTCTAGGAGACGGTAACAATTCATACATATATAATACCTGTAGGGGTAGCCCTTATGGCTACACCCTTATGTTAAATATCGAAAAAACAACACATTAATATTATTATAATTTTAGAGTAGCCACAAGGTCATCATATTATTAAAGCTGAGGACCAGCCTTTGCGTGGTCTACATCTGAGCCACTATCTTTATAACGTTCAAAGTTCTCAATAAACTTATAAGCTAAATCTCTAAGTGTTTCATTGAACTTCTCCTCATCGTCCCATGTATTTTTTGGGTTTAAAATGCTATTGTCTTTAATACCCTCTAATGTTTTTGGAACTTGAAGATTAAAAACAGGAAGAGTCTCAAACTCTGCATCATTAATAGAACCATTTAAAATACCATTGATACAAGCTCTTGTATCTTTAATACTCATTCTCTCACCTCTACCATTGAGTCCTGTATTTACCAAATATACATTTACATTGTGTTCATCTATCTTTTTTCCAAGAAGGTCTGCATAGACAGTTGGGTGAAGTGGTAAAAATGCCTCTCCAAAACAAGCTGAGAATGTAGTAACTGGTTCGGTAATACCACGCTCTGTTCCTGCAACTTTTGCAGTATATCCACTCAAAAAGTAGTACATTGCTTGTTCTTTAGTTAGCTTGGAGACAGGAGGAATAACACCAAAAGCATCATAAGATAGAAAGATAATATTTTTAGGGTGTCCAGCTTGTAAATCAGGTTTGTGGTTTTTAATATGCTCTATTGGATAAGAGACTCTTGTATTTTCTGTTTTAGAGGTATCAGAGTAGTCAACAACACCATCTTCATTGGCTACAACATTCTCTAAAAGTGCATTTTTGACAATAGCTCCAAAAATCTCTGGTTCATTCTCCTCTTTTAAGTCAATTACCTTTGCGTAACAACCACCTTCAAAGTTAAATATACCATTGTCATCCCAACCATGCTCATCATCACCAATCAAGGCTCTTTTTGGGTCTGTTGAGAGAGTTGTTTTACCTGTTCCAGAGAGTCCAAAAAATAGGCAAACATCATCATCTTCTCCAACATTAGCTGAACAGTGCATAGAGAGTTTACCCTCTAGTGGTAACCAGTAATTCATCATTGAGAAGATTCCTTTTTTCATCTCTCCACCATACCAAGTACCACCAATAATAGAGACATTATCCTCTATATTAAAACATACATAAACATCAGAGTGAAGCCCCATCTCTTTATAATCTTTATTGGTTGCTTTACAACCATTGTAAACAACAAAGTCAGGCTCAAACGTTTCTAGCTCTTCTTCAGTTGGACGAATAAACATATTTTTAACAAAATGTGCCTGCCAAGCTACTTCAGATATAAAACGAATAGAACGCCTACTACTTTGCGATGCCCCTGCATAGACATCCATTATATAGATATCTTTTCCAGATAACTGCTTTTTAGTTAAGTCAAAAAGCTTATCAAACTTCTCTTTATCAATCTTTTTGTTAACATCTCCCCAAAAAATATGTTTATTTGAAGGAGCTTGGTCTACAAAATATTTATCTTTAGGGCTTCTTCCTGTAAAGATACCTGTATCACACATTGCTGTTCCAGTTGATGAGATTTTACACTCATTATTGTTAACTTCATGTGCTTGAAGTTCATCAAAACTTAGATTATAGTAAACCTCTCCAATGTTTTCAAGTCCTAGTTTATCGAGACCATTTGGTATACGGTTGCTCATCTTTTGTACCTTTACATTTATATATGTTATATTTTGCTATTTTATAGCAAATAAAAGGAGAAGATTTACATCTCATTTTATTTACTATAATATGGGTTATTCATTAACATATATAAAAATATCCACAAAATTATACTATTGAATATATATTAACAAACTTACTTAAAGTGATTATTTAAAATAACGTTACTTAACGCAACGTTATTTTTGAGTCTCTATTTAAAAATAGAAAGAAGTACCCCAGCTGCAACAGCTGAGCCAATTACACCTGCAACATTTGGTCCCATTGCATGCATAAGAAGTACATTTCCAGGTTTTGCTTCAGCACCAACCTTACTAACAACCCTTGCTGACATAGGCACAGCAGAAACCCCTGCTGCTCCAATAAGTGGGTTGATTGGCTCTTTTGAGAACTTATTCATAATCTTAGCCATAATCACTCCAGCAGCAGTACCAGCAGCAAAAGCAATAAGTCCAATAACCATAATTCCTAAACTCTCAAGAACTAGAAATTTATCGGCTGCAAGTTTAGAACCAACTCCAAGACCTAAGAAGATAGTAACAGTATTAATTAGAGCATTTTGCATAGTGTCAGAGAGTCTATCTACCACACCTGACTCTTTTGCAAAGTTACCAAAGGCAAATGCACCAATTAGAGGAGTTGACTCAGGAAGTACTAAAATAGATAACATCAAAACAATAATTGGGAAGAACAACTTCTCTAGTCTATGGACAGGACGCTGAACTCCCATTTTAATTTGACGCTCCTCTTTAGTAGTTAATGCTTTCATAATTGGTGGCTGAATAACAGGAACCAATGCCATATAAGAGTAAGCAGCAACAGCAATAGCACCTAACATATCTGGAGCCAATCTATTGGCAATAAAGATTGAAGTAGGGCCATCTGCTCCACCAATAATTGAGATAGCAGAGGCTGACTGAAGGTCAAATCCAAGTGCTGTTGCCCCTACTAGTGAACCAAAGATACCAAACTGAGCTGCACCACCAAGTAGAGCTGTTTTAGGGTTAGCCAAGAGTGGACCAAAGTCGGTCATGGCTCCAACACCCATAAAGATAAGTAGAGGAAAAAACTCATTGGCAATACCCATGTTGTATATGACTCCCAACATTCCCTCTGGCCCTGCCATATGTGCAAGAGGAATATTAGCTAACAATCCACCAAAAGCAATAGGAATAAGAAGTAGTGGTTCAAACCCTTTAGCAATAGCTAAATAGAAGAGCAGAAACACTATTCCTATCATAATAATACGACCAAAAGAGGACTCAAAAGCTCCAAGTTCATGCTCTTTTGATTCCCCTGCTGGGTCTGCACTCATCTCGCCATCATTAGTATCAATAATAGCTTTAATACCTGTAGTCTCCCAAAAACTTACTGCTAATTCAGAGATAGATTTTGGGTGATAGACCTTTTTTTCTGTGCTCTCTTCTTGATGTGTTGTCGCCTCATGACCCTCTGCATAGGCAAAAGAGCCAAGAGCAACTAAGGCTAACAGAAGAGAGATAAATATCTGCTTCAATCTCATGGATTACTCCATTGTTGCAAGAAGCTGTCCATCTACTACAGCATCATTTGTATTAACTTCAATCGACTTAATAACACCTGCTCTCTCAGCAACAATATCAATCTCCATCTTCATAGCTTCAAGAATCATAATCTGCTCACCTTCAGCTACAGAGTCACCAGGAGCTTTTAAGATTTTCCAAACATTACCTGGAGTCTGTGAACGAATCTCCAAAGAGCCTTTTGAACCTGAAGCTGTAGAAGCTTCGCTTTGTGCTGGTGTAGAAGTAGGAGCTGTACTTGGTGTAACTGAAATTTCAGCATCTCCCTCTGCAACTTGAACACTATAACTCTTACCATCTACTACTACTGTATAACTACCACTCATCTCTTCTCCTCCACAATCTTTACTATTTTTACCTTTTCTTACCATTAAAGGACTCTCACCCTTTAAAAACGCTATCCCTTTTTGGTCACATGCTGCTGCTATAAAGATGTTCTCTTCTGTTGTCTCTAGCTCTTCATCTTCAAGCACTTTTTTCCAATATGCAATAGACTTTGTTACCTCTTTATCTGCAAGGTCTAATGGATTCTCTGTTGTTGGCTCTAATTTTAACTTTTCTGAAGCCAGTTTAACAATCTCTGCATCTGGCTCAACTGGTGTCTTACCAAAGTAACCAAGAACCATACGTCCATACCCAGGAGCAATCTGTTTCCATTTCCCAAACATAACATTAGCATACGCTTGTTGCCAATAGAACTGACTTACAGGTGTTACAGAGGTTCCATACCCTCCACGCTCAACAACCTCTTTCATCTCAGCAATTACTTCATCAAACTTATCAAGAGAGTTATCATCTCTCATCATTTGTGTATTTGCTGTCAATGCACCACCTGGCATTGGAGAGAAAGGAATAAGAGGTGAGACTTGTGTAGCCTCTGGTGGAATCATATAATCAGCTAGACACTCTTTAAGACGCTCTTCATACTTAAGAACTTTTCCTAACTCTAAATCACCTAAGTTATAGTTTGTTCCCTTTGTTGCATGTAGCATAGTTAAAATATCTGGTTGAGATGTACCACCACTTACAGGAGCTGCTGCCATATCTATACCATTTGCACCAGCTTCAAGTGCTGCTAAATAAGAGGCAACTGAAACACCTGCTGTCTCATGTGTATGGAGTCTTAAATGAACCTCTTCACCTAAAAGTTTTCTAGCCATTGAGATAGTCTCATAAACTTTATTTGGATTGGCTGTTCCTGACGCATCTTTAAAACAGAGAGAGTCAAACTCAATTCCTGCATCTAAAATATTTCGTAAAGTCTTTTCATAAAAAGCAACATCATGAGCCCCTTTACACCCTGGAGGTAAATCCATCATGGTAATAACAACCTCATGATTCATTCCATGTTTTTTAATACATTGAGCACTATACTCTAAGTTATTTACATCGTTTAGAGCATCAAAGTTACGTACAGTTGTTGTACCATGTTTTGCAAACATCTTTGCAAAGAGGTCTATCATCTCACGACTACCAGTGTCAAGCATAACTGTGTTAATACCACGAGAGAGAACTTGTAGGTTTGCTTCTGGACCTACTATCTCTCTAAATCTATCCATCATCTCAAATGCGTTCTCTTGTAGATAGAAGAAAAGGCTCTGAAATCTAGCTCCACCACCAAACTCAAAGTGGTTAATACCTGCACTCTTAGCAGCTTCTACTGCTGGAAAGAAATCTTCCATGAGAACACGACCACCAAAGACAGATTGAAATCCATCTCTGAAGGTAGTATCCATCACGTCAATATATTTTTTTGCCATTTTATACCCTCAATTTTATGATTTATTTTTACGAAACTCTATTACAGCAGCAATAATGGCAGCAACCTTGCGTTGCTCATCATCGGCTGAATCTCCTGCTAGAGTAGCAGGTGCTTTAGGAGTATTTTCAGGAAAATACTTCGCTATTAGTCTTGCTTGAAGTTCAACTACTTTGACCAGAATAAAGAGAAATAAAAATACAACTCCCATTCCTAGTACCATAAACTTCAACGCTTCAGCTACATTGTTTATGTCATTTACGTCAGCCATAGAAAACCTTCCATACGAAATTTATGCACTATTCTAACGATAAATACTTGAAAAAGCTTAATTTAACGATGCTTTTTTTTACGGTTACTCTTACGTGCTACTTTTTGTTCATACTCATAACTCTCTAACATACTATTGACAGTCTCTTCATCAAATCCTAATCGATTAATTGATGGTTTTCTTTGTTGAATTAAAAGTGTAACTACACGCTCAACAAACTCATGATAGTCCATCTGTTCCATACTATCTATAAAATCTATTGCAATAGGAGATATATCTACCTCCTCTACCATAGCTTGAAGTGATGCAAAATCATTATATAGCTCTTCACTGTCTGCTTCAAGAACTATAGTTGCTAGTTGCATATCTGCCCCTACCTCTTTTTGAATCCGTTGTAGCTCTCTAAACTCATCTGTTGAGACTAAAGTTATGGCTCTACCTGCTTTTCCTGCTCTTCCTGTTCGTCCAATTCTATGCACATAAGATTGTGGGTCAAATGGTATATGGTAGTTAAATACATGAGTAACATTTTTAACATCTAATCCCCTTGAAGCAACATCTGTTGCAACCATTATTTTGGATTCACCACGACGATATGCTCTTATGATTCGTTCTCTTTCGGTCTGCTCTAAATCACCATGCAATCCCTCTGCTAAAAATCCAATAGCTTTTAAATGCTCTGTTAATCTATCGACTTCACGCTTCATTCGACAGAAGATAATACACTTATTTGTCTCTTCTATCTCTAGTAATTTTACTATTGCCTCATCACGCTGTGACTCTTCAATTACATAATAGAACTGCTCTATTATATTGTTGGTACTATTACTCTCACCTACTACTGATATAAATTGAGGATTTGACAAAATATAATTTGCTAACTCTTTAATAGGCTCTGGCATAGTAGCAGAAAATAGAAGAGTCTGTCTATTTTGGGGAATATACTCAAATATCTCTTTAATCTCATCTAAAAATCCCATATCAAGCATCTCATCTGCTTCATCTAAAACTACTATCTCAGGATTAAAGTTATCAATCTTTCCTTTCTTGTAGAGGTCTTTAAGTCGTCCAGGGGTTGCAACAACTATCTGTACTCCTTTATTAATTAGAGCAATCTGCCGTCCATAACCAACACCTCCATAAACAGTAATGGTTCTTATGCCACAAAAGCGTCCAAGGTGATATAGCTCATCACTAACTTGAGTTGCAAGTTCTCGTGTTGGGGTAATAACCAATGCTCTCTCTATCTCACCCTTAGCAATTTTATCCATTATTGGCAACCCAAAAGCTGCCGTTTTTCCTGTACCTGTGTGAGCTTGTCCTACTAAATCTTCACCATTTGCAATAATTGGAATTACTATCTTTTGAATAGGACTTGGCTCTTTGAATCCTGCTATTCTAACCCCCTTTAAGAGGTTTTTGTGAAATTTAAAATCTTTAAATGTCAAACTATCTACCTTATATTATCATCAAGAGAATAACTCCAAAGATTATTCTATATACTCCAAATGCAACAAATGTAAATCGTTGCAAAAATACAATAAACATCTTTATTGTGATATAAGCTACCACAAATGCTACTAAAAAACCAATTGAAAAAGCTATTATATCTGCATGTAAAAACTCTTTATAGTGTTTTAATAAGTCATAGCCACTTACAGCTATCATAACAGGAATAGCTAATAGAAAAGAGAACTCTGTTGAAGCTTTACGACTTACACCAGATAGCATTCCTCCAATAATAGTTGAACCTGCTCTTGATGTTCCAGGAATCAAAGAGAGAACTTGTGCAAAACCTATGCTCATAGCTTGTCTCCATGTTATCTCCTCTATCTCCTGTGCAGTAGACTTCTCATCTTTATGAAAATACTCTACAATTAAAAATATAATCCCACCAACAATAAACATATAGGCAACTGTTTGTACATTAAAAGCCTCTTTAACCCAATCTTTAAGAATAAACCCAATAATAGCTAAAGGTAAAAATGCACTAATAATTTTACTCCAAAGATTAATCTCTTTAAAATTTATTTTATCTCTATATAGCAAAACTACAGCTAAGATAGCTGCAAATTGAATAATCACCTCATACGCTTTAACCACAGCTGATTGGTCAACTCCTAAAAACTTTGAAGCAACAATCATATGTCCTGTTGATGAGATTGGTAAAAACTCTGTAAATCCTTCTATAATTCCTATAATAATGGCTTGTAAAATGTCCATGTTCTAATATCCTATATAATTTTTTCTTATTTTTTTTATAATTTGATTAATTTATTAACAAAAAGTTAACAAAGCAACCAATCTAAACAGCTATATTTAAAATTTCTCGTAAATCTTTTACATCAATAGAGTGGGTAGCCTCTTTCTTAAGTATAGGCTTTGCACAAAATGCTACTCGTGTATCGGCATGAGCAAACATACTTAAATCATTTGCACCATCACCTACAACTAGTGTATCAACTCTGTTAATACCTAAGAGATTCTGTAGCCGTACAATCATATCACCTTTTGCATTAGAGTACATCATCTCTCCACCAACAGCACCTGTAAGTACTCCATTCTCTTTATGTAAGAAGTTAGAAAAATCTGCATCAATTCCTAACTTTTCACAAGCTGGTTTAGTAGCTTCTCTAAAACCACCAGAGAAACACACCACCCTATAGCCCTTCTCTTTTAAACCCTCTACTGTCTCTTTTGCTCCATTCATTATTGGCAAAGATTTACAAATAGACTCTACTCTCTTATAAGGCAAACCTTTAAGGAGTGCTACTCTTTCTATTAATGACGCATAAAAATCTAACTCACCCGCCATAGCACGTTGAGTAATAGCTACTACTTTATCTTTAAAACCTAACTCCTCAGCAAAAAAGTCAATAGTTTCACCATCCATCAGCGTCGAATCAAAATCAAATACTGCTAATTTCATTATATTTATATTACCTCTATGTTATTTTTCGGTAAAATTATATCCAATTACTTGTTAGGATTAAAATTAAATATATGTTTGAGAAATTTTGTAAAACACTTCATAGCAATAGACCTTTTATAACAGTTGAGATTACCCCACCGCATGGTGCCTCTATTAAACCTACTATAGAGAAGATAAAGAGGCTTAACCTTCATGAAAAAGTAGCAGGTTTTTCAGTGACAGACAACCCACTTGCCAAGCTTAAGATGTCTGGAGTTCTCTCTGCTATTCAGATACAACAAGCATTTAATAAACCTGTTATTGCTACTATGAGTATGAGAGATACAAACAAGCTCTCTTTACAGTCAACCCTTCTTGGAGCAAATGATTTTGACTTGCGATGTATTTTAGCTCTTACAGGTGACCCTGCAAAGTACTCAGACCAGCCAGAGGTTAAAGGTGTGCTAGAGCGTGATTCAACTCTACTCTTAAGCATTATATATCGTTTAAACAATGGCTTTGACTACTCTAATAAAGAGTTAAACCCAAAACCAAAACCTATCTACCCTTTTGCTGTCTCAAATGCCTATGCCAAAGATATGAGACGGATTCAAAAGAAGATGATTAAAAAATTAAACTATGGAGCACGAGCTATCTTTACCCAACCTGTTTATGATATTGAAAATGCTAAAGTATTAATTGAACTTTTTGAAGAAGCAAAAGAGTTAAGCATAAGAGATACAGCAACCAATGCTCAATTGGTTTTAGGACAGTTTCCTGTAGTTAGAGCAAAAACTGCTAACTTTATCTCAGATAAAGTTCCAGGAATTATAGTACCAAAGAGTATTATTGAAGAGATGGACTTAGCAGCTATGGACGGAGCAGAAAAAGAGCAAGAGGTAGGATTTAATCTATCTAAGAGTATTTTTGATGAGATTTTAAAGCTTCACCCAAAAGTACACCTTATGACACATAACCGTTTTGACTTATGTTTGGAGTTAATTGGAAACAATTAATCAACAATATTAAGCTACAATAATAAAATAAATTCAATAAAAAGGAAAACAATGAACGAAGAACAGTACATGCAGATGAAACAACAAGCACAAACAGGTAATGAAGCTTTCTATAGACCACCTTTAGATAACATAGAGGGAGCCACCAATGTTGACCACCCTATTCCCTACTTAGATATGGGTACATCATTTTTAATTGGTTTAGCTGTGGGATTCTTTATAAAGAAAAGTTTTAAAATTGGTCTCTTTATTTTAGGTTTTGGACTTATTGCTATGTTTTTTATGGAGTCTCAAGGTGTCTTTAAAATTGACGATAAAGTATTAGAGCAGAGTATTGCTCAAGGAGCTGACTACTTTAACTATCTTGTCGCTGCTGTAAAAAATCGTATTACATCTTTTCAAACAGGTGTTGGAGCATTAGCTGGTTTTGTGGTTGGTCTTAAGCTTGGTTAACAGATGAAACTACTTGTCTCTGCTCTTGAACCCTCTTCTAACTTACATTTAAGAGAGGTTCTTAAACATGCAAAAGATATTGAGCTTCTTGGTATCTTCGATAAATCTTTAGGTACTCCACTCTATGATGTCTCAGAGATGGCAATTATGGGAATAGTGGATGCCTTAAAAAAACTACGATGGTTTTTCAAAGTAGCCAATGAGATGGTTGAGTTGGCAAAAGATGCTGACAAAATCTTACTCATGGACTCTTCGGGTTTTAATCTGCCTTTGGCAAAAAAGCTCAAAACTGCTTACCCTGACAAAGAGATTATCTACTATATTCTTCCACAAATCTGGGCAAGTCGTCCAAAACGAGCCATAAAATTAGAACGCTACTGTGACAAGCTATTGGGTATTTTGCCCTTTGAGGTAGAGTACTATAAGAGCAAAGCTCAATATATTGGTCACCCTCTTTTAGATGAGATTCAAACTACAAATCAAGCACTTAACTCAAATACTATCGCTTTTATGCCAGGGAGTAGAAAGAGTGAGATTACAAAACTTCTTCCTATATTTAAAGAGGTTAGAGAAAAACTCTCTGACAAAAGAGCTATACTTGTTATTCCTAGCTCATTTTCAGATGAGAAGATAGCAAATCTATATGGTGATATAAGCATGTTTGAGATTTCTAAAAATACTCATGAAGCATTAGCTAACTCTGAGTTTGCATTTATCTGCTCTGGAACTGCTACACTTGAAGCAGCACTTATTGGTACACCTTTTACTTTGGCATTTATTGCAAAAAAGCTTGACTACTTTATTGGAACTAAGCTTTTAAATATTACTCATGTTGGTTTAGCCAATATTATTTTAACTAACTATAATAATAGTACTCTACATAATGAACTACTACAAGAGAGTGTTAATGTTGAAAACCTATTAAAAGAGTACAAAAATACAAATAGAGAGCTATTTGCTCAAAAAGCTAAAGAGTTAAAAGAGTATCTCTCTCATGGTAGCTCTAAAAATGTAGCAAATATTTTAAAAAAGGATAAAACATCTTAGTTCATATCTGCTGTTCTGTCGATAGCCACTACTTTTTACAAAAGCTTCAAGCTGATTTTCCAAATGAGAAGTTAGTAGGTTTCTTCTATGACCCAAATATTCACCCATACTCTGAGTATCAGCTACGCCTACTCGATGTTAAACGCTCCTGTAAAATGTTAGGTATAGAACTTATAGAGGGA
>Ga0256832_1001731_pt1 | contig 14894 bp, 13 predicted proteins | sample 134614metaG_FD_190534 | JGI IMG/M metagenome (GOLD analysis project Ga0256832, IMG submission 190534) | Hydrothermal vent microbial communities from Lau Basin, Pacific Ocean - 134-614 | ecosystem: Environmental > Aquatic > Marine > Hydrothermal vents | place: Pacific Ocean: Lau Basin | collected...
TATTTACTGGAATCAATTGGCCCAGAGATAAGACAGTATTTCGTGGAATCTGATATTGAAGGGACGCCTATAAATAGAATGTTTCGTTCAATGATTTATCAGAGAGCAAAAAAGACTATGGATACCTTACCATTTGGAACTCAGGTAGACGTGTATAGAGTAGGATATGAGTTTATGGCACATTCTATTTATCCTTTGAAACCTTCTGAAGTGGAAGAACCTTTTGTTGTAATAGGTGGCAAGCAGTGTTCTAGACCTTTTAAAGCGAGCCTGCTTAATATTTCTGCAATGAGTTTTGGATCTTTGAGTAAAAATGCAATTCTCGCCCTTAATTTAGGTGCTAAAAATGGAAATTTTTATCATAATACAGGAGAAGGTGGAATAAGTCCTTATCATCTTGAGAATGGAGGCTCTCTTGTCTGGCAGATAGGTACTGGTTATTTTGGTTGTAGATCCAAAGATGGTAGATTTGATGTTGCACAGTTTGAAGAAAAAGCCAATTTAGAAAATGTAAAAATGATAGAAATAAAACTTTCACAGGGAGCTAAACCTGGTCACGGTGGTATTCTTCCTGCCTGTAAAAATACACCAGAAATAGCACAAATTAGAGGCGTTGAACCTTATACAGAAGTAATTTCACCTCCTTTTCATACTGCTTTTTCTAATTCAAGAGAATTAATGGAGTTTATTCAACTGTTAAGGGAAAGATCAGGTGGTAAACCTGTTGGATTTAAAATCTGCATAGGCAATAGGAATGAATTTTTTGATCTTTGCAAGGCTATGATTGAAACAGGGATTAAACCCGATTTTATAACTGTAGATGGTGGTGAAGGCGGAACTGGAGCAGCACCTCCTGAATTTTCAAACTCTTTAGGAACACCATTTAGAGATTCTGTAGCTTTTGTTTATGATACTTTAATGGGATTTGATTTGAAAGATGATATAAAAATAATAGCTTCTGGAAAAATAATAAGTGGTTTTCATATTGTCAGAGCTCTTGCTTTAGGAGCGGATTTGTGTAATAGTGCACGACCAATGATGATGGCTTTAGGATGTATCCAAGCATTAAAATGTAATAAAAATACCTGTCCAACTGGTGTTGCAACGCAAAATCCTGATCTTGTAAATGGACTTGTAGTTAAAGAAAAAGCTATCCGTGTTAAAAATTATCATGATGAAACGATAAAAAGTTTTATGGAGTTGATTGCAGCAGCAGGTTTAAAAAGCCATTCAGATATAGATAGGAATGTTATATACAGAAGGGTGAGTATGAAAGATACTTTATCTTATGCAGAGATTTATCCTTATGTAGAACGTGGAAAATACTTATAATCATTCAACTTTATAAATAAATTCTATTACAGCTTTTTCTGGACTGCCTGCTCTTGAGGCTTCTACTCGTATTGAGTATATTGTTTTTGCCTGTTCCACTATAATTGGGGCAGTTAGTTCAGCTTTAACAGTATAACCATTTATATTTTGTGCATAGGATTCTAAATCAATAACATCTCCTGTATTTGCACAAATACTTCCTCCATTACAGGTAAGAGTTCCTTGTAATATTGATTGCATTATATATTCTGAACTACCTTTTGCGATTTCCAGTGCTTCGGTATATCCTCTTGTCATACCTGATGTTTTTGTTTCTGATGTAAGCATATATAACAATGCTCCAACAATTGCCACTGAAATTGCACTAAATATCAAAACTGTAATTAAAGCTATACCTTTATTATTGTTTTTTATTCTCATTTTATATTCCTTTAAAGATCCATTGGATTAACTGTAATTTTTAAAACTTTCCATCTATAATGTGTATAATCAGATATTCCACTTAAATCAAATGTTATACCATCTATAGTAATTGAAGAACCATTATAATGATATTTAGGATCTTTTCTACCTTCATGCCTTAAAATATATATATTAACCTGTTTTAATTTATTCCTAATATCAGATGCAGTTAATGTAGTTGTGTCGCTGATTATAGATCCGTCTTCTAATTTTCCCCTAACTACGAAATCAGCGACACAACTTATTAAGGGCTCTCCCCCAGAGCCACTAAGAGCGTTCCCTCCTGCTTTTCTGAGTAAGTTATATGTATTTGGATTACATGTTGATAAAGGCTGATCTGAACTTAATGTATATTGAATAATATTACAAAACTGCTCTCCTGGGGCAGGTGGTGTGGATCCACATCCATTTTCAGGAGATATACCATTAAACTCAACAGGAAAACCAATTAAATATCCTTTTTCTGGACAATTTGCTGAAATGGATAGAAAACCTTTAAATAATCCATCAATATTTGTAAGTACAAATTGTGTAATAGAAGGGTCTTCTCGGTTATCTACATTAAGTGCAGCATCTAATTCGGTTGAAATATCTGGACAATTAAAAATTACATAACCTAATGTGGATTTATTTGTATTATTAAGTGTAGAACGAATTACAATTTCTTTATTAGTATCATTTAGTTCTATGGCTTTATTACTTAGATCTTTGGCAAGTCCATAACCTGCATGTTCTATATCTAAACGAAGCAATTCTAAACCTACAACATTTTCAAGTTCTGATTCTATATTTTTAGATTCTCCTTTAAACCCTTTCAGTAAAATATCATAAGTAAAGTATATCGCAGCTCCAATAACAAGTATTATTACCATTGTTACTAAAAGTTCAATCAGAGTAAATGCTTTATTATTTTTCATTTTCTTAAGGCTCCCTTTTAATTAGGGTGTTCATTGTTACTTTATATTGTTTTCCTTTGTAATCCCAACATGTTTCTATTTGTATTTCTTTTACATCAAGTCCATTTCCAGTTGTATCTGTATGAGTAACAATTTTTTTTCCTATTTGATAGGTAATTGTAGAATTTTTTACTTTTCTTGTTATTGTTGTTGCAGAATTATCTGTACATGAAATGTTAGTGTCAGTGATAGAATCAAAGTCTGTACTCCTATAATCCTCTAATAGTTCTTGGGTTAGCTTTATAGCTTGATTCCTGATTTCATTTTTTGTTGATATGTTATAAGTTAATATTAAACCTGTAAGTAGTCCTAAAAAAACAACAGCCAATAAAAATATAGAAACTAATGCCTCTATTAAAGTAAAACCTTTATTTTGCTTTACAATCTGAACCATCCCATTCTCCTAATTTTGCACGAGTATAAGTTGTAACAACACAATCATAAGAAGGATTAACATTAGCAGAGCCAGAATATTTTATGTGTGAATTATTAAATATTCCTCTTTTAGTAATATTGACAGTACCTGAAAAATAATTTTTTAATTTAATACATTTGATATTTGTATTACCCTCTTTTAAACATACCTGTTTTCCTGTTATAGTAACTATTAAATCTTTTTTATTTGTAAAAGCTTTCATTCTTCCTTCTTGTAAAAGACCATATATTGCTTTTGTGTCAGATTCTATATAGTATCGAATTCTCCATTTATTTAAAGGTGGTATAGCTATGGCTAGCAAAATAGCTATTATTGCTACAACTATAATAAGTTCTATTAGTGTAAAACCTTTTATTTTTCTAACCATAAAATAATATCTCCTTGTAATATACTTGGAACTCCTAAAGTTGCTCCAGATTCAGGAGTTATACCTTGTTGCCATGCACTTGTTTTACTACCACTACTAAATGTACTTTTATTAAATTCCTCTATGTTTCCTCCAGACAATTGAAGGAATAATGTGAAGTTTTTAACAGTATCTATATTTATAGAGTAATTTTCACCTCCAGGTCTTTTACATTCTGAAGTTATTGAATCACCGGTTGCGCAATTAAGTCCCCATACCCTTGAACGTCCACCAAAACCACAAATATCTGAATTTGGTTGAGTTGTACTAAAAAATATAAGATCAAAGTTTGATTTTGTTGGATCGGCAATATTTCTTTCTTTGAAAAATTGTGTTGATTTTGGTTCTAAATCTATTTTCCATGCAACATTTTTTTGACCGTCTAATAATTCACTACAAGCATCTACAGAGTTATGGGCTGCATTTATATTACAATTAGAATTAAGTATACAGTCATCTATTCTTACACCATATAAATGTTCAACATCATTACTATCTTGTCCTTCTTCATCTGTTTTGTAAAACCATCTTCCTGTACCAAAATATATGTAGTTCATATTGAAACATTTCATATATTCAACTTTAGCTGTTATGGGTTTAATTGCACTGTTAAATATTTTTATTATGTTCCAATTTTCTGGATCGGCATCATTAATTTTGACAGCTAATACATTACCTTGCCATTCATTTCCTGTATTTTTATTTACTCCGAAAAATACAAAATCTGTATTTCCATCATCATTATAGTCAATGCCTTCAGTATATAATCTTCCACCGAAACTTTTAGCAAAACTACTTGGTGAGATTTCTGTTGTGTCGTCTATTTTCATATCAGAATCTAAAGTTAATACAAAGATTTTTAAATCCTGTGAAGAATCACCTTTATAAGTAGTTGGTCCAGATAAAAACATTATGTAATGATTCCCATTATAAGTCATATGGGCAGGGCCAGAATAACTGAAGCCTAAATCTTTATGACTAAACTCCCATAAAAATTGAGGGTTTGTAGGGTCTGTAATGTCAAGGGCAAAGTAAGATGACCTTCCTATACAATCATCACCTGTGGGGTCTGAACATGTATCAGCTGGCGGGATAGTGTCTATACTACATCCACCACCTAATCTCATTCCTCCTATTAATATTCTTTTTTCTGGTATTCCATCATTATTGTTGTCGATATCAAAAGTATATGGAGTCCCATCTACAATATATATGTGGCAATCAGGATAATCAGGATCTGCAAGATATCTTAAATAAGGAAGAGCATTTTTTGGTATAAATGACCAGAGTTCTTCTCCTAATTTATCAGTATTGCAATCAGTTTTACTATTACAGAGTTTATATTTTCCAGAATCAAATTTTACTTTACCTGATCTAAAAGCATGTAACATTCCATCATTAGAACCAGCGAATACTACTGAATATTGATCATAATTAACAACTTTTGGTGTGGAGTATATAATATCTCCTAATTTCCATACATTTCCTGTGTTTATTGCTCTGCTTCTACACGTAGATATATCCTCTCCACGAACATAAGATATTAAATTTTCGATAGGGTCTCCAGAAGTTGTTAAACAAGTTGGAAAATTTGAACTGTTCCCTAAAAATGTGCTAAAGTTTCCTGCATTAGCTGTTTGAAAACCTATTAAATTACCACTTTCTGATACTGTATATATAGTTCGCGTATCTGGATTTCTATTTAATAGCAACTTTCCTGATTCCCATAAGGGATGAACATCGTCTAAAGAGTTATAAGTAATAAATGAGGATGGATCTTTTTCTCCTGTTGCATCACTATCATAAGCATATATTTTAAGATTTCCATTTTGAAGTTTAAACTCAAGAATTAAATCATTTTCTATATCTAATTTTTTATTTTCATTTGTATCTTCTCTTAGATTTTGGACTTTAGGAGTATTTAAAAACCAATAACTATATAAATATCCTAACCATGAAAGTTGTTTTCCATTAAAAGATTTTTGTGGATAAAAAACTGCTTGGTAAACAATAGATCCTTTTTTATTTTTTTCAGATAAAATAGATGTAGCTGTTCCTGAAGAAGTTTTTTTCAAAATGTCTTTAATAAAAGCAAGTAAAGAATCTTTAATCTCTTGAGCATTGTTTGCATTTGTAAAAGTATCAGGGATTCCATCTCCATTTTTATCCCAGTCGGATGAGGAAGGTGGTAAATTTGTACAAGCACTACCCCTTCCATCACCATAATAATTTGAGCAGTCATCCATAAAACAAGTATCCCAAGGATAGTATTTATTTCCACCCCCATTCCAATGCAAACCACTTGTTGTACCGCCTGGCCAGTTGGAACTTGAATCATCAAAAGAGCCATACATAGCTACATTTTTTAATGATAGTTCTCCTGTTCCTCCTAAATACATACCAAGAGCATAAACACCACTCACACGTATGTCGTAATCTTTTCCACTATTGCTGGTTAGGGTTCTAAGAACATCTGTATGCATATGATAGGCTGGAACAACTGGGTCAGCAGAATTATTTTCATAACCACTTTCTATAGAACAACTTCCACCAGTAGTACCATTATTGCTAGGATCACCTCCTACATTCCACTGACCATCAGAAACTAAAATTGTAAAATTTTTGGCACATGGTGATAAGCTACAGTTTGGATTCTCAGAGTTTGGTGCATTAGGATCACAAAAATACATTGGATCCTTAAATGTTCCTTGTGAAAGTTCAAATCCATTTTTATAATTATGGTCATTATTTTGTTTAAAATAGTCATATGCTTCCCATAGTGCAGGTGCTGTTCCAGTGGCACCACTAGGATCAATTGAATTGATTGCGCGTTTTAAAAAAGTGTAAGGTTCGTTTGAATCAGCGTTATGAAAAGTCCCATTGTATGGATAATCTCCTATATATATTTTATCTGGGTAAACAGTAGCTTGATAAAATATAGCTCCAAAACGAGGTTTTATTTTTTCCTTCTCCATCAATTGGATAATTCCTTCATCGATTCTATATTTAGGGATTTTTACAAGAGTATCATATTGGAAGGTAATACTATTACAATTACTATCGCAATGATATTTTTCATCGTTACCGAGATTACAATCACAAATACCATTGCCACCTAGGCAGGTATCAATTTTCCCTTTATTCATATTTTTTTCGCACAAAGATATTTTTTTGTAAAATCCTATAAGATTTCCATTTTTTAAACCAGCATAATAGGTTTGTGTAGGATTATTTGTATGTGCTTTTAACATACATGTGGTTCCAGTACAAGCAATATTAGGATCACAGTCTTCATCTAAGATATTATTACTGGAGCAGCTTTCTGGTCTTCCTCCAGTTAATGCCCATCTAAGTAAATCTATTCTTGTCATAAATAAAGAATTTAAACAATGTCCTGAATAAACAGGTTCATCTCCTTGATCATATATTAGGAATTTATTTAAATCAGCTAATAATTTTATGGGTTGGTTGTAACATCCAGAATTTACAGGATCGTTCGTTTCTTCCCAGTGACCTTCTGCCAGATCGGCAAACCCATTATTATTATTATCTCCATCCCAAACAAATTTATAGTTTTTATTAGGAATAAAATAACCTTCCCCATCGTTATAGGCACGACCTGCCATTGAACCACTTTTGTCTAAAACTAAAAGAATATTTGGACTAACAGTAGATACTAAAAAAGGAGGTACTGCACAGTATGTATCCATATCAGCAGAAAAAGATTTATTAAGCGAAAAAGCTGATATAAAGCCAATAAGGATTATTAATAATTTTTTCATTTTTTCTCCCCTCTTTTTAAAAGGATAAAAGAAATTTCCCCATTATCTTTTTCATGTATTTCTATTATATTTGGTATTTCTGAAAGCCAATGACTCTCTATTTTTTTGAAATTATAATTTTTGCCATCTTCAGTAATAATAATATTATGAGCTTCGTCTATTTTTTTAATTTTTTTAATTATAATATTCTCTTTAGCAAAGGAAATTCCTAATATTAAACAAACAAAAATAATAATTAATTGTTTCATTTTATATTCCCCCCAAATAAATTCTTATCTAATAACTTAAAGCAAAAACATAAAAAAATCGTGAATATTATTTTTTAAACAGAACTAATCCTAAATACTCTTTTTTAACCTTTTTTATGTATTTACCACCGTATTTACCAACTAAATAGTTGATTATGAGCTCTCCAACTCCTGAACCTTTTTCTGAAGCCCCTATATCGTTTTTAACTGCAACACAAATATTTTTCTTTGTTTTAAATATTCGAATATAAATCTTATTTTCTGAATACTTTATACTGTTTTCGATTAGATTAAAAAATATATTTTCAGCGTCTGTTTCGTTGATCCTGACATACGCATCTTTCAATCTGAGTTTTAAATCTTTTTCTTCTAATTCTGTTTCAAACTGTTTTAAAATATTTTCTATAATATCTTTGAGGTTTATAAGTTTTTTTTGATTATCGATATTTTTAATATTTTTTAAAACTTTCAGGCTGAGGTTAAAGTCCTTTTCCATAAACTGATAACTTTTTTCTAACCGTTCTAAAGCTTTTAAGTTTCCACATTTGGTTTTAATCAGTTCTAAATTTAATTTTTGTATCGACAGGAAATTTCCTAATTTATGGGTAAGGGCAAGGATAAAAAGCTCTAGAAATTTTTTGGTTTCTTCTTCTTTTTTCAAGTATCGTAAGACAGTGATATAAAAAAGATAAATAAGAAGTAGAACCAAAGCTGATTCCCATAAAAATAAAATAAGTGCGTAAGATTTTATTTTTGAATATTTATAAATTTTATTTACATAAATATATCCTGAGTTTGTTTTAAGAATGATTTCATAATCTGGATCTAATTCAAATTTTTCGGAGTATTTAAAATAAAAAGGTAGTTCAGTATTCGGATTTAAATTTACTAATTCCCCTACAAGTTTTGCTTCGTTCGAAAGTTCCTGTTCAAAGTTTAGTTTAAAATAAAAGATACTTATAGAATTGATTATAGATAATCCTATAATTAAAATAGCTAAAAAATAGATAAAAGTTTTAGTTTCAAATTTCAACTAATTTATAACCTCTCCCTTTATAAGTTTGAATACTTTCAGATGGCAAAATTTTTCTTAGTTCTTTTATATACGTTCTTACAATCTCATCTCCAACAGGTTTATCTCCCCATACATAATTTAAAATGGTTTCTGTATTGACTAACTTATTTTTATTTTTTACTAAAATGTATAAAACATCCCATGCAGTTTTAGAAATTTTTAATTCTTTATTATTTTTATAAATCATTTTATTATCTAAGTCTATAATAATATCTCCTATTTTTATTTTTTCATTAATATGTTGTCTTTTATTAAGTGCCTGTAATCTGAGTATTAGTTCTTCTAAATTGAAAGGTTTTGTTAGATAGTCATCTGCCCCAAAATTAAAACAAATTTTTTTATCTTCAATGGAATTTTTAGCAGTTAGTATTAAAACAGGTGTTTTAACTCCTTTGTTTCTGAGTCTTTTTAAAATCTGTTCTCCTTTTTTATATTTCAACATGAGATCCAAAATGATTACATCAAAGCTATCAAAACTGAAAATATCTTCGATTTTTCTATCATCTGAAATCCATTTGACATCAATTTCCTTTTCAGAAAGAAATTCAGATAAAGATTCTCCTAAAACAGGGTCATCTTCAACTAAAAGAATTTTCATCTTAATTCCCCCTTTTTTCTTTTTCGGTTTAAAATGTTTATTATAAATTTAAAGCTAAAAATATGTGAGATTTATGAAAGTAAAAGGTATTTTGTTAGCAGCTGGACAAGGTAAAAGGTTTGGTGGAAAAAAGCAGTTTATAAAACTAAATGGTAAATTTCTTTTTGAATATTCCCTTGAGACGATGGAAAAAATTGATGAGCTTGATGAAATTATTATTGTTTTACCAGAAGAAGATATGTCTATTCCGATAAACTCTTCTAAAAAAATCCGTAAAGTTCCAGGAGGTAAAGAAAGACAGTTTTCTGTTTATAATGCTTTAAAGAATATAGAGAATGCGGATATTGTGGTAATTCACGATTCTGCACGTATTTTTGTTTCCGTTAAAATGTTTCAGAATTCGATTAAAAATGTTGCTTCAGGTTATGATGGTTCTGTTACTGCTATAAAAGCACGGGACACTATAAAAGAGATAGATGATAAAAAGATTTTAAAAACTTTGGACAGAAATAGACTGATAATAGTTCAAACTCCTCAAGCATTTGATTTTAAAAAATTACTGAAAGCCCATGAATTTGCATTAGAAAAAGGTGTTATTGGAACAGATGATGCTTCGCTTATGGAATTATTGGATTATAATATTACTTATAATGAAGGTTCGTTTTTGAATTTTAAGATTACGGAAAAAGATGATTTAATATTAGCTAAATGTTTGTTAAAGGGAGGAAATTAAATGGAAAAGAAAAAGTTAATCAAAAACTTGATTGATGCGATTAAAGAAGGGAATAAAGAGGAAATTCATAGATTAATTGATCTATTAAAAATTGATGTAAATGAATCTTTTGAATTTGGAATAACACCTCTTCATGTTGCAGTTAGAGAGCAGGATATAGAAACTGTTAAGAAATTGATAGAAGCTGGAGCTGACGTTAATAAAGGTGATGACTTTGGAGAAACTCCTGTTCATGTCGCTGCAGATGTTGGAAATGTTGAAATTTTGAAAATTTTAATAGAGAACGGTGCTGATCTGAATGCAAAAGGAAAAGAAGGTAATACTCCTTTACATTTAGCAGTAATTGCAAGAAATGTGGATGCTGTTAAACTTTTAATAGAAAATGGTGCAGATCCAAATATTAAAAATAATTTTGGCAAAACACCTTTAGATGAAGCAAAAGAGTTAGGCTTCAACGAAATAGTAGAAATTTTATCTAAATAAACTGGGGTCATAGCTCAGCTGGGAGAGCATCTCCTCGGCATGGAGAAGGTCAGGGGTTCGAATCCCCTTGACTCCATTATATTTATGCTTGTTCGTAATAAAGGAATCTTCCACAGTGGGGGCAGGAGAAAAGTTTATCTTCTTTGATGATCTGACTTAATTTTTTAGGTGGAATTACCATAAAACATCCAGCACACACTTCATCTTCTACTGGGACAATTGCTTTGCCTTTTGTTTTTTTAACTAATTCATATCTTGATAATAGCTGGGGCTTTACTTCCTTCTTTGCTTCTTCTCTTAATTTTTTTAGTTCTTCTAATCTTTTTTTTGCTTCTTCTAATTCTTTTTGTTTTTCTTGAATCTCTTTTTCAATTTTTGTTTGCTCTTCATCGATTTTTGGTTTTAGCTGTTCTTTTTCTTTTTTTAGCTCTTCTATCTTTTCCATTATTTCTAAAATTTCATCTTCAATTTCCATAATAAGTTCTTCTATCTGCGCTTTTTCTCTTAGAAGGGCTTTGTATTCTTCGTTTGTTTTGACTTTTTCAAGGTGATTTTGAATTTTTAAAATTCTATCTTCATTTGATTGGATGTCTAACTCTTTTTCTTTTTTTAAAACTTCTAAATGTTTTATTTCGTTGTCAAGATGTTCGTATTTTAGGAGTAGTTCTTCTTTTTTCTTTTTTAGATTTTCGATCTCTTTTGGGATTTTTTGTAGAGCTAAATTAAGTCTATCTATCTCTGAATCTATTTCTTGGAGCTTTTTCAGTTTCTCAATGTCTGGGTTCATTTTTCCCTCATTTTGATACAATAATGGGCCCGGAGGGACTCGAACCCCCGACCGGACGGTTATGAGCCGTCTGCTCTAACCAACTGAGCTACGGGCCCTGAATTTTAGAAGCATTATAATATAATATTTCTGCTTATCATGTCAATTGTAAATATTAATCCAAAAATTAATTTTTTCAAAAAAAATCCCTTCCTGATTAGGAAGGGATCATTTCAGGTGATTTTTAAGTTATATTTATTATTGATCAGTTATTAACACAGCTTCAATTCTTCTGTTTTTAGCTCTTCCTTCTTCAGTATCATTAGGAGCTATTGGTCTTGTGTATCCATATCCTTTTGCAGTTATTCTTTTAGGATTAATTTTAAATTCTTCTACAAGTATTTTTCTTACAGCTTCTGCTCTTCTTTGAGATAATCTCATATTGTACTCATAGCTACTTGTAGGTCTTTTATCTGTATGACCTTGTATCTCAACTTTTATAGAAGGATTTTCTTTTAAGAATTGTGCGAATTTTTTAAGTAAAGGATAGTACTCAGGTTTCACTTCTGCACTATTAGTATCAAAGTGAATTTCTAATGTCATTGATTGGAAACAACCATTCTCATCTACTCTAACACCTTTCATAGTATTAGGACATTTATCTTTAAAGTCAGGGACTCCATCACCATCACTATCCAAAGGACAACCATTTTCGTCAATCATTACATTTTCAGGAGTGTTAGGACACTTGTCTGCATAATTTGGCACCCCATCTTTGTCAGAATCAAGAGGGCAACCATTTTCATCAACTTCTGCTCCAGAAGGAGTGTTAGGACATTTATCTGCATAGTCAGGAACACCATCTTTGTCTGTGTCAGCAGGACAACCATTTTCATCAACTTTAGCTCCTTCTATAGTATTAGGACATTTGTCTTTGAAATCGGGAACACCGTCCTTATCAGAATCAATTGGGCACCCTTCTATATTAACAACTACACCAACAGGAGTATTAGGACATTTGTCTGCAGCGTCAGGAACTCCATCTTTATCTGCATCTAACGGACAGCCATTTTTATCAACTACTGCTCCTTTGATTGTGTTCTGACATTTATCTAAATAATCAGGAACACCGTCTCCATCTGAGTCAATAGGGCAACCATTTTTGTCAACGACTACACCTTCTGGCGTGTTTAAACAAACATCTTGATAATCAGGAACTCCATCTTTGTCCGTATCAATAGGGCAACCGTTTTTATCAACTTCTACACCTTCTGGTGTATTTAGGCACTGATCTTTATAGTCAGGGATACCATCATTATCCCTGTCAACAGGGCAACCGTTTTTATCAACTTCTACTCCAGCGGGAGTATCAGGGCATTTATCAGCGTAGTCAGGAATACCATCATTATCAGAATCAACAGGACAACCATTTTCATCAACTTTAGCACCTTCTGGTGTATCTGCACATTTGTCTAAATAATCAGGTATTCCATCTTTGTCTGTATCAAGTGGACAGCCATCTTCACCGACCACAATATCAGCAGGGGTGTCAGGGCATTTATCAGCGTAGTCAGGAATACCGTCATTATCAGAATCAACAGGACAACCATTTTCATCAACTTTAGCACCTTCTGGTGTATCTGCACATTTGTCTAAATAATCAGGTATTCCATCTTTGTCTGTATCTACAGGGCAACCGTTCTCATCTACTATTACCCATTGTGGTGTGTATGGGCATAGATCTTTGTCATCAAGAACTCCATCATTGTCAGCATCTACTATTTTAGGCTTTCCTCCAAACATAATATTAAATGCAATTCTTGAAGTTGTATCTGTTTTCCCACCCCATAAATATATATATTTAACCTGAGGAGTAATTGCTATTCTATTATTTAAAATCCATCTTAACCCAATACCAACTCCTGGACCTGTTAAACTTGATACATATGTAGCGCTGACAGTGAAATAAGGAATTAAAGTACTGAAAATATCTGTAAAGTTATAAGCAATTTGGAAGTTTATGATTTTAATTTGCATTTTCCAGATATCTTCATCATCATGCCTTTTTTTTGTGTTTATGATACCAAAACCTAATTCCGTACTCCACGAAGAGGATAAAAATTTCTCAAAAAGAAGTCCATATCCATAATTATCTTTCCAGTCCCAAAGTGCATTATGATGTGCTTTTTCCTTTTCTGTAAAAGCATCATATCTTGCATAGGGTGAAATTATGAAGCGACCATCCATTTCTACAGCTTTTGCAGTAAAAAATATTACTGCTAATAACAAAAAAATCTGGAGCAATCTACCCATACTAAAAGCCTCCCTTTTTTAATAGAAATATAATTTAGATATTTAATATAGATTATAACGTTATATATTGTCAAAATAAAAATCAACTTAATTCATAACCTAATTTTAACCTAAAAAATAACAATAAATATTGGTTTAGAAAATGATGAGGAAGATAAAATTGCAATCTTTAGAAAAACTTTGGATAATTTAAATATCAATTTTAAATTTGAGGAGAGCAGACATAATGAAGAAATTGTCTATTTTATTAATTCTTATCTTTTCTTTTTTAACTGTAAATGCCCAGGAAAAAATACTATTTTGGGATTTTGAAGATGTTCCAGTTGGACAAGTGCCTGAAGGTTGGAAAGTAGAAGTTACAAATCCAAAAGGTAAACTTTCTAAATGGGAAGTGATTATTGATAAGACTGCTCCTTCTGGAAAGAAGGTCTTAGGTATGGTTGACCCGGGAGATTCAAGGGGTTCTACTTTTAATCTTTGCTGGACTGATAAAGTTCCTTTTAAAGATGGGGAAATAGAAGTTAAGTTTAAAGCAGTTAAAGGAAGAGAAGACCAGGGCGGTGGAATAATGTGGAGAGTACAGGACAGGAATAACTACTATGTTACGAGATTTAATCCTCTTGAAGATAACTTTCGCATTTACTATGTAAAAAATAGCCATAGAAGAATGATAAAAAGTGCTCGTGTTTCACTACCTGTAGGAAAATGGCACACTATGAAAATTGTTCAAAAAGGAAACCATTTTGAGTGTTATCTAAACGGTAAAAAGTATCTTTCTGGAAAAGATAATCATTTTAAAAATGCCGGCGGTGTTGGACTCTGGACAAAAGCCGATGCAGTTACATATTTTGATAACTTTAAAGTGAAAGTAGAAAAATAAATATTTACGGAGCAAATAGATGTACAGAAAAATCTTTTATCTTTTATCAGTTCTATTCGTAATTTCCAGTTTAATCTCCTGCTCAAAAAAAGAAGCACAGAAAGAAGAAAATGTAGTAGTTGTCTATGTTTCTGAAGATAGAGTTTTTTCTGAACCGATACTAAAAGATTTTGAGAAAGAGACCAGAATAAAAGTAAAAGCGGTTTTTGATACGGAAGAGTCAAAAAGTACAGGAGTAATGAACAGACTTCTTGCAGAAAAAGACAATCCTCAGGCTGATGTTTACTGGGCAAACGAGCCGATTAGAGCTGCTGTTTTAAAGCAAAAGGGAATTTTACAACCTTATTTTTCTCCAAATGCTAAAGATATTCCTGCAAAATTCAAAGACCCTGAAGGATACTGGACTGGTTTCTCTGCAAGGGCA
>Ga0256832_1001732_pt1 | contig 14892 bp, 17 predicted proteins | sample 134614metaG_FD_190534 | JGI IMG/M metagenome (GOLD analysis project Ga0256832, IMG submission 190534) | Hydrothermal vent microbial communities from Lau Basin, Pacific Ocean - 134-614 | ecosystem: Environmental > Aquatic > Marine > Hydrothermal vents | place: Pacific Ocean: Lau Basin | collected...
CTGATTTGAACTTTTAGCATTTAAAAGCTTTACGCTTGCTACCAGTCTATGTTTACTGTCATATTCCAATTTACATTTCAAAAGAAGCTCTATTTTGCTTTTTAAAACAGAAGAGTCTATTGTATCATCGTTATAATCACCTCTATAAACTATATCGCCTATTTGAAAATGGGAAGTTACCTTTATATCCCCTATCAATAATTTTAGAAATTTATTTTTTAACTTATCTTCCACAGCCGATGGAGAAGTAGAATCCTCTATCGCTATTTTAGGAACATGAAAACCTCTTTTTACCACCTCTATCGTAGCGTCATAAGAGAATGCCAAAACGCTAAATATGACTAAAAGCAATACTTTTTTCAAACGACTCTCCTTCTACTCATCTTTAAATTCTATTTTTATCTCTATATATCTTCCCTTTTTATAAGGAGGAAACTTACTATATTTCAAACTTTCAAGAAACTCTTTTAATTTAATGTTGAATGTATTATTATAGGACAATTTTTCTATCTTATAACTAAATCTTCCGTATTTATCTATTTTTATAAGGGCTATAGCTTTATTTCCTGGAAAAGTTTGAGGAGTTTGCTGCCATTTTAAATCTATTATCTCTTGAATTTTACCTATATATTCGTTATATTCTCCACGCTTTGAAGCTTTTGCGCCTATTTTATTAGATAATTTCAATTCTTTTATAAGCTTTAATATTTTCTTTGTTTTTTTTAAATTTTCTTTAGTAATCTGTTTTTTTAGACGGCTTGCTCTAGTTTTATAAGAAACCCTTTTTTCTTCAGCTATTTTCTTATAATCCTCAGTCCTAACAGTAGAAAAGAGAGATTTTAAATTAATATTTTCTTTTTTATCTCTGCTCTCTTTTTTTTGCAAAAGCTCTTTTTTAGGCTTTTGTATCTCTTTTTCTTTAGAGATATTCGCTTTAAAAATCTTTTTTGGCTGTTTCTCCTCTACTATTGTTATTTCAAGAAAATCTTTTTTATGATAAGAATAATTTTTGGGATGAAGCTTCTCCTCATAAAACTTATAAAAAATAAGAGTCAATATAGAAAAATATAAAGAAAAAGCTACAAAGCCGCCTAACAGAAAATATTTTCTATCCATCTGTTATAAGAGATACCTTGCTAAAACCAGCATCTTTAACACTTTTTAGAATATACATAACATCCCCGTAACTTAATCTCTTATCCGCTTTTATATAAACCGGTGTCTTTTTATCGAAATTTTTAGAAAAAAGAGCAAAACTGTCCGCAAAAGAGTTATAATCATATTTTTCAGTTTTTATATATATATTTTTATCTTTATCTATTCTAATTTCCAAATCGGGGATTTTTTGTACTACTTTAGTTCTTGATCCTTGAGGAATATTTATCTTCTCTTCATACACTACAGTAGGAGCCGTTACCATTAATATAGCAAGCAAAACAAGCATTATATCTACAAGCGGGGTAATATTAAGTTCCGGACGTTCTTGCCAATCGGGCTTCATCTAAAACTTTCTAATAGGATCTTAAAACTTTTATTTGCTGTTCTACATAAGATACAAGCTCATAAGCTTTTCTCTTTAAAAAAACATGAGCGCTATAAGCTGGAATAGCGACTAAAATACCAGCAGCTGTAGCAATTAAAGCCTCGCTGATTGCAGGAGCTATAACATTTAAAGAGGCCGTAGTGGTATTTCCAAGCTCGCTAAAAGTAACCAAAATGGAAACAACCGTTCCAAAAAGCCCAATAAATGGAGAAGTTGAAGCAATAACAGAAAGAGCGGAAAGATATCTTGTAGATTCCTTCTCAGCTATATCCCTGCACATATATAAAATATCTCTATTTCCTACCCCTTGAAAACACCCCTCAAGATAAGAACCGTTTGCAACGCTTTTTGAACCCATTAAAAGAGCTTCAAGAGAAGCAGCTTCAAGAGATATCTCATTTCTTAAAACAAAATATCTGCCCACATATATCCAAACGGTAATAATAAAATAGATAGAAAGCCATGCCAATACAAAAATCGTAATGGCATTGCTTCTATCCAAATAATTAAGAAAAACTTCCAAACCCTGCTGCATTGATTTTATAAACCTTTAGCCGCACTCTCTATTTTAGCCGTAGCGGCAGCTATAGCCACATCTGAATCGCTTGCGCTCTCAAGAAGCTTTTTAGCTTCAGCCAAAGAAGCGGCTATCTCGCTTTCACTCTCTCCCTTAACAGCTACAGCTCCTTCAGCTAAAATAGTAACTTTCGATTCCTCAACATTTACATGACCCCAATTGATAGCTACAAGCTCATGCTTTCCATCAGGCATCTCTATATCTATAATACCCGTTTTAAGAAGGGAGACTAAAGCGGCGTGTCCTGGAAGAACGCCAAACTCTCCCTCCTTTCCAGGAAGAGTAACGCTTTTTACGTCTTTACTGAAAATCTCTCCATGCGGAGTTACAATTTCTAATTTTATAGTGTCCATCTTTTTCCCTTACAAAAGGCTATTAACCTTTCATTTTTTCCGCTTTTGCTATAGCCTCGTCGATTCCTCCGACCATATAGAAAGCATTTTCCGGCAAATGGTCATATTTTCCTTCCAAAATTCCTTTAAAGCTCTTTATAGTATCTTCCAAAGTTACGTATTTACCGGGAGCTCCCGTGAAAACTTCCGCAACAAAGAAAGGCTGAGATAGGAATTTTTCTATTTTTCTTGCTCTCTCAACAGTTTGTTTATCCTCTTCGCTAAGCTCATCCATTCCCAAAATAGCAATAATATCTTGCAAATCTTTATATTTTTGAAGCACAGCCTGAACGCCTCTTGCAACTTCATAGTGCTCTTGGCCTATGATTTGAGGATCAAGCATTCTTGAAGTCGAATCCAAAGGATCAACCGCAGGATAGATACCTTTCTCAGCTATCGCTCTGTTTAAAACGGTAGTTGCGTCAAGGTGAGCAAAAACCGTAGCGGGAGCCGGGTCTGTCAAGTCGTCTGCCGGAACGTAAACGGCTTGAACCGAAGTAATAGATCCCTTCTTAGTAGAAGTAATTCTCTCTTGAAGTTTTCCCATCTCGCTTGCAAGAGTAGGCTGATAACCAACAGCTGATGGAATTCTACCAAGAAGAGCCGACATCTCAGAACCCGCTTGAGCGAATCTAAAGATATTATCAATAAACATCAAAACATCAAGCCCCATCTCATCTCTAAAATACTCAGCCATTGTAAGACCAGTTAGCGCAATTCTGTTTCTTGCACCCGGAGGCTCGTTCATCTGACCGTAGCATAGGGCAACTTTATCCAATACGTCAGACTCTTTCATCTCGTTATAGAGGTCATTTCCCTCTCTTGTTCTCTCTCCAACACCCGCAAAAACGGAATAACCGCTATGCTTGAAAGCAACGTTGTGGATAAGCTCCATAATAATAACCGTTTTACCAACTCCGGCACCTCCGAACAATCCAACCTTACCACCTTTAGCATAAGGGGCCAATAAATCTACAACTTTAATACCGGTTTCAAAAATTTCGCTTTTAGTGCTTTGATCTTCAAATGCCGGAGCAGGTCTGTGGATAGACCATTTTTGTTTAGCTTTTACCGGCTCTCCCTCATCTATTACATCTCCAACCACATTAAAAATTCTTCCCAAAACCTCTTCGCCTACGGGAACTTGGATTGGAGAGCCTAAAGCTTTAACTTCAAGACCTCTTGTCAAACCTTCCGTCATATCCATAGCAATAGTTCTAACCCTATTGTCTCCGATATGAGCGGCAACCTCTAAAATAAGTTTCTTCTTTTCGCCTTCAACTTCGTAATTAACTTCAATAGCCTCGTTTATTTCGGGAAGATAGTCTTTAAAATCGACATCTACCACAGGTCCCATTACCTGAGTTATTACTCCATTCATTTAAATGACTCCTTTATTTTCATACATTTTTATTTCATTGCTTCCATACCGCTGATAATCTCTATCAGCTCGGTAGTAATAGATTCTTGTCTTGCTTTGTTATATTGAATCGTAAGCTGTCTGACTCTCTCTTTTGCATTGTTTGTAGCGGCATCCATAGCTTGCATTCTTGCACTATGTTCCGCCGCAAGAGAGTCTATTAGGGCATAATACATATTATATTCAAAATATTTTCTAATTAGCTCATCTAAAATACTCTCGTCATCTTCAGGTTCAACTTCCATCATAGAAGTGCTAACCTTTTTTAAATTCTCATCAGTTGCAATCTCAACTGGCGTTAGATCAACTCTTTTAATCTCTTGAGTGATCATATTCTTATAGCCGTTGTGAACTATGATAATTTTATCGGTAACGCCTTTTGCAAAATCATCAATCGCCTCTTTGATAATTTTTTGAGCCTTTTCATAAGAGGGAGAAGAGCTTATTCCCTCATAAGCTTTCAACAGATCAACTCCTCCGAATTTATAATACTCAATTCCTTTTCTTCCAACGGCTCTTAATCTTACTTTGGCGTTTTTCTCTTTATACTCTTTCATCAAAGCGTTTACGCTTTTTATGGTTTGAACGTTAAAACCTCCGCACAAACCCTTATCAGCGGTAATGAAAATAATATCCACTTTGGAAGGATTATCGTTTTTTTCAAAAAATCTTCCCTGTACTCCGCCGATTTTAAATTGGTTTATTTTATAAGCGATGTCAGAGAGAACTTCGTTTATTTTAAGCGCATACTCTCTAGATCTTTTAGCCACCTGCTCGGCTCTTCTTAGCTTTGCGGTGGAAACAAGCTTCATAGCTCTTGTTGTCTTTTGAGTATTTTTAACGCTTTTTATCTTTCTTCTGATATCTTTTAAATTTGCCATCTTTTAAACCTTATTTTACGACAAAAGTAGCTTTAAATTCATTTAAAGCTTTATTCAATAAATCCTCTATTTCTTCGTCAAGTTTTTTCTTAGTAGCTATTTTCTCTAAAATCTCAGGATATTTAGCCTCTATAAACGGATATAGCTCAGCTTCAAATTTTGTAATATCTTTTACCGGAATATCATCTAAGAATCCTTTTGTTCCGGCATATAAAATAACAACCTGTTTTTCTATCGGAAGCGGAGAATATGGAGGCTGTTTTAAAATCTCCACCATTCTTTGACCTCTCTCAAGCTGCTTTCTGCTCGCCTCATCCAAATCAGAAGCAAACTGAGCAAAAGCTTGAAGCTCTCTATATTGGGCAAGATCAAGTCTTAATGTTCCAGAAACTTGTTTTGTAGCCTTAATTTGAGCCGCGCCTCCAACTCTTGAAACAGAAAGTCCCACGTTAATAGCCGGTCTGATACCAGAGTTAAACAGATCTGTCTCAAGGAAAATCTGTCCGTCTGTAATAGAGATTACGTTTGTTGGAATGTAAGCTGACACGTCTCCTGCTTGAGTTTCAATAATAGGAAGGGCTGTCAAACTTCCCGCGCCAAGCTCGTCATTTAATTTAGCGGCTCTCTCAAGAAGTCTTGAGTGAATATAGAAAACATCTCCCGGATAAGCCTCTCTGCCCGGAGGTCTTCTTAAAATCAAAGACATCTCTCTGTAAGCTACCGCATGTTTTGAAAGATCATCATAAACTATTAAAGCGTGTCTTGCGTTATCTCTAAAATACTCTCCCATAGTAACGCCGCAATATGGAGCAATAAATTGAAGAGTGGAAGATTCGCTGGCACTTGCATTTACAACTATAGTGTAATCCATAGCGCCGTGCTCTTCAAGTTTTTTAACAACTTGAGCTACTGTAGATTGCTTTTGACCGATAGCAACATAAATACAGATTACATCTTGTCCCTTTTGATTGATAATCGTATCAACCGCAACTGTAGTTTTACCTGTCTGTCTATCGCCGATAATAAGCTCTCTTTGTCCTCTACCGATTGGAACTAGCGCATCAATTGCCTTAATACCGGTTTGCAAAGGCTCATGAACAGATTTTCTTGCCATAATTCCCGGAGCTTTTCTCTCTATAAATCTATATTCTGTAGCCTCAATCGGTCCTTTTCCGTCAATTGGCTCTCCAAGAGCGTTTACAACTCTTCCAACCAATCCTTCGCCTACCGGAACTTGAAGAAGCTTTCCAAGTCTCTTAACAGAAGTTCCCTCTTTTATATTCTCGCCTCTTCCCAAAATAACGATACCGACACTTGATTCTTCCAAGTTTAAAACCATTCCCTTATCGCCGGTTTCAAACTCAACCATCTCTCCGGCCATTACGTTATTTAATCCGTAAACGGAAGCAACACCGTCTCCAAAAGAGATAACTTTTCCAATCTCCTCTATATCTACATTAAGCTCGAAATTCTCTATTCTCTCTTTTAGAATCGAACTAATCTCGTTAGCGTTTATCTTAGCACCCACTAATTTCTCCTTTTAGTTTGTTTTATATAGCTTTTAAAATATGTTCGGTTAGCTGAGCTTTGATTCTATCTTGCGATAGACCCATCTCAACGCCTAAAGCATCTATTTCAACCTTTATTCCCGGATAATTTGTAACCTCATTTTCAAGCTTTATTTTGGAATTAAATTTTTTAGAAAGCAAACTTTCAAGTTTGGAAATTTGCGATTTATCCATAGAAAAGCTGCTTATGACAACTCCCTTGTATTCATTGTTCATTAAAGAGATTTGATAATCAAGCTCTTTTAAAATAGCTGGAATATCCAAAACTCTTTTGTAAGTTACAAGAAGTTTTATAAAGTTTTCAAGATATTTGTCTTTCGTATCCAATAAAGATAGAAGAAAACTCTCTTTCTCTTTAGAAGATACATCCGGAGATAAGATGATATCTACAAACTTTCTATTCTCAAAAACCAAACTTAATTTTGATAAAGATTTGTAAATCTTCTCAACCTCTTTTTTATCTACGCTCTCAAGCAAAGCTTTTACATACTTTTTAGCTATATTCATATTCATTTAAGCCGCCTTTTTTAAAAGGATATTAACCAAACTCTTCTCATCTAAAACAGCACCCTCTTTTTTGAACATCTCATCCAAAAACTCTTTGATAGTCTCTCTTGCAAGCTTTCTGCTCTCAATCTCCATTCTCTCTTCATAGCTCTTTTCAAGAACCGAAAGCTCAAGCTCCAAATCTTTTTTATACTTCTCTTTTAAAAGAGCTATCTCTTTATGAGTAGTTTCAATCAAAGATTTAGCGCTCTCTTTAGCTTCCTCAAGCTCTTTTTGAGCCTTCTCTTTTAAAATCTTAGTCTCTTCTACTCTTTTTTGAACCTCCTCAAGTTTAGAAGCTATAGACTCTCTTCTTTGCTTAAAAAAGTTTCTTATAGGATTTGCTATTAAATAGTAAAGAATAACCGCAAATATTATAAAGTTAAGCGTTCTTGCAACTATATCGGTTCCTCCCTCCCCTTCGGAAGCAAATGCCAAAATAGGCAGCAAGGCTAAAAACAACACCAACCTCTTTTTCATCCCCTCTCCTTATATTTTAGAAATTTTGCTTTTGATAGCTTTCTGATACTCAGGTAGCTTGGAAAGAAGAGAACTTTTTAAAGAATCCCTCTCTTTTTCAAGTTCACTCAAAAATTTTGTATATTCTAACTCCAAAGCCTCTCTCTTTTTGGAGATTTTCTCCTCCATATCCGCTTTAATTTCACTTAAAGCTTTTTCTTTAAGTTTATGAGCTTCAGCCTTTGCATTTGCAATAACGTCGTGAGCCTCCTTTTTTAAATTATGAATGCTCTCGTCCATATTGGAAGCGTTTTTTAAATCCTCCTCTATCAACTCATCTCTTCTATTTACATAATCAAGAAGCGGCACATATACCATTTGATTAAGTAAATATACAAGAATGATAAAAAGTATGGCGGTTAGGAGCATCAAACCAAAACTGATATCTAACATCCGCTCTCCTTCTATTTTTTAAAATTGCGCAATTTTACCATAAGAAAAAAAAAATAAAAATTAAATACATAAATCTTAAGCATAAAAGTCTGCTATATTTGAATTATGGAAAATTTTACTCAAATTATGATAACTATAACTAAAAATTTGATTGACAGTTTAACATAAAACTACTTTTCTATAAAAAACCAATTTTATCTTCTATTTTAAGACTGTCAATAATAACTAATACTTATTAATTATATTAGTTTAATTTTTTTGTGATAAGATATTGTAAAAAATTCATATTTAAAGGATGTAATCAGATGAAAAAATTAAATTTAATTTTACTTTCTGGTTTTTTTGGCATATTAGTATTAACCGGCTGCGGCGGTGGAGGCGGAGGAGATACAATATCAATAAATCCGGCTAACAACCCGATAACAAATAATCCTCTAACACAGACTGCCAATCATATGAAGGATACGATAATAAGCGGCCAGACAAATCCAATAGTGGCAAACGGAAAAGTTACGATAAAAGATCCAATGGGACACACTTTGGGATTTGGAATAACTGATAAAGATGGTCATTATTCTGTCAATATAGGACATTATGAAGGGCCTATAAAAGTAGAGCTAACTTGTGGAGAAAACTCAAAAATGGTAGTAAACGGAATGCAAACGGAGTGTCCAGCCGGAGAAATGCTAAAGGCTATGGAAAACGTAGCCGAAGGCGGAAAAGAGATGATAATAAATCTCTCTCCTTTAACAAATATTGCTGAAAGTATGACCAACGGCTTTGGAATTATGAACCCAAAAAATATCAAAAAAGCCAAAAAAGCTGTATTTTCGGTTTTTGGAGTGGACCCTACAAGAGATGATTTAAATTCATATGCCTACTCTTCGGCTCTAAAAGCTCTAAAAGAGGCAGCAAAAAGAGAGAAAATCAGCCAAAAGGAGCTAACTGACAGAATAGAAAGAGAGATAGAAGAAGGATATATCTCAAAAGATTCCAAAGCTACAAGAAGTTTTCTTGAAAGAGTATTAGTTTATGCAATATATACCGCTTTGATAGACGCTATTAACAAAAATCATGTATTTGATGTGGATGTAGAGGAAAATACCAAATCAAATATCCAAAAAGCAAAAAAAATGGTGGATGAATTAAAAGAAGAAAGTTCTCTTTTTATCGATTTTAAGGATCCAAATCATGAAGGGGAATTAAAAAAAGAGATAGATCTTTTACAAAATAGAATAGAAAATCTTTTAGTTCCATACTCCAAAAACGCTATAAAAAATACAATAGAGATAGCTAAATTAATCAAAGAGGCAATAGATAAAAATATAACTTCCAATACAAAAGAGCTAAATATTGCAAACAATCCATACTCTCTTAGCGTATCAAAAGATGAAAATAATAGATGGCTTTATGAAATAGCGGGCGATATGCAAACTTACGCTGGAAAAGCCACTGTTGCTTCAAAAGAAGAAAAGGGGGCAATATATACAATAAACGGTCAAATTCCTTCCGCTAAAGAGGAGATTTTGGATACAAAAAATTATCAAAATATAAATGCTGAAGTAAAAATTGAAGATTTAAAAGAAAATAAAACTTTAATTGATTTAACAGCTCAGACTACAGCTCTATTTAGCAATGAAAATCCATCTCTGGATCTTAAAATAATATCTTCAAAAATAGAAGTTTTAAAAAATGAAAAAGGTTATATAATTAAGCCTTCAACTCTAAAAATATCTTCAAAAATAGAGGAGTTTGACATAAATGGAGATTTAAATCTATCAAATTATGTAGAAAATAAAACTTTTAAATATAATCAAGGAAATCTGCCTTCAAAAACCATTTTTGAAGGAGTTATTTCAAATGAAAATACTTTAACAAGTTTTAGCGGAAAAATAGAACTCTCTTTAAAAGATGCCAAAGAGACAAATCTCTCAAATATCTCTAAAACAAATCCCGCTCCCTATATTTTAAAAATCTCAGGAGATTTAACAGATTACACTCTAAACAAAAGAGCTATATGGGCTTATATAGAATATTTGGATAAAGATAGTGTCAAAATAGAGGCTCAAAGCTCAAGAGAAAATATTTCAATAAAAACCGAAGGAACGGCTAAAATAGATTATAAACATAGAAGAATAAAAGCTTTTAATTTGAAATTCAAAAATGAAGATTTGGTAGAATTTAGAGCAAAAATGAGTGAAGATAAAAAACTCTCTGGCTTTTTACAAACTGATGGGAAAAGAGTAGGAGAGATAAAAAATATAGACGGCGTATATTTTATAAAATATAAAGACGGTTCCCTTCAATCTCTTATTTAAAAAAAGGGGAGATTTTCTCCTCTATTTTATTGGAAAATAATTCTTCTTTGGATATAATCCCCCCTAAAAAATTAAAGGCAGAATATGAGCGAGTGTAAAGATATAAAAGCAAGAATCAGATTCGAAGAGAGATATGCGGGACTTCTTTTGGATTACAGCAATCATTTGGAGCTTAAAGATAAAATATTTCAAAAAATAGAAGAAACAAAAAAGGAATTAGATCTAGATCCTGAAGTAGTAGAAAATTGTGATCCAGAACATCCAAACAAATGCGCAGTCTATATAGAATTTCAAGACGATTATGACAGAGTAAGCGGAAAATTTTTCGATACTCTATTAAATAAACTCAATATAAAAGAGTGCGAATAAAATTTGATAACTTTTTCATAAAAATTTGGCTACCATTTCAAAAAATCCATTAAAGGATCTTTATTGAAAGTAGCGGTAGCCTGCAAATCTTTACTTTTACAAAAGAGTTTGGAGCTCTTTTTAAAAGACTACCTATCTTCATATAAGTATTGCGATTTTTTGGTTTCTGATAGAAAAATTAAAATCGATAAGCCTCTGTTTTTAATCTCAAAAGATAAAGAGGCTAATATCAAAATACCCTTTACAAAATCTCAGCTTATTTTGGAAGTTAAAGCTTTTTATAAAAATTTATATAAAGACGACATTTTTGATGGGAAAAAGGCTAAAGATTTTAAATCTCTTGAAAGAAAGATAGAGAGATTATGCGAAAATTTCAAAAAAGATTTAATAAAAATAGTCCGGGAGCATTATGAAAGGTAAAATATTTTCAAAAATAGAGGGCGGAAAATATAAAGGCAAAAAATTATCCCTTCCTCCTCTATCAACAACAAGGAGCACAAAGAGCATAGTAAAAAACTCCTTTTTTGATACGGTTCAATTTGAAATAACAGATAAAATTTTCTTTGAAGTTTTTGCCGGAAGCGGTTCTATGGGGCTTGAAGCGATAAGCAGAGGAGCTAAATTTTCGTTTTTTATAGAAAAAGACAAAGAGGCGTTTAAAATTTTATCAAAAAATATCTCTTTAATAGATTCCAAAAGTTCAAAAGCCTATTTAGGAGATAGCTTCTCTCTTTATGAAATTGTTTTAAAAGAGATAGAGAGTTTAAAAAATAGAGCCTATATCTATTTTGATCCTCCCTTTGATATAAGAGAGGGAATGGAGGGGATATATGAAAAAACCTTCTCTTTAATAGAAAAAACGCCTAAAAATTTAGTCCAAATGATAGTTTTAGAGCATTTAAGCAAAATAGACATTCCAGATAGAATCGGAGAATTTGAAAAAATAAAAAGCAGGAAATTTGGAAAAACGACACTTAGCTATTTTCAAGGCATAAAAGAGGAGAGATGAAAAAATTATTAAAAATAGAGAATCTAACGATTTTGGCAATTTTCATAGGAATAGCGTTTGGATACTATCTGCCCAATATGGCAATAGATTTTAAAATTATAGGAGACGTTTATATAGCTTTGCTTAAGATGCTCATTTTGCCTTTAATTTTTGCGTCAATATTCATAGCAATACTCTCTTTAGGCTCGATAGAGGAGTTTAAAGATCTTGGCATAAAAGCTTTTGCCTACTATCTTGCAACCACCTCTTTAGCTGTAGGTTTGGGCCTTATCGTAGTAAATATATTTAATCCCGGAAGCGGCGGAGATGTTGTTAATATATCTCAAACATCCCACATAGAAGCCAAAAATCTATCCATTCACGATTTTATTCTCTCATTCATACCCTCAAATATTTTTGAAGCTCTCTCTAAAGGGGCTATTTTGCCGGTAATATTTTTTGTCGTATTTTTTGCGATAGCTTCACTAAAACTTCAAAAACAAAAAAGAGAGCTTTTGTATAATTTCTTTGATTCGGTAAACGATTCTATGATGGTTATGGCAAAATGGATAATCGCTCTAACTCCAATAGGCGTATTTTCCCTGATAGGATATACTATCGGCAAAAACGGACTAACTCCTCTAATAGAGCTTTACAGCTATGCTTTAACGGTTTTGTTCGCTCTTTTTATTCACGCTCTAATCACTTTGCCTCTTATAGCTTATATAATAGGAAAATTTAATCCGTTTAAATATTTCTCCCAAATCAAAGAAGCTTTGCTTATTGCCTTCTCAACCGCCTCAAGTTCCGCAACTTTGCCTGTTTCAATGGAAGTTTGCGAACAAAAGGGAGGAGTTGATAAAAAGGTTGCCGGATTCATACTCCCTCTTGGAGCAACCGTAAATATGGACGGAACCGCACTTTATGAGTCAATAGCAGTTTTGTTTATAGCAAATATAAGCGGAGTGGATTTAACTCTCTCTCAACAGATAATCATTTTCCTAACGGCAACTTTCGCATCTATCGGAGCTGCAGGAATTCCGGGAGCCGGGCTTGTAATGATGACTTTGATATTAGACAGCGTGGGACTTCCTATAGAATACATCTCTTTAATAATAGCAGTTGATAGATTTTTGGATATGTTTAGAACATCAATAAATGTCTGGGGAGATTTAATCGGAGCAAAACTTCTAAACAGATTTATAAAATAAGATCGAAGATAATCTTCGATCTTACGCATAAGCTAAACTTTTATTATCAGAAAATATTTTTTGGTCTTCTTCTATAATATCCCTGTTAGCTTCATCAACCATTGCATGAAGAAGTGCAAAAAGTTTGAAGCTAGCTTCTTCCATTCTTGTAAAATTATCAATAATTGCATCTCTTTTTTCAGGAAGCAGACAAGCTTTCTTTTTAGCGCAAGGAATTGTTTTCAAAACCATATCGTGAATTATTTTGTGATACGGCTCTATCTCTTTATAGGCTTTGGTATGGGCAAAAAGCTCTTTTCCGGTAGTTTTATACCACTCTCCCATTCTGCATGAATTATGATCGCTAAAGGAATCTACTTTATCACTGTATTCATTAAGAACTGTCGTATAAGCGTCTGATTTGAAAATAATATGATCTACCTTAACAAGAGTGCTAAATAGATAATCTCTTATCATTTTTGCATATTTTTCGGATATATCCGCAGAATAGAGAAAAGATCTTAAAGTCTCTTTGAAATTGGAGATATCTTTTTGTGAATTTGTAGCAATCTGTGCAATCTCTTCAGAATTTGTCTGAATATTGTTAGACTCTTGCTGAAGAGTTTGAATCGTTACTGCAATCTCTTGGGTAGCTTTTTGGGTTCTCTCAGCCAAATCTCTAACTTCATCGGCGACCACTGCAAACCCTCTTCCATGCTCTCCGGCTCTCGCAGCTTCTATTGCGGCATTTAGGGCAAGAAGATTTGTCTGATCGGCTATATCTTTGATTAAATTAATCACGGTAGATATTTCCATAGTTCTCTCATTTAACATAGCTATAGCTTCGTTGCTGTGAGAGATTAATTCTATTAAATGGTCAAGTTTTGAAACTAAAGCGTTTACGGTCTCTTCGCTTGCTTTGGCTTCATTTGAGGTTTTGGAAGTAACTTCGGCTATATGCTTTACTATTTCCACATTATTTATAATATCTTCTTGAATGATATTTAATCCGGCTTTAATTCCCCCGCTTTTTTCCTGTAAGATAGCTCCAAGTTCTCCTCTTAATTTTGATTTATAAGATTCAGCTATCGCTCTTATTGCCAAATTTAAATTTGGACAAGAGGCTCTAAAATCCCCTTTATAACCCTCTTCAAAAATAATCCTTTTGCTGTTTCCTCTGTTTGCCTCTTCAATAGATGATTTAATATCTCTCATTATCTGCTCTACCTGATCGAGCATATCATTAATTCCCCAAGCTACACTTTGCAATACATGATTATCTGGAATATAAGTAATTCTATGAGATAAATTTCCTTCTCCCGCTTTTATTAAAACATCCCTAATCTGTCTTATTAAATCATCTTGAAAAATTTTCTCACACCCATCCGATGAAGAAGAGGGAGGAATTAAAAAACCTATAAAGCCTAATACTGTAATAATAGCTGCTGGAATATAAACGCCTGTAGCAAACATATATAAAGCCGCTCCAAAAGAAGCGATCAAAAAAATTAAAGTCTGTTTATTGCTGAAGGCTGAGAACAAACTGGTCATAACTTAATCCTTTTTTATTTAAAATCTCATTTAGTCTTTTATATGAAGTTTCTATACCTCCTCTTTTCTCAACTTCCAAAAGCTCCTTATAAAGAGACGGTATAACTTTCATAGCCTTCTGGCTTGGCTTTCTTCTAACCGAATGGTAGTCTCTTATATTTCCATTCTCGTCCAATGTGGCCGTAACATTTGCAAAAACCCAGTAATACCCCCCGTCTTTTGAGAGATTTTTTACATAAGCAAAAATCTCTTTTTTATTTTGCACTCTCTCCCATAGAAGTTTAAAAACTATTTTGGGCATATCGGGATGTCTTACAATAGAGTGAGGGGAACCTAAGAGCTCTTTTTCGTCATATCCTGCAAGCTCTATAAAAATTTTGTTGCAATATATAATTCTGCCTTTTAAATCGGTTTTGGATACGATAAAATCGTTTTTATCCAGCTCCTTTTCGTTATTGTTAGGCACGGGTCTTTTCATATCTCCTACCTTTTTTTAATTTCAATACGAATCTATATCGGCAAAATTATAAAATAATTTATAAATTATAAGAGATTAGGGAAGAAAAAATAGAAGAAGGGAAGAGATTAGATATAAAATTTTTTTAAAAATTCATCATCAATATCCAACAATCCCCTC
>Ga0256832_1001733_pt1 | contig 14892 bp, 9 predicted proteins | sample 134614metaG_FD_190534 | JGI IMG/M metagenome (GOLD analysis project Ga0256832, IMG submission 190534) | Hydrothermal vent microbial communities from Lau Basin, Pacific Ocean - 134-614 | ecosystem: Environmental > Aquatic > Marine > Hydrothermal vents | place: Pacific Ocean: Lau Basin | collected...
CCTTTCCCCTTTAGCCTTTAGCCTTTTAAATCTAACCTCCCCCCCTTCATTCCTCATTTTTTTGCAAAAATACAAAAAAAGTTTCAAAAAAGTTTCAAAAATTTTTCATTAGTTTCAAAACGTTACTATATTTGTACTTATATTGATAAACGAAAGGAAACGAAAGATTTATTTAAGGGGTTATTTTATGATAAAGACAAATACGTATACTTACAATGAAATCTTACAACAACCCTCTGTTTGGTTGGAAGTGCCGGAGTTGGTTGAGGAAAAGAAAAGTCAACTATCGCACTTCTTAGGAGAGGTGCAAAGAAGCAAGGATGCCGAAGTTATTCTAACAGGGGCGGGGTCTTCTTATTTTGTTGGAGAGATGGTTGCTCCTTTTTTTCAGCAAGATACAGGCTTGAGCTCTAGAGCTGTCGAAACGACCGAGATAGTCACCAATCCTACGCAATACATTAATAAGAACAGAACGACACTACTCATTTCTTTTGCGAGATCAGGGAATAGTCCTGAAAGTGTAGCAGCGGTAAATCTCGCTAACAAAGTTTCAAAAAAAATATACCATATTATTATAACCTGTAACGCAAAAGGTGCTTTGAATAAGGTCAAAGGTGAGAATGTGTGCTCCATTGTATTGCCGGAGGAGGTAAACGATAAAAGCCTAGCGATGACGAGTAGCGTGACATCAATGGCATTCACGGCCCTTTCGCTTGGACGCCTAGGGCAATTGGATGAGATGACTATGCAGTTACAATTGGCATCAAAGCTCTTGCGAAGTAAATTTGAATATTTAATCCAACAGGTCGAACAGTTGGGGAATACCAAATATACAAGAGGCATTTTCCTCGGTTCAGGGGCAATGAAAGGAGTCGCACACGAGGCTCACTTAAAATTACAGGAATTGACGGATGGTGAAATTATTTGCAAGTTTGATTCCTTTCTCGGGTTTCGACACGGTCCCAAGGCTGTTGTAAATAACGAGGCATTAATTGTTTACTTCTTCTCAAATGATGAATATACCCGCCAGTACGAAATGGATTTGGTACGGCAGGTAGCCTCGGGGCAAAACCCTATATTGACAATCGGGATATGCAATGAGCCGATGGAGCCAATAGGGCTCGATGTAAAGATAGAATTGTCCGGAGTGCGTTTGGAAGACGCCGTTTGGACGGTACTCAGTCTTGTGCCGGCGCAGATGCTTGCCTTTTATAAGTCGGTGGCTTTGGGGTACGACCCCGATTCGCCATCAAAAAGCGGAGCAATTCATCGCGTAGTTCGCGGTGTAAAAATTTATGATTTTAGTTTGAATGGTAATTTATCATGAATAAAAAGCTGAGACAGATAGCCAGAGATAATAATACGTCACTTTTGGAATACATTTTGACTAAAATGGGTACCTTGGGTGATGGGAAAGGCTCGCAAAAGACCCTCTTTGCCGCCTGTCCAAATTCTCTTTCGGTCATAAGAGCTTCCCTGAAAGCCGCTAAACGATGTAATGCCCCTATAAAATTTGCGGCCACACTCAATCAGGTTGATATCGACCGTGGCTATACTCAAATGAATCAAAAGGAGTTTGTGACAACCATCCGAAATGAAGCACGAAAAATAAATTATACAGGCCCTGTTATCATTGCCGTAGACCACGGAGGTCCTTGGTTGAAAGATATTCATAAAAAAGAAAATTGGACTTACGAAAAATCAATGAACTGGGTGAAGAAGTCCTTTGAAGCATCGGTAGAGGCTGGATATGACATGATTCACGTTGACCCGACAATCGATAATACATTGGCTCCGGGAGAAGTCATTGATATTGAGGTGGTCGCCCAAAGAACGGTAGAGTTAATAGCGCATGTAGAAGATTTTCGCCGTTCAAAAAAACTGGATAAAATCGCCTATGAGGTAGGAACAGAGGAAGTCCATGGAGGATTGGCAAACATGGCTGTCTTTACCCGTTTTTTAGATTTGTTGAAGGCGGGCTTGACAGCAAAAGGGCTATCCGATACCTGGCCGTGTTTTGTGGTGGGAAAGGTAGGAACCGACCTACATACCACCTTATTTGACTCCGAAGTGGCAAGGCAGCTAACGACCGAAAGCCGGAAGTACGGCAGCGTTATCAAAGGGCATTATACCGACAATGTGGACAATCCGGAAGACTATCCCCTATCAGGCATGGGCGCAGCCAATGTAGGCCCGGAGTTCACGGAGAATGAATACGATGGCCTCATGGAGTTGTCTGCACTTGAGAAGCAGTTGTTTGACGAGGGGAAATTGCCCAAACTCGCCAATCTCAAAGACATTCTTTGGAAGGCTGTAATTGATTCCAACCGATGGCAAAAATGGCTTTCCAGTACAGAAAACAAGGATGATTTTTATAAAAACACAGCCGAAAGGCAGCTCTGGCTAATCAAAACCTGTTGTAGATATATTTGGGAAAATGACGAAGTAAGGGCGGCTAGGAGCGAACTGTTTTATAATTTAAAAGGATTTGGAATTGAGGCGGATACTATACTCGAATCCCATATTGAAAGATCTATGGATAAATATTTTTATCGCTTTAATCTGGTCAATTTAAATCAATCTTTAAATGAATAAAGGATGAATGACAAACAATTTGATATTTTGGTAGTGGGAGAGTTAAATGTTGATTTGATTTTGAATAAAATTGAAGGGACGCCGGTGTTGGGCAAGGAGGTCTTTTCGAGAGATATGGTAATGACCCTCGGGAGCAGCTCGGCGATATTTGCCAACAACCTGAGTGTATTGGGTACTAGTGTGAGCTTTTTGGGTAGGGTAGGACAGGATAATTTTGCTGATTTGGTTTGTTCTTCACTGGAGCAGTCCGGTGTCGATATCAGTAGCCTGATATACTCATCAAAGAGTAATACCGGTATCACCGTGGCGATGAGTTATGGAGATGACCGCGCAATGGTGACTTACCCGGGGGCTATGAGTGACTTGACGGTGGATGATATTCAGGACAAGGATTTGAATCGGGCTAGACACCTGCACGTGAGTTCTATTTTCCTACAGGAAAGTTTATTGCCCGGGGTTCATCTACTATTTGAACGAGCGAAAAAACTGGGGCTGACAACCTCCCTTGACCCGCAATGGGACCCCTCTGAAAAATGGGATGTCGATCTCGAAGCACTCTTGCCCAACGTTGACGTTTTTCTTCCCAACGAAGCGGAATTGATGCACATGACGCGTGCCTCATCTGTACAGGAGGGGATGGATAAAATACTACCGTTTTGCAACCACGTAGCCGTGAAGCGCGGTGTCCAGGGGGCTATTCTTTATACTGAGGGCATGCAGATTGTGGAGCCTGCCCTGCTCAACGATGATGTGGTGGATGCTATCGGCGCCGGAGATAGTTTTAATGCCGGCTTTATCCATGCGTTTCTCTTGAATCAGCCCTTGACGGTCTGCCTCGAAACGGGTATCGTGACAGGGGCAATTAACACCACAGCCGCCGGGGGGACGGGAGCGTTTACCTCTATGGAGGAAGTGAGTCGCTTGGCATTAGACAATTATAACTTTAAACTGAAAGATAAATTACGTGAAGAAAAAGTTTGAGACACTCAACGAAAATCGGCAGGCGATACTCGCCACCAATTTTTATAATTTTGAAACACTAAAAGCCATTTTACTCGCCGCAAAAGAGCGGAATGATGATATTATTTTGCAACTGACCCAAAGCTCTATTAATTATTTGGGGTTGGAGAATGCCGTCAGCATGGCAAAATCGGGATTGAAATATTACGGTGTCAACGGCTACCTTCATCTCGACCATGGCGGTAGCATCGAACTAGTGGAATCCTGCCTGAAAGCCGGTTTTGATTCCGTGATGTTCGATGGGAGTGAACTACCTTTGGAGCAAAATATAGAGCTGACGCGAAAAGTCGTAAAAATGGCTGCCCTCTACGATGTCAACGTCGAAGCGGAATTAGGCTATATCGCCAAGTTGGGGCAATCCAAAGAGAAAGTCGCTTATACCTCTGCTGAAGATGCTAAGCGATTTGTTGATGCCACAGGAGTAAATACCCTTGCTGTAGCTATAGGCACGGCGCATGGTTTTTATAAAGAAGAACCCAAACTGGAGTTCAATCGATTATCGGAAATCAAAGAGGCGGTCAAAATCCCACTTGTTCTACACGGAGGGTCGGGCGTACCGGTCGAGGATGTAAAAGAAGCCATCCGCCGAGGTATTTGCAAAGTAAATGTTGCAACGGAATTGAAAAACGCCTTTATGCTCACATTGAAGCAAATATTAAATGATACAGAGGAGATTGATTTGAGAAAAGTCTTTCCACCTGCTACCGACGCAGTGAAAGCACTTGTCGTGGGTAAGTTGGAGATGGTGACGGTTTAGAAGGCTAAAGTTTAAAGTTTAAAGGCTAAATCGAAGATGCTGACAGGTGCAACCTCGTCAGTAGGCTAAAGTCTAAATTTAAAAGGCTAAATCGAAGATGCTGACAGGCGTAGCCTCGTCAGTAGGCTAAAGGTAAAAGTGAAATTGGTTTTGTGTGGGCGAGAAGCGAGTGGGAGAAAGGGAGAATGAGCGAATGATGTGTTCCGATCATTGAGCCCAAAGGGATCGGTGAGCGGTTGTTCTCTTAGATTTTAACTTTTAAATTTTTCATTTTAAATTTTAACTTATAAAAGACATAGACAGGTTTGACGGATTACTATATACAAAAAAATAAAACTATGAAAAAGATATTATTACTTTTTTTAGTCTTGATTATTTCTCAACATTTGTTGGCACAAGTGTCCGGAACGATAACGGATGAAGATAATCAACCTCTGATTGGCGTCAGTGTCCTAGTTCCCGGTACTTCGACGGGGGCAATTACCGATTATGAAGGTAAATTTCAGGTCAATGCTCAAATCGGAGACTCATTGGCGTTGTCTTACGTTGGCTACGAACCGCTCCGCATACTCATTACTCAAAGTCCTATGCAACTCCAATTAAAGACGGCTTCTGTCCTTTTGGAGAATGTCGTCGTCTTGGGTTATAGCTCTAAGGCAAAAACAGAAATATCCAGCGCAGTAGCTGTATTGAGCGAAGACGAACTCAATGATACCCCCACCAGCGATGTCGCCACCCTGTTACAGGGAAAAGTATCCGGTGTGCAGGTGATCAATAGCTCGGGAGAGCCGGGAAGTGGCGCGCAGGTTCGCATCCGGGGTATTTCGACCATTAAGCCCGGAAACGCCGAGCCACTCTATGTCGTCGATGGTATCATTGGTGGCTCATTCGATCCAAACGACGTTGCAAGCCTAACGGTGCTCAAAGACGCAGGAGCCACGGGCATGTACGGCGCACGAGCGAATAAGGGGGTGATTATTGTCACGACCAAGAAAGCCAAACAAGGTAAGCCCATGTTTGAAATCCAAACGAGTTATGGTCAGAATATTGCTGACCACGGCAATATCAAAATGATGACCGGGCAGCAATTTTTTGATGATTTTAGCGCCGAGTTTTACCGAGATTACGAAACCCACGAGATTGATAAAATCCGCTTTTATCAGGACTACCCACAAGCATTGAGAGATAAAAATACTTCATGGATAGGCGAGTTGTTTCAGCCTGCTCCTATCCAAAAATATTATCTCGCCGCCTCGGGCAGAACGGATAAATTCGGCTACTACCTTAGCGGCACTTATTACGATGAAGGTGGAACTTTCAGAAAGACGGGGTTCAACCGAATCAACCTTAGAGCCAATACCGATTATAAGCTAAACAGTAGGGTTACGCTAAAAAATAACATTAATGTCAGTTCAGCAAAGGGCTCTTCCTATGATTATCTCGATTTGTATTATTCCTACCTTGGTGTTCCGTGGGATAATCCCTACAATGAAGACGGCTCACCTCGCTATGTGGATGGCACCGACAGGGATTGGTGGTCGCGTGACCACATTAATCCCATCCACAGCATCGACAATTCCGATTATAATTACAAAGGGGTCGATATCAACTACGACCTGGTATTGAATATCAATATATCTGACTGGCTGAGTTTTTCTACTTCCAATCGTTTGAGTTTTTCGACTAACAAGGGGCATCGTTTTGTCTCTCCCCTCGCAGCCGGTACTTTTCACGGCAAAGGATACATACAGGAGAGTCAGGATATGTGGTATGGCGCCATTAGTACCAATTTGTTCAAATTCCAAAAATCCTTTGGCAGTCACGACATAGATGGCATCATTGTAGGTGAATTTGAAAGCGGCCAAAACGAAGACCTGAGTCTCGAAGGCAAAGGATTACCGGAAGGATTCGATGTGCCAACAGTGGCTTCCAAGGAGTTTGCCATCGGCGGAAGTAGAGATGAGGGAAAGTTCAGGTCTTTTATCTCACAGATTAACTACAACTTTGATAAGACTTATTTCCTGACTGCATCTTATCGAATTGATGCAAGCTCCAACTTTCCTCCCAAAAGCCGAATTGCGCACTTCCCGAGTATTTCTGCTTCTTGGTTAATGAATAAAATGCCATTTATCGAAAACTCCAAGTGGCTTACTTCGCTGAAGCTGCGCACCAGTTTTGGTATCACGGGCGATCCTGAAATTGGAGCCAGTCGCTATCTCGGCCTGTACTCACTCAATACACAGTACGGGAATAATCCCGCTGCGACTCCATATCAATTAGCAAATCCCGACCTGACGTGGGAGAAGACGAGGCAGCTAAATGTAGGAGTCGATGCCGGCCTGTTGAACGATCGCATCAATTTGGGATTTGACCTTTATAACAATACGACGACAGATTTGATTGTACTCGTTTCACAGCCGTTGTCACAGGGCTTTGAATTTCGTTGGGAAAATTCAGGAGCAGTCAGCAATCAAGGAATTGAATTGAACATTTCCTCTGTCAACGTGAAAACCCGCAATTTTGAATGGACGACGAGCTTTAATATTGCTTCCAACAAAAATGAATTAAAGGACATTCCTCACCCGTTTTACACTACTATCGGTGGGATAACTCAAATCTACGAGAACGGGCGCGAAATATACACCTTCGTACTCCCCAAATGGTTAGGTGTCGATACGGAGACAGGAGGACCCCTTTGGGAGAAAATCGAACGGGATGATGAGGGCAATATCATTAGCCGGAGTCCTACTTCCGATTATTCGGAGGCAGAGCCTCAGATCGTTGGCAAGGCATTACCTGATTTTTCGGGCGGGCTTAGCACTTCCATTTCGTATAAGAATATTTCGCTTTTCGCAAATTTTGCTTATCAGTATGGCAATGATATTTACAACTTTACCCGTGTGTTTATGGATAACGACGGACACGAGCCTTATTACAATAATATGGTTGCCAAAGACGATTGGTCGCGATGGCAGCGCCCCGGAGATGTGGCAACGCATCCTAGCTTTCAGAATAATGCCCTCTCCAAAGAGGTGTCTTCGCGCTACCTCGAAGACGGCAGTTTTATCAAATTGAGAACGCTGACGCTCTCGTATGATTTGCCGACAAAATTGACGGATCGAATGCACTTACGGGGGATGACGGTAGGGCTTAGTGCCAATAATTTCTTTACGTGGACAAAATTCTGGGGACAGGATCCCGAAGTTACACTTAATCGCCTTTCCTGGTCAATGCCCGGTGTTTCGGACTTTAAATATCCGAATAACAAACAGTTGTTGGTCAATGTCAGTCTTAAATTTTAAATACTATGAAAAAGATAAATAAAATCATTGCGTCTATTTTTATTTTACTCTGGTTCTCAGCTTGTGGCGACCTCGATGTCATTCCACAGGATCAGTTGACAACCGGCTCCATTGGTAATACCGCCGACGGCATCATCAACGCGACCAATGGCAATTATGCGCTCATCAAGGACGGGGCAGAATTTAATGGTATTGTCGATGATAACAATGCTTACCTGCGGCAGTATTTTCAGATGTCGGATTTTGCCGCTGATGACCTTTTGTGTGGTCAGAAGACGGAAGATCCTTTCTACTTTACATTCACCTATACCCATTCGCCAAGCCAGTCCAATGCCCGGTTCTTTTGGTATATTTCTTACAAAATTATCAATGGCGCCAATGCTGTCATAGAGTTGTTGGAGAAGAAAGGAGAACTGACCGATGCCGAAGAGCAATTACTCGGAGAAAACTACTTCCTGAGGGCTTTTATGCACTTCAACCTGGTGCGTTTTTACGCCAAGTCCTACAACAATGGCGATCCCTCCGCCAACCTTGGGGTTATTCTGCGCCGCTCTACGGCTGAGCCTTCCGAAAAGGCACGAGCCACCGTACAAGAGACCTACGATGCCGTGCTGGAAGACGCCCTGACGTCCCTTGAGCACTTCAAAACATCACGGGGCGTCGCATTTGCTTCAACGGAAGCGGCTTGGGCTTTCCTCTCGCGGGTTTATCTCTTTTTGGAGGATTATGACAAGTCCGTTGAGTACGCCGATAAAGTGATTGATTCCGGAAAGTTTGTACTGGAAACAAGCGAATCTTACCCCACCTATTTCCGAAATGCAATGAATCGTTCCGAGACTATCTGGGCTATTCAACACACGCCCTCGGATAGCCGGGGCAAGTTTGGCTCTATTGCCTCTATGATGTATAGCGATGGAAATTCGGGCTGGGGCGAAGAGTTTGCCACGGAGGGGTATCGGTCCCTCTTACAGCCGGATGACGTCCGTAGATTGTATATCGATACGGTATTTACCGACAACGGGGATATTCAGAAGAAAAACGGGCTGGATATGTTTTTTGTCACTAAATTCAGTTTTCAGGATGGCGATCCCAACCTTAGTTCTCCCGTCATGTTTAGGCTCGCAGAGATGTATTTAAACAAAGCAGAGGCTTATGCACACCTAGGCAACGAAGCGCTCGCTTTGGAAAATGTCAATGAAATAAGAAAAAATAGAGGTTTGGAAAATCAGCAATACAGCAGTGTGCCTTCCGGCAAAACCCTCTTGGAGGTCGTACTGGAGGAGCGCCGGCTTGAACTGGCATTCGAAGGGCATAGATTTTTCGACCTGACACGTAATAAGCTGCCCATTGATCGCACCTATTGGGGCTATCATATCAAGGGGCTGACCATCGGGCAAATTGACCCGAATAATCCACCTGAAGGTTACGATAATCTGGTAATCGAGTGGGATGATCCGAGAAAGCTCTACTTCATCCCCATTGATGAGATTATTGCCAACCCTTTGTGTGTGCAGAATTAATTAATAAAATTTATTAATCTATAAACATTGTTATTATGAAAAACAGGACAATTTTACTTTCATTATTATCACTTTTGACCATAGGTCTCATCAGTTCCTGTGGACCCGATCCCAAGCCGCCAATTACAGGAGAGGCACTTTTTACTTATGTGCCGGATGGCTATACCGTGACCTTTACCAACACCTCCACCGTAACCGGAACCGTGACTTATCTGTGGGAGTTTGGCGATGGCGAGACCTCTACAGAGAAAGACCCCGTTCATACCTACGCAGGTAAGGGGGAATACAATGTAAAGTTAACCGTTACCGATGAAGAAGGAAAAGATCACGTCGTTTCAACAAAAATTACCGTTGATAAAAAAACGCGAATCCACTTAGACGACAATTCCGTTTCAGACTGGGATGCAGTGACAGAGAATGACTTCAAAGTGACGCTCGGAGACAACTCCGGTATCATTAAATCATTGACCTTTGATTACGATGCCAAATATCTCTATGCTAAGTTGGTCTTTGAAGGAAGCATTCAGGATAGTATTATCTTTAATGCGTTTCTCGATACCGATAATGATGTATCAACAGGGTTTATTTCTCACCTTTGGCCATTGCTTGGAGGCGATTATTTGCTACAGGGACAGATTGGCGTTGGCTCCGCAAGTTGGCTCGGTACTTTCGAGTATTCAGGTACTGATGGCGGATGGGGCTGGACAGAGCAACAGCTACAGCCCGACTATTACGTCATGGGAGCCGTGCTCGAAGATGGTGGGCAGGTGACATGGGAAATTGGTTTTGACCGTGCAAAAATCCCCGGACTGAGTGGCGATGCCGTTAAATTGGCGTTCTACTTGTCAGATAAATCCTGGGCGGAAGTCGGCTATGCGCCGGATAAAACAGAAGAAGGTGGCGATCCTCAGGATGGATTTGTCGTGAAAATGAACTAGAGAGTTTTTGAATAGACCGATTGCCGGTACGCTGCCGGCAATCGGTCACTTTTAATTTTGATGAAAGACATGCTGAAATATTTTTTCTTTTTTTTAATCGCCTTTGGAGTTGCTCCATTGCTCACCGCACAGACCTTTGAGCAGGTGGATTACGTGCCCATTGACGATGTGATAGGCAATCCCGAACGGGGATTTTATCATCAGTTGAATAGTATTTCGGAAGAGGCACTTCAAGACTTTAAGACAAATGGCGTTCGCCTAATATTGGTCAATTACAGCCTGAAAGGATACCATAATCAACCACTTCCTGCAAGCTTCCTGCAAAGCCTTCGCACCGATTTTGAAAAGGTCAGAAATGCCGGATTTAAAATTATCCTCCGCTTTGCTTATAGCTTTAGTGGTACCGACCCCGTTCCCGATGCTACGCTGGATTTTGTCCTGCTACACATCAGCCAACTCCGGGACATCCTTCGCGAAAACAGCGATGTTATCCTCACCCTTCAAGCCGGATTTATCGGCACCTGGGGCGAATGGTGGAATACCGAAAACTTTTCCCAATATCCCGGATTGATTACAGAAGAAAACTGGGTTGACAGACGAATGGTCGCCGATGCACTCCTCGAGGCCATACCTGCCGACCGTATGATTCAGCTCCGTACCCCCGATTACAAAAGAAATTTATTACAGGAAACCGATTTTATTCCCGTAACCGAAGCGACTGCCTTCGACGGTTCCGAACGCTCAAGGCTGGCTCATCATAACGATTGCTTTGTTAGTGGTAATTTTGATGTGGGAACTTACCATGATACCATTCTCGAAAAGCCCTACCTCGCTCTGGATTCCAAATACACCATCGTCGGCGGAGAGACCTGTAATCCCAACGCTCAATCTTCTTGCGAGAACAGCCTCACCGAACTGCAACGCTTCCACTGGACGTTTCTCAATCTGGATTACCATCAAGGTATTATCAGTCAATGGCATGAAGAAGGGTGTTACGATGAAATTGAAAAAAGACTTGGATACCGATACGAATTACTCGATGCCAACCTACAGAATAGCGCCAAACCGGGGGGCGAAGTCCAATTTTCCGTAAGGATAAAAAACGTAGGCTGGGCAAATCCAATGAACCCCTACAACCTGAAGTTGGTATTGCAAAATATCAGCACCAATAAAAGCTATGTATTCGATATCGACGAGGATGTTCGTCTGTGGACACTAGGCGAACCCATTGATGTCAACGTCACTGCCGGATTGCCGTCAGAGATGGAATCAGGTGATTACAGCCTCTTCCTTGCAATGACGGACGGACGGCTCTCCCTTGGTTTTAATCCCGATTATTGCATCAGGATGGCAAATGATGGCGTTTGGGACGAGACCCTCGGCTATAACGATCTTTTGCACCTCCTTACCGTGGAGGATAATGCCAATTTGCCCGACTATTCCGGAGGAGATTTCTTCCTAGAAGAGGATGCCATCACCGCGGGCTTTGAGGCACCAAAAGCATTAAAAATTACCCAATACAATGACAATAATATTATCTACTGGTCGATGGGAGAGGCTGAATCATTGGAAAAGGTCGTGCGCTTGCAGCGCTCTATTGATGGTGACGATTTTCAGACATTGACTGTCAAATCCTTAAAAAATATCTTTTACATCGATAAAAACTTACAGGATAATACCAACTACACTTACCGCGTACAATTTATTCGGGAGAACCAGTATTCCGAAACAAACGAAAAAACAATACTAAAACAAAATGCCCCACTTCGCCAATTCCTGAATATCCAGATGGATGGAGACGCTCAGGACTGGAACATCGTGCCACCCGTGATTACCGGCTATCAACAGGGAATGGTAGCACTGAAAATGGCGAATGATGCCCAAAATCTCCACTTCTATCTCGAAGCACCGGAGGTCGATGACTTCCAACTGCACTTGAATACCGACAATGGAGAACAGTACGAAATACACAACGACAGCCTTTATCGAATCAATGATGTCCAGCAATTGGTGTTTCAACAACTCCTGACCCTTGACTATGAAGATGGTTTTTTGGAGGGAAGTGTCTCCTTGTCTGACATTGATTTTCTAAATCCCGGACTCACCTGTCGTCTCTCACTCAATGGAGTGACTATAGGACTACCGGATACCGAATTTCCATTCCTGAAATACCCGGTATTGGATGTGCCCGCAAGCTTCAAAGTCGTACCATCTGTTAGTACCCCCTTATCTAAGGTCAAAATCAGTTGGCTGTATAATTCGGGCGTCGAAGGCTACATCATCGAGCGCTCTGAGGGCGACAACGAACACTTCGAAGTCATAAGAGACATCGGCGGTAGCAATAATTATTATTTGAATGATAATCTGGATAGTGCAACGAGGTATTATTACCGGATGTATAGCTATTCCGGCATCGTGCGCTCTCCTTATACCGATGAGTTCGATATACGATTAGATGCCGTCCCCGTCGATGAGGTACAAAAGGCATTAAGCGATATTCACATTTATCCGAATCCGGCAAAGGAGGCATTCTATATCCGGCTGAATACCGGTGTGCGACTCCCGGTCGGCATACAAATTTACAACAGCAATGGAAAGCAGTTGCGTACCCTCTACGAAGGAGTGGTACAAGGCAATAAAACCATTGTCGTGCAAACAGAAGGATTGAGCCCGGGACTTTATTTTATCCGGATTCAATCTGAGTTCCAAACCATAACAAGGAAAATTACCATTTTTTAATAAAATACATTGTAATCATGAATAAATTAAATGTCATAAAAATTGTTCTTTTATCATTGGCAATCAGCCTTATATTCTCCTGTCACAAGGATAAACCCAAACCACCTATTACCGGCGAGGCCTTATTTACTTATGTTCCCAATGGTCTGACTGTTACTTTTACAAATGTTTCTACTGTGTCCGGTACCGTCACTTACCTGTGGGATTTTGGCGACGGTGAGACTTCCACCGAGAAAGATCCCGTCCACACCTATGCAAGCAAGGGCGAGTACAATGTCAAACTGACTGTTACCGATTCGGAAGGTGGCGACCACACCGTTTCTACAAAGATAACCGTGGATAAAAACAGTCCGGTCAAATTAGACGATAACGGCTTCGACGACTGGGCAAGTATCGGCGAGGCTTTCACCATCGGCGACAACGCCGGCTCTATCCAGTCATTCAAGTACGACTTTGATAGCGATTTTATTTATTTTTATATTAAGCAGGAAAAAGACTTCCCTGCCGCTTCCATCTTTGATATGCTCGTTGATACCGACCCCGATGCGACTACGGGTTATCTTTATGGGTTGTGGCCTGCATTTGGAGGCGCAGAACTACTCATTGAAAACAGCTTCGCAACCGACAAGAACGATGGGGATATTTACTGGCTCGATTTCGCCAATTACGACCCCAACGGCTCCGATTGGGATACCTTCTGGGTTTATGACGAAGGCAATACTGCCGACGCTCAAATGGATGGCACCTACAAGGAAAACGGCAACGTCGTAGAGATTGAGTTCGCCGTTTCCAGAACTAAGATTCCCGCGCTAAAGGACAAGGAAGTTATCAAGATTGTCGCCTGGACAAGCGATCAGGATTGGAACGAAATCGGCTGGATGCCCGATAAAGCAACCGTTGATACGCCCAACGCCGACGGCATTATTATTGATATGAAATGATATTTTCCTAGGATCGGGGAGCTGACGACGTAGGAGGCCTGCATCCTGACCAAATGCTTGCCTCACGACAGAAACGAGGGAGGAAGGGATGAAGATCCCCGAGCCGCTCAAGGAATCGCCAAGGATAGGCAGACTGACGACGTAGGAGAGATCGTAAGTCAAAAAAATAACTAGCTGTCCAGGCTGGCAATGCGCAAAAGAAACGTTTATAGATGAACACGTCCGGCCACCAAGGCTATCAATTCGGTGGTCGGACTATAAAAACAACAACAATGGGAAAAAAATTATGGCTATTATACGCACTGATTACCACCGTTTCGTGGGGTATCTGGGGTGCTTTGACGGAGGTCTCTTCTAAAGCGGGATTCCCCGAAACGCTAATTTACGTCGTCTGGTCGGTCACGATGATTATACCGGCGGTTATCGCATTGAAAACGGTCAATTGGGAGTTGGAGACAGACTCCAAATCCATCTTGTACGGGTTTATTATCGGGCTTTTGGGGGCAGGAGGACAGTTGGCGTTATTTACCGGAGCTATAACCAATGGTCCGGCTTATCTGATTTTTCCCATCATTTCTCTTTCGCCTGTTGTGACGATTTTGTTGTCCGTATTGCTACTGGGGGAGAAGACCTCTCGGATGGGTTGGATTGGGGTCATTTTAGCGCTGATTTCCATCCCTTTTCTTTCCTATCAGGACCCGGAGGGGGGCATCTCCAATTACGCTTGGTTTATATTCGCTCTACTCGTATTTTTTGCATGGGGTCTGCAGGCGTATTTTATGCGATTTGCCAACCAGACGATGAAGGCGGAGAGCATCTTTTTTTACATGACCATCACGGGATTATTACTGGCACCGATAGCCTGGTATATGACTGATTTCTCGCAGGAAATTAATTTCAGCGCCAAATCACTATGGATGGTTTTTGGCATTCAGATACTCAATTCGATTGGTGCCCTGATGATTGTTTATGCATTCCGCTACGGCAAGGCGATTATCGTTAGCCCGCTGACCAATGCCGTCGCACCCGTGATTACAGTCATTTTATCATTACTTTTATACAAGACCGTTCCCCACCCTT
>Ga0256832_1001734_pt1 | contig 14889 bp, 13 predicted proteins | sample 134614metaG_FD_190534 | JGI IMG/M metagenome (GOLD analysis project Ga0256832, IMG submission 190534) | Hydrothermal vent microbial communities from Lau Basin, Pacific Ocean - 134-614 | ecosystem: Environmental > Aquatic > Marine > Hydrothermal vents | place: Pacific Ocean: Lau Basin | collected...
AGGTCTTCGGCCCCGACCACGCCTTTCTGCCGCGCCGCGATCTGCTGAGCTTCGAGGAGATCGAGCGCCTGGTGCGGGCCTTCGCCGGGCTCGGCGTGCGCAAGGTGCGCATCACGGGCGGTGAGCCCCTGCTGCGCCGCCATCTGGAGCGTCTCATCGAGAAGATCGCATGCGTGGAGGGCATCGAGGACATCAGCCTCACCACCAATGGCTCGGTGCTCACGCGGGAGAAGGCGCAGCGCTTGCGCGACGCGGGGCTGCGGCGCATCAACGTGAGCCTGGACGCCCTGGACGACCCCACCTTCCAGGCCATCAACGACGTGCGCTTCCCGGTCGCCCGGGTGCTGGAGGCCATCGACCATGCGGCCGCGGCGGGGCTCTCGCCGGTGAAAGTCAACGCGGTGATCAAGCGCGGCGTCAACGAGCATGCCATCCTCGATCTGGCCGAACACTTCCGCGGCAGCCCGCACGTGGTGCGTTACATCGAATTCATGGACGTGGGCAGCAGCAACGGTTGGCGCATGGACGACGTGATCCCCGCACGGGAGATCATCGCCCGGATTCACGCGGCGCACCCGCTGGAGCCGGTACATCCCGCCTACCACGGGGAGGTGGCCAAGCGCTGGCGCTACGTGGACGGCCAGGGCGAGATCGGCGTCATCACCTCGGTGACCGAGGCCTTCTGCCGAAGCTGCTGCCGGGCGCGGATCTCGGCCAAGGGCGACCTGTTCACCTGTCTGTTCGCGCAGGACGGCCACAGCCTGCGCGAGCTCGTCCGCTCGGGGGCCGATACCGCCGCGTTGCAGCAGGCCATCGTGCAGGTGTGGGCGGGACGCAGGGACCGCTACTCGGAGATCCGCACCGAGGCCACTGCCGCCCGGGCCAAGGTCGAGATGTCCTACATCGGCGGATGAGCGGCGCAGGCGGCGATCCCGGCCGGCACCGTGCGGTGCTGATCGTGGCGCATGGCAGCCGCCGGGCCGAGTCCAACGAGGAGGTGCGTCGGCTGGCCGCGCGCGTGGCCGAGCAGCTCGCCGCCGATCCGGCGATCCTCTGCGTGGAGAGCGCCTTCCTGGAACTCGCCGAGCCCGACATCGGGGCAGGGATCGACCGCTGCGTGGCGCGGGGAGCGCGTGAGGTGATCGTGTTGCCCTACTTCCTGGCCGCAGGCCGGCACGTGCAGCAAGACATTCCGGAGTGGGTGCAGGCGGCCCGAGACCGCCATCCGGAGGTGTGCATCGTGCTGGGCCCGCACCTGGGGGCCAGCGAAGAGCTCGCGGCCCTGCTGATCCGACTGGGTCATCGTGCAGCAAGATGAGCCGCGGGGCCCGGGCGGTGTGCCGGGCCCCTCCGGTCTTCAGCGGGACACGAACCGAAGCCAGTTCATGTTGAGTCCGCCACGTTCGATGACCACGCGCAGGACGTGTCGGCCACCCGTCAGCTCCACTGGCATCCGCACGGTCTGCCAGCCGTGCCAACCGCCCGTTCCGGGCAGGACGATCTCGCCGGAGACGTCGATGCCGTCGAGTTCAAGGCGGATGCGGCGACCCTCCTTGGGAGTCGTATAGTGGACATCGACTGCGTAGTGGCCGGTCTTTGCCACGTCCACCGTGAACTCCAGCCACTCGCCAGTGCCGAGACCGCCGACGTAGAACCCCTGCCTACGGCTGTACCAGATGTCTACGGCATCGTCCCGGTATTGCCCCCCTCTGTTGCGCGAAGTCCCATCGTGGTACGCGACACCTTCGCCACCGAGGTCGTAGTTCTCCATCTCGATGCGGCCGGGAATCGGGGCGGGGCTGCCATTCCACGGCGCCTGTGCTCCGGCAGCCGGAACGACGGTGATGGTCACGGTCTTTCGCGCACTTCGGCCGGTACCATCGCGATCGGTGGCGATGAACGTGACCCGGTGCCTGCCGCGACTGTCTGGAGTGGGTGTCCAGCTGAATATGCCGCGGCCCTCGCCCTCATCGGAGAAGACGGCCTCGGCAGGCAGGTTCAAGGTGCGCAGGCGCAGCGCCGCCCTCGGGCCATCGTCACGGGCTACCACCGTGAACGTCAGTGTCGCGCCTACCTCGACACGCCGGTCGCCGATGGATGCCAGCTGCGGGGGCCTGTCGGGGCCTTTCCCCTTGTGTCGATCTTCGTCGTTGCTGTCCCCGTCAGCCGCGGGGCTTCCGTCATGGCTCGCAGAGCTCCCATCTGGCACAGGGCTCCACGGGTCCTTGAAGAGCTTCGGGACGAGACGACCGGAGTACTGGGCGCCGGTCTGAGCTTCCGACGCTTGCAGATGCCGGACCCCGGCCAGGCGTATCGATCCGACGGCTGCGCCATGGAACACTTCGGCCGCCCCAGCGTCGGACATCTCCCCCAGATCCTCGAATGGGGCACCGACCAGCAGGTCGTCGAGGCCATCGGCGTTGAAATCGCCTGCAAGGAGGGTGTAGCCGAACCAGGCGTTGGCCTGCGGTCCGGCTTGTTCGCCTTGCCCGCTGGGTAGCAGCAGGTCGCCTTCCTGGGACGCGTACGTGAGCCCTTCTGGACCTCCCAAGAGCAGGCTGACCGAACCGGCGTCTTCCAGACCGTGGAGATCGTCCTGAGGTGCGCCGACCGCCAGGTCGCAGAAACCGTCTCCATTGAAATCGCCTGCAGCCAGCGCCCACCCCCAGTGGTCTCCTGCGGCGCCTTCAGTGGGACCAGTGCGCGCCAGGAGGACAGGGGGGCGGGCCGGGCGCCCGGACTTGCCCAACAAGCCCCAGCCCTGGCTTCCGTAGAATACTTCGACGGCACCTGTGCCAGGCTCCCCGCCGATGTCGGCGCCTTCTCCCGGAATACCCACGGCAAGATCGTCGATGCCGTCCCGATCGAAATCACATGCCGCCAAGGCATAAGAGAAGGCGTCATTGGGCTGGGGATAGCCAGGTACGTCCGGTTTCCACTGGCGCAGATACTCGGCACCCTTGGGGACCAGGCCCACGCGCCGACGGCCATAATAGGTGCTCACTGCCCCATGGTTCCGGCCTGGTACATCCGCCCGTCCAGTGTGTTCGCAGGTGACGCCCACGGCCAGATCGTCCACCCGGTTGCCGTCGAAGTCCCCCACTGCCAGGCTCGAACCGAAGCAGTCCCCGTACTCGACCCAGCCGTCGTAACTCTCGCCACGATCCTGATGCCAGAGCTGGTTTCGCGCCCGCTGCAAGCCTTTCGGTCCCCCGAACACCAGGTTCACGACACCCGCATCCCGGCACCCGCGCTCCTGTCTGCACTTTGGTCCGGATCCGTTTGGTGGTCCCAGGTCGGGGAAGTCTTCCCCTGGCACCCCGATCGCAAGATCGTCGTAACCGTCGGCGTCGAAATCGCCCACCGCAAGGGCTGCGCCGAACCGGTCTCCACGTTCGGGTTTGTCTTGAAGCGGACCCTGATGCCAGATTTGCCAGCGCTGCGTGTTCAGTCCCTCCGCGCTGCCGTAGTACACCAGGGTCAGGCCCCTGTGCCGGTTCCGTGACGGGAGACCGATGGCCAAGTCGGCGTAGCCGTCGGCATCGAAGTCACCGGCAGCCACCACTGCGCCGAAGGCATCGCCAGGTTCGGGGTCCAAGGGGGAGCCGGGTATGCCCAGATCCAAAACCTGACTGGCGGCTTTGTTCACGCCATCTGCGCTGCCGAATAGGATCTGGACTGCCCCAGCCTTCTCCACGTCTGCCACGTCCTTCCCGGGCATGCCTACCACCAGATCCTGGTAGCCATCACCGTTGAAGTCGGCGCGGAGAGCGTTACCGGCAGCGAAAACGGGTGAAAGCAATAATTGCACAGCGCCCAGTGCTGCGACCACAGTCCAACTCCACAGGGACGAGCCCTTCCGTGGAGCCATGTTACCGATCGCCATCGTACCTCCTTGACGGATTCACCTCTGTGGGGACCTCTCGAAGATTGACCTGCCGCCAATGGCGTGCGCAAGTGCCTCTGGCAGATTTTGCAGTAGGGATCGCACTTACTCTTGGACGTGCGGGATCGAGATGGCTCGCGGGCCCTGCGGCGCTCCGATCCCGGCATACCAGGCTGGAGATGAGGGTCGTGCGCTTTGCCTGACCCGGTGCAAGCTCAGTGGAGCGCGCGGGCGAGTTGGTACTGGACGGCCCGTCCCAGGCTGTCGCGAATCGTCAGCCCCTGCGCGTTGAGTCGTATGGTGTACCGCTGCGAGGCCCCGGTACGTGCATCGCGCATCCATAGCTGTGAACCCTGGAGGCGAAGTGTGCCCAGGCCCAGTACCTCTCCGCCTCGCAGAAGTATGAAACGTTCGTCCTGTATCCACAGAGTCGTACCGTTGGCCGCGACCCAGAGTCCGGAAAGCCGATCGGCACGATTCGCCCCCGGCCCGGCTGCTTTCGGTGCGCCACCTGGAGGCGCCGACACCCCTGCGCCGAGGGTTCCAGGAGCCGGATTGTTCCCGGACCAAGGCGTCGGTACGTTGCCTGACGCCCACGGAGCCATGGATGTTCCAGCCCATGGGAGCCCCGTGACCCCAGGGGGCGACGAGCCCCATGCTCCGGGCATCGCGCTCCACGGCTGCACGCCCGAGGCGGCCCAGGGTTGCGAGGCCCAGGCGCCATAGGGCAGGGCGCTGCTGTCGAGCACGCTCGCCCAGTCGAACCCCAGGCTCGCGCCGGTACCGCCCATGGCCTGATTCCAGAGGCGCGCCATGACGATCATGGCCTGCATCAGCGCCGCCACGTCCTGCGGGCTGAGTGCGCTGGCGGCCCCGCCGGAAGTGGACAGCATGAGCGCCGCGGCACAGATGGCGGCCCGGGCCCGGGATGATCGCTCAACCGCGTCCATGTGGTGCATCGAAGTCGACGATCGGTCCCTTGGGCACGATGCCCGAGGGATTGAGTCGTGGGTGGCTGGTGAAGTAATGGGTCTTGATGTGGTCCATGCGCAGGGTCTCCCGCACGCCCGGCCGCTGCAGCAGATCGCGTGTATAGCCCCAGAGATTGGGGAAATCGACCAGGCGTTGGCGGTTGCACTTGAAATGGGTGTAGTAGACGGCATCGAAGCGCAACAGTGTGGGCAGCAGACGCCAGTCGGCCTCGGTGATCCGCTCCCCGAGGAGGTAGCGGTGATGCGACAGGCGCGTCTCCAGCTCGTCCAGGGTGGCGAACAGGCGGTCGTAGGCGCGCTCGTAGGCCTGCTGCGTACCGGCGAACCCGGCACGATACACTCCGTTGTTGACGTTCTCGTAGATCTGCGCATTGAGGGCGTCGATGGCCTCGCGCAGCGGCTCGGGATAGAAATCCACATCGGCGCGGGCGCCGCAGCCGTCGAAGGCCGAGTTGAACATACGGATGATCTCCGAGGACTCGTTGTTGACGATGGTCTCGCGGCTACGGTCCCACAGCACCGGCACCGTGACCACGCCCTCGTAGCCGGGCTCGGCGCGCTCGTAGATCTCGCGCAGGGCATGTGCCCCATAGAGGTGATCGGGCGTGGCGCCCGGGAACTCGCCGAAGACCCAGCTCTCGGGCGGCATGATGGGATGAACCACGGAGATGCCGACGAGGCCCTCCAGGCCCTTGAGGGCACGGTAGATCAGGGTCCGGTGTGCCCAAGGGCAGGCGTAGGAGACATAGAGGTGGTAGCGGCCCGGCTCGGCCCGAAAGCCGCCTTCGCCGCTGGGACCTGGTGAGCCGTCTGGTGTGACCCAGCTGCGAAAGGCGGACTCCCAGCGCTGAAACTCGCCTTGGTCGTCGGTGTGCATGGGGCTCATGCGCAAGAACCGGGTGTTTCTGATGATAGACCCAAGCCGGGGATTCGGGGTACGGGAGGGCGCTTGATCTGCCAGCGAGACCCGCTGCCAGGCGGGAGCTCAGAGCGTGAGCGTCTCGAGCAGCGAGAGTCCCGTGACCCCGCTGAGTAGCGAGAGCAGGGCCCGCAGCAGCGGCTGCTGGCTGAATGGGGCGTAGGCACCCAGGCGCAGCGTACGCAGCTGGCCGATCATGGCATCGGCCTGTGCCGTGATGTGCTCGCCGTCCGGCACACCCACATACAGGACGCGCAGCGCCTCCAGGTCGCGGAGAGTTCGGGTGCGCATCGCCTCGGCGGCGCGGCGCAACTTCCAGGCGAACCCGATCAGCAGGACCAGGGCCATGCCGATCACGAGCTGCATGGCGAACGGGAGGTTCCATGCGTCGAAGAAGCCGGAGCGTGCGACGATCAGCAGAAACAAAACCACGGCGGGATACCAGACCAAGTTCTCCACGGGCTGGGTGATTCGTGCCAGCAACTGGGCCCACGGCAATTGCTCACGATCGGGAGCCATGCGAACCCCACGCACTTCACAGGGCCATGCATCCGTCGCGTTTGGGAACAGCTCGCAGGCCCGGTGCCAGCCGCCCGGACACTCCGGCGTGCTGCTTTGGTCTTTTGTCGTTGACCTTACAACCTCTACATAGTCGATCTCTGCGGCATGTCAAGCTGCGGACAGCCGAGAGTGCGTCGGGGCGGGCGTTCCAGCGCACCGCAGGGCCCGAAGCCAACCGTGGGCCAGATCGAGCCGTGCGCATTGCCGCCCCAGAATCCCATCAGTACAATACTTTGCCGATTTTTCCGCAGAACCCGCGGTCGACCGCGGGTTTCGTTTTTTCACCTTCTGTGACAGGAGCTTCCATGGCCGTCGAACGTACCCTTTCCATCATCAAGCCCGATGCCGTGGCCAAGAACGTCATCGGTCAGATCTATGACCGTTTTGAGCGCGCAGGGCTGCGCATCGTCGCCGCCAAGATGCTGCACTTGACCCGCGAGCAGGCGCGTGCCTTCTATGCGGTGCACAAGGAGCGGCCGTTCTACGAGGATCTTGTGGAATTCATGACCTCTGGTCCAGTGATGGTGCAGGTGCTTGAAGGTGAGGACGCGATCGCCAAGAATCGTGAGGTGATGGGCGCTACCAATCCCAAGGAGGCAGCCCCCGGCACCATCCGGGCCGATTTCGCCGAGACCGTGGACGAGAACGCGGTGCATGGCTCCGACGGTCCCGACACGGCTCGCGCCGAGATTGCGTTTTTCTTCAGCGAGATCGAGCTCTGCCCGCGCACGCGATGACCGCCGTCGGCGAGAGGACCGAACTGCTGGGCATGCCCCGCGAGCGGCTGGAGGGCTGGTTCGCGGCGCGCGGTGAGAAGCCGTTCCGCGCGCGCCAGGTCCTCAAATGGATCCATGCCCGAGGGGTGACGGACTTCTCGCAGATGACCGACCTGTCCAAGGCGCTGCGCGAACGTCTCGCCACCGAGGCGGTGCTGCGCCTGCCCGAAGTGGTGGGTGATCGGATCTCCGCGGACGGTACCCGCAAGTGGGCGCTGCGTGTCGACGCACACAATGTCGTCGAGACGGTGTTCATCCCCGAGGCGCGGCGAGGGACCCTGTGCGTGTCGTCGCAGGTGGGCTGCGCGCTGGACTGCACCTTCTGCGCCACGGCGCGACAGGGATTCAACCGTAACCTGACAGCGGCCGAGATCATCGGCCAGGTCTGGCTCGCCCGACGCATCCTGGAGCAGGCGGGCATGGGGACCGCGGCCCTCACCAACGTGGTGCTCATGGGGATGGGCGAGCCGCTGCTCAACTATCGCAACGTGGTGGACGCGCTCAAGCTGATGATGGACGACGACGCCTACGGCTTCGGCAAGCGCCGGGTGACCCTGAGCACGGCCGGTGTGGTCCCGGCCATGGACCGGCTGCGCGAGGAGCTCGACGTGAGCCTGGCGGTGTCGCTACATGCCCCGGACGACGCGCTGCGCGACCGGCTCGTGCCCCTCAACCGCAAGTACCCCATCGCCGAGCTCATGGCCGCCTGTCGCCGGTTTCTCGATGGCAAGCACCGTAAGCACAGCATCACGTTCGAATATGTGATGCTCGACGGGATCAACGACTCGGTGGACCATGCGCGGCGCTTGGCGCGGCTGCTTGCCGGTCTGCCGTCCAAGGTCAACCTGATCCCATTCAACCCGTTTCGGGGCACCCGGTATCGACGCTCCTCCGATGCGGCCACTGCGCGTTTCGCCGCGGTGCTGCAGGACAAAGGCATCACCACGATCACACGGCGCACGCGAGGAGACGACATCGAGGCGGCCTGCGGCCAGCTGGCCGGCAGGATACGCGATCGTGCCCGGCGTGCCCGCCACTTCGCCCGTGTGGAGGAAATGTTTCGTGCGCAGTCGGCCTGAGGAGTCGGTAGGAGTCCGCAGTGCCTGGCACCGGTTTCTCGACGGTGTACGGCCATGGGTGCTCGCGGTGTTGACGGTGGCGCTGGCGGCCGCTTGCAGCAATACCCCGGAACGCAAGGCGAATCTGCGCGAAGCGGCGCGGATCAACGTGAGCCTGGGGGCGGGGTATCTGAATCAGGGCGATGTGGACCTCGCCAACGAGAAACTCGTCAAGGCATTGCAACAGGCCCCGGATCTTCCCGAGGCGCACTGGACCTACGCATTGTTGCAGATGCGCCTGCAGAACTACGAGGCCGCCGAGCAGCATTTCAAGAAGGCGTTGGAGCTGGATCCCAACGACTCCCGGGGTCACAACAACTACGGCATCTTCCTGTGCGAGCGTGGCCGCCATGCGGATGCCATTCAACAGTTCCTGAAGGCGGCGGCCGATCCTCTGTACGATGCGATCCCGGCCGCGTACGTGAATGCAGGAGTCTGTGCAGAGAAGATCCCCGATCCGGCGGCTGCCGAACGTTATCTGCTTCAGGCCCTGGAGCACGATCCCAATTTCCCCCAGGCCCTGCTCAAGCTCGCCGGGCTCATGCTCGACCAGGGCCGGATCCAAGAGGCGGCCACTTACTTGCAACGTTATGAGGCCGTGTCCCGGCCGACTGCCGAGTCGCTCCTCCTGGGCTACCGGCTGGCCCGGGCGCGTGGTGACCACGCCGCGGCGCGGCGTTACGGCGGTGTGCTCGTCAAGCAGTTCCCGGATTCTCCCCAGGCCCAGGAAGTGTTGCGGCGGTGACCGAGGCCGACACCACCCCCTTGCGTGCCGACCCGGCGGGTCTCGGCCCCGGCGAGGCCCTGACCCAGGCACGGGAGGAGTTCGATATCCCCATCGAGGAAATGGCCAGGCGTCTGCGTCTGTCCGTGGCCACGGTACGCGCTCTGGAGGAGTGTGACCGCGCGTCCCTGCCCGAGACCGCGTACGTGTTGGGTTACGTGCGCGCCTACGTGCGCATGCTGGATCTGGATCCCGATCCGTATGTGGCGGCGTATCGGGCCTGGCTGCGGCGGGATGCCGAGGAGGTTCCCAGCCAGCCAGAAGACACCGAGCCTGCCCCGCGCCGGTCCCATCGGCCGCTCGGCTGGATTGCACTGGCAGTGGCGGCCGGCATCGCGGCCGTGGTGCTCTGGTGGTGGCAGACGCGCGCTCCCCTCGACGGTGCCCGGGCTCCCGTGGTGACGTCTACTTTGGAGGAGGGCGGCGGCCGAGGGGAGTCTCCGGCCGGACCGGGGGCGATGCCTTCTTCCGACCGGGCACAGGAGGCGGAGGGCATGGGGATGGCTGGAGGTTCGTCTCTTCCGCAGCATCCGGCACCAACCCCCGAGCCACCCGAGAAGCCGGCCCAGGATGGGTCTCCGGCACCCCCCGACTCGGATGCCGGGATGGCGCAGGAGGCGGGGACGGCCGTCCCCACCGCAGGGCCCCGCCGGCACGAGCCGGACGCGCGTCCAGCCGTGGAGTCTTCCACCGCAGCCGCGGCCCCCGTCCCCGCCGAGGGCACGCACCAGCTGACCCTGCGGTTCAAGGCGCGGTCCTGGACCGAGGTGTACGATGCCGACGGCCGGCGCCTCCTGTTCGATCTGTACAAGCCGGGCCAGGTGAAGGTGGTCCAGGGCCGGCCGCCGTTCAAGATCCGGCTGGGTTTCGCCGATGGCGTGGAGCTCCTCTACGACGGTGAGCCCGTGGACATGCGCCGTTACGTGCGTCCCGACAAGACGGCGCGTTTTACGCTGGGTGAGCCTGGCGCCCCGGGAGCGAGCCCGTGAAGAAGCTGCAGTCGGTGCGTGGGATGCACGACGTCCTGCCGCCGGAGACAGCGCTGTGGCGCGAGATGGAGCAGCGGATCGTCGCTGCCGTCGAGGCCTACGGATATCAGGAGATCCGGTTGCCCATCGTCGAGCACACGGAGCTGTTCGCGCGCTCCATCGGCGAGGTCACGGACATCGTCGAGAAGGAGATGTACACCTTCCGGGATCGGAACGGCGACAGCCTCAGTCTGCGGCCGGAAGGGACGGCAGGCTGCGTCCGGGCGGGAATCCAGCACGGCTTTCTGCACAACCGCCAGCAGCGGCTGTGGTACGCCGGGCCCATGTTCCGGCATGAGCGCCCCCAGAAGGGACGTTACCGCCAGTTCCACCAGATCGGGGTGGAGGCGTTTGGCATGGCCGGGCCGGACGTGGATGCGGAACAGATCCTGCTGTGCCGGCGTATCTGGGAGGTGCTGGGCATCCAGGGGCTGCGGCTGGAGATCAATTCACTGGGAGATCTACCCGACCGCCGCGCCTATCGGGAACGCCTCGTGGCCCATCTGCGCGAGCACCGCGATGCCCTCGACGCCGAGGCGCTGCGTCGCCTGGAGACCAATCCGCTGCGCATCCTCGACAGCAAGAACCCCGCGCTCCGGCCGGTGATCGAGGCCGCGCCTGCGTTTCACGAGTTCCTCTCCAAGGCGGCGCGGGACCACTACGAGGGCCTCAAACGCCTGTTGGACGAGGCCGGTGTGGCCTATGTGCAGAATCCTCGCCTGGTGCGCGGGCTGGACTATTACAACCGGACGGTCTTCGAGTGGGTGACCGACCGCCTGGGGGCTCAGGGCACGGTATGCGCCGGAGGGCGCTACGACGGGTTGGTGGAGCAACTGGGCGGGCGGTCCACGCCGGCGGCAGGATTCGCCATCGGGTTGGAACGGGTCGCGGAGCTGCTGCCCGACTGGGATGCGGAGACACTGGCGTCACCGGACGCCTACCTCGTGGCGGTGGGGGCCGAGGCGGAACGGTTCTCCAGAGGGCTGGCCGAACGGTTGCGCGATCAGGTCCCGGGTCTGCGTCTGGTGGCCAATTGTGGTGACGGAAGTTTCAAGGCGCAGTTCAAGCGTGCCGATCGGAGCGGGGCGGCCCTGGCACTCGTCGTGGGGGAGGAGGAGGCGGCTCGGGGTATGGTGACGCTCAAGCCCCTGCGGGGCTCGGGTGAGCAGGTCCAGCTGGACGAATCGGCGCTGGTGGCGGAGCTGCGTACACGGGTGCACGCCCGCAGACGGGAGAACACGGAATGACCGATTACGAGACCGAAGAACAACGTGTCGAGGCGATCCGCAAGTGGTGGGCCGAGAACGGCACCTCGATCATTCTCGGGGCGCTGCTCGGAATCGGCCTGCTGTTGGGATGGCGGGGCTGGGTCTACTGGAAGCAGAAGACGGCGGAGGAGGCCTCCGATCACTACGCCCGGTTGGTGCAAGCGGTGGCCGATGCCGAGCTGGAATCGGCCGAGCGCGAGGCCGGGCTGCTCAAGGTGGATTACGGATCCACACCCTATGCCGCCGTAGCGGCATTGGCACTGGCGCGTCTGGAGGCGCAGCAGGGCGCCCTGGACAAGGCCGCTGCAGAGCTCCAGTGGGTGCTGGACAACGCGACGCAGGAGACGGCGCGACAGGTGGCGCGGCTGCGCCTGGCTCGCGTGCGCACCGCACAGCAGCGCCCTGACGAGGCCCTGGCCCTGCTCGAGGACCTGCCGGAGGCGTATATGGCGCTAGTGGAAGAGGCGCGGGGGGATGCCCTGCTGAGCAAGGGTGACCGGGACGGGGCGCGCGCGGCCTATGATCGGGCGCTCGCCGCGGCCGGGCGCACCGTGGACTACCTCCAGTGGAAACGGGACGACTTGGGCGATCCCCCCCAGGTGGCCGGTGAATGAGCACCGGAGTGGACAGGCGGGCGGTCCGCTTCACAGGCGCAGCCCTCCCGTGGCGAGTGCTCTTGCGGCTGTTCGCCGCTGCAACGCTGGTGGTGCAGTTGGGTGGCTGCGCCGTCTGGGAACGCATGACCGGCCTGTTCGGCGAGGAAAACGTCAACCCGCCTGCAGAGCTCCCCGAAATCGCTCCAACGCTCCGGGTGCAGGTCCTGTGGCGCCGGGAGGTGGGCCAGGGCGTCGAACAGGACTACACCAGGCTCATGCCCCTGGTGCTCGGGGACACGGTGTATGCGGCGGGGGCGCGGGGCAAGGTGGCGGCGCTGGATGCGCGCTCGGGCGCACCGCGCTGGGAGGTGAAGCTGGACGTGCAGACCAACGCCGGGGTCAACGGCGGCGAGAACCTGGTGGCGATCGGCACCAGCGAAGGCGAGGTGATCGCGCTGGATCCGGTCACCGGCGAGGAACACTGGCGGCGCACCCTCACCAGCGAAGTCATGGCCATCTCGCGCGAGGTGGACGAGACCGTGATCGTGCGCACCAACGATGGCTGGGTCTGGGCCCTGGACGCACGCAGCGGCGAACAGCGCTGGAGTACGCGCCGCATGCCGCCGCCCTTGAGCCTGCGTGGGCAGAGTCGCCCTCGGATCGCCCTGGATCGCGTGGTGGTGGGGTTCGACGACGGCAAGCTGGCGGCTTTCTCCCTGCCGGACGGAGTCAAGCTGTGGCAGGCCACGGTGGCCGTGCCCGAGGGGCGTTCGGAAGTGGAACGGCTCGTGGACGTGGACGGCCAGATCCGGGTGCGTGACGGCGTGGTCTACGCTGCGGCCTACCACGGCCGCGTGGTGGCCGTCTCCCTGGCCGAGGGACGCATCCTCTGGGCACGGGAGATCGGCTCTCACGCGGGCCTGGACGCAGACGACCTGTGGATCTACGTGACCGACGATCAGGACCAGGTGTGGGCGCTGGACGGTGAGACGGGGGCTTCGCTGTGGAAACAGGACAAGCTCGAGTACCGGCGGCTGAGCGCGCCTGCAGTCGTCGGTGAATACGTCGTGGCCGGCGACTTCGAAGGCTATCTGCACTGGATGGACAAGACCGACGGACACTTCGTGGCCCGTGTGGAGGTGGACGGCGAGGGGATCCTCAGCCCGCCGGTCGTGGTGGACGGTCGTCTCTACGTACAGGGTCGGGGGGGTATCGTCGCTGCACTGGCGGTGGGCGGGGAAACGCCTCAATCGCCATGAGGCCGGTCGTCGCCCTGGTGGGCCGCCCCAATGTGGGCAAGTCGACCTTGTTCAATGTCCTGACCCGCAGCCGGGATGCGCTGGTGGCCGACCATCCCGGGCTGACACGTGATCGCAAGTACGGCATCGGCCGCGTGGGGGATGCCGACTATCTGGTGGTCGATACCGGTGGACTCGGGCTGGAGTTGGAGGCGCTCGACGAACGCATGGCGCGCCAGACCGCTCAAGCCGTGCAGGAGGCCGATGCAGTCGTTTTCCTGGTGGATGCGCGAGAGGGCCTGACCGCTCGTGACGAGGAAATCGCCCAGCGTCTGCGCGAGTCGGGCAAGCCGGTGGTGCTGGCGGTCAACAAGACCGATGGGCTGGACGTGGAGCAGGCGCTCAGCGAGTTCTACCGGCTGGGCATCGCACCGGTGGTGCCCATCGCTGCGGCACACGGTCGTGGGGTGCACCGCCTGGTCGATGCGGTGATGCAGGTACTGCCGGAGGAGATCCGCGGCAGTGCCGTGGCCGAGCGCGAGGTGGGGGCTGGCGAAGGTATCCGCATCGCTTTCGTGGGGCGGCCCAATGTGGGCAAGTCCACGCTCATCAACCGACTGCTCGGGGAAGAACGGCTGGTGACCCTGGACCGGCCGGGGACCACACGCGACACGGTGGAGGTCCCGTTTGAACGGGAGGGACGACGCTACGTGCTCATCGACACCGCCGGGGTGCGGCGCCGGGCCCGGGTTCGTGAAGCCGTGGAGAAGTTCAGCGTCATCAAGAGCCTGCAGGCCGCGGAGCGGGCCGACGTGGTGGTCATGGTGCTGGACGCCCGCGAAGGGGTCACCGAGCAGGATGCGACGCTCCTGGGCCTGGTCCTCGAAATGGGTCGCGCGGTGGTTCTGGTGGTCAACAAATGGGACGGGCTGACAGCCGAGCAGAAGGCCCGGGTGCGTGCAGGCATCGCACGTCGTCTCGGATTCCTGGACTTCTGTGAACGAATCGAAGTCTCGGCCCTGCACGGTACGGGTGTGGGGCTGATATTGCCCGCCGTGCAGCGGGCCGACCAGGCGGCACGGTTCCGCATCCCCACCCCGGAGCTCAATCGGCTGCTGGAGCAGGCGGTGGCCGCCCATCAGCCCCCCATGTCCCGGGGCCGTCGCATCAAGCTGCGTTACGCCCACCAGGTGGGGATTCGCCCGCCCACCATCGTCGTCTACGGGACCCAGGCCACCCGCCTGCCGGCCGCATACCGACGCTACCTCATCAACACCATACGCAAGACCTACGGTCTGGTCGGTTCACCCATCCGCCTGGAGCTGCGCAGCGCGGAGAATCCATTTGCGGGGCGCCGCAACAAACTCACACCGCGGCAGCAGCGCAAGCGCCAGCGACTCATGCGCCACGTGAAGCAGAGGCGGCGGCGATGAGCGCCCAGGTCCTCGTATGGGTCATCTCCCTGGATGCACCACGGGCCGTGGTGCGGCGCTGCACGCGCTGGTTGGATGCGGCGGAGCGGTCTCGAATGCAACGGCTGCGGGACGTTGGTGAGCGACGTCGTTTCGCGGTGGCACATGGGGCCATGCGCGAGATCCTCGGTGCTCGGCTCGGGTGTCCTCCACAGGTCCTCGTATTCTCCTACGGCCGCTTCGGCAAGCCGGAACTGAGTTGGCCGCGGCCACGCGCCCGGCGACTGGAGTTCAATCTCTCTCATTCGGGC
>Ga0256832_1001735_pt1 | contig 14882 bp, 15 predicted proteins | sample 134614metaG_FD_190534 | JGI IMG/M metagenome (GOLD analysis project Ga0256832, IMG submission 190534) | Hydrothermal vent microbial communities from Lau Basin, Pacific Ocean - 134-614 | ecosystem: Environmental > Aquatic > Marine > Hydrothermal vents | place: Pacific Ocean: Lau Basin | collected...
CTCCGTTGCCCAGCCGGGAAACGCGAACCATCGCCAGACGCTCGAAAGCAAGCTCGCGGGGGGCGGTTGTCGTGCAATTGCCCTGTGATAGTCGGCCCCGGATCATCGAGTTCGAGAGCAAGCTCGAGCAGAGGGTACTCTGGCTTCTGCTTGCCAGGCCGGATGTCTGGGATATCCGGGAGCAACCTGCGAGCCTGGGCTACGTTGATGAGGCAGGCAAATCACGGCGGCATACCTTCGATTTTCTGGTGACGCTGCGGTAATCCTCCCATTTTTGGTTGGGTCCGCTAGTAGAATTACGCGGCTTGTTTCAGTTTCATAGCGGGTGTGATCCCGCCGATGGCCATGTTGGGCCGGTCATTGTTGTATGTCCAGAGCCATTTTGTGGCCTGTTCTTGGGCCTCCTCTATGGTTTCAAAGATGTTCTGGTCCAGCCACTCGTGTCGAACCGTGCGATTGTAGCGCTCGATATAGGCGTTTTGCTGCGGCTTGCCGGGCTGAATATACTGGATGTGGACACCCATCCGTTCAGCCCATGCCATCAGTTTGCCGCTGATATATTCAGGCCCATTATCGACCCTGATAATCTGCGGCTTGCCACGCCATTCTATGATCCGGTTCAGGCTGCGCACTACCCGCCCGGCGGGCAGCGAGAAATCTACCTCGATGCCCAATCCCTCACGGTTAAAGTCATCCAGCACGTTCAGGGTGCGGATCGAGCGGCCATCCGCAAGCTGGTCCACCATAAAGTCCATAGACCAAGTATGGTTAACCGCATCTGGCACCGCCAACGCGTCCGGTTTGTCCCGTTTCAGACGTTTCTTCGGCCTGATCCGCAAATTCAGCTCCAGTTCGCAGTAAATCCGGTAGACACGTTTGTGGTTCCAGCCAAAGCCTTTCACATTGCGCAGATACAAAAAACACAGGCCAAAGCCCCAGGTGCGGCGGTTGCTGGTCAGTTTCACGAGCCACTCGGCAATCTCGGCGTTCTCGTCGCTCAGCTGGCGCTCATACCGATAGCAGCTTTCGCTGATCCTGAACGTCCGGCAGGCCAGCGCAATGCTGATGCCACGGCTGACAACCGCTTTCACGGCCATCTCCTTCCTTCGGGATGGCCTCGTTACTTTTTTCCGAGCACTTCCTTCAGCAAATCGTTTTGCATACTCATCTCGGCATACATACGTTTCAGACGGCGGTTTTCTTCGGCCAGAGCCTTCATCTCGGAAATCATTGACGCATCCATCCCGCCAAACTTTGCCCGCCATTTGTAAAAACTGGCAGAACTCATTCCATGTTCGCGGCAAAGCTCAGATACCGGCACACCGCTTTCGGCCTGCTTCAAAATACCCATGATCTGCGCGTCGCTGTATCGTTTCATCTTCATTCAAAATCTCCTCAGTCAGTATGCCAAGAAAATTCTACCCGTGAACACCACTAATTTTCGGGGGGATTACCAGGACTATTGATGGCATGTCACAGATTCATTTGAACCGAAATTGCCTTCAATAGCCTCTCCAGCGCGATGCGTGTATTTTCACTGTTTCCCACCAATTGACGGTAGAGACTAAGGTTTTCCATCTTAGATCTGCCGTCGTCCTCTGCGATCGGGTTCAAGTCTTCCACAGCTATTTCAGCTATGTTTCTCATCACCCCTGAACCGATGACTTTGAGGCGATCCCATTGGTTCATTTTCATGAGCATGCGCTGAAATGCTGACTGGTTTTCTGCTTCATGGTAAAGGGATGCGGCAAGAGCGAAATTTGAAAGGGCCTCCGCAGCTTTCGCTTTTAGCAAGAGAGCATCTTTGTTTCGCATATCCTTGAGGAGATCCATTGCCAACTCCGGCTGCCCCATGGCCATCGCGGCACGGGCCTTGAGCATGTATTGCTGGCGCTCATCAACCTTCATCTTTTCAAGGAAAGTGTTTCCCAATTCTGGAAAGCCCAGATCTATCAGCCTCTCAGCAGCTGCTTCAAATGCCTGTCCTGCAGCTTCAACCCGCAGCAGGTATTTCTTTGCGCCAAAAACAAATGTCAGAAATTCCCGGTTCGATTCCGTCTTCGTTGCGAAATCGAGCAATCTTTCCAAAAGCTCGCTCGCTTCCTTGTCGGATGTGTTGGATAATTGAGAGTATCTTTGCCATTCCCTCAGTGCAGAGGAAAATTTTCCGCGCGAAGCCAAGGCCTGGGCATTGAGGCCCAGAAGCGCCTTTCCCATTTCGGTACCTTCCCGTTCGTAAGCCGTGGCTACCGAAATCTGGAGGAGCCGATCAGATATTTCCTCGCCATGTTCAAGCCTGGTTTCCAGGAGCTTGCGAAGAGCTTTGGCTGACATTACCTGATCTGTTCTGATTATATCCTCGAGCTTCTGTTCTGTTCTTCTCATTGCATTGCCGTCCTGCGGGAAATTCGCCTCCATCAATACGATCCTGCTGTCTTCTGGATCTGCGACGCGCAAGATCGTGCTTTTGAGGACATGTGCCATTTCTTCATCGCCGGCATCCAGGAAGCGGTTGACAAGCGACGGGCCGAGTTGACGGCGGATATGTGCTGGCAATGCAGTGAAGGCTTGTTGTATGGCGTGCCGATTCATCTCGAGACCGCGTGGAAACTCGGGGAGCGAGAGGGCAGCCCAGAGGGCGCCTGGGGTTTGGCAATTGATCTGTTTTGTCAACACGGATCTCTCGAAGGCCCAGCCATCGTCCATGATTTCGGCCATTGCCATGAGAATGGCGGGATTCTCAGGTTCCTTGTCGAAGGCTGAATAGATATTTTTGACTTCAGCCCCGAAACCAGCGTAAAGATATGCTCTCATCAGGGTTGTGATATCTTCAGGCATTACCTGATCAAACTCACCCACGAGATTTGCCCTCGCAAGGACAACCGTTTCATAGGGGGCTGAAGGATTCCCCCAGGCCGGCAGATCAAAAACGCTTTCGGGAAGGCATGCGGCACCGTCAGCATTCAGTTGAAATTGGCGGTCATTCCCAGCGGGAGCGGCATCATCGATGCTTGATCGGACTCGAATGGGAAGCCCGCGTTTGGGCATTTCATCAGAAGGTTCGTCAACTTTTCCGTTTCCCATGGAAGGTTTCGTATCGACCGGATAATTTTCTTTGTCTGCTGGCTCAGGATATGGAACCCTTACATTGGGGGTCAGCAGGCCATCAGATGCCGCTTTCGCGATGGCGGAGAGAAAATCCTTCCCCATTTCTCGGATTTCCTGGGGCTTGGAAACCGGAAACAACACTTCCGGAGTTCTTTGTTCAGGCTTCACCAATAGCGGCAGTGAAAATGGTTTGGCAGCTTTTTCATATGATGGCGTGAGAGGCAGTTTCGCCGGGTCCATGCGTTGTTGTGAAATTTCACCGCTGCTGCTGGCATCCTGCGGGATTTCGAATTCATTCATCTGTGTCTCGGGGGCAGGAGCATGAGGGGCATCGAGGAAAACGGTTTCGTCTCCGGAGAATGCCTGCTCGAAAGCCGTGCTTTTTTCAGGAGGGCCGTCCTTTATATCAACAACAAGCAATCCGGGGCGGAACTCGAAAGCGTCCGCATGGCATTCGCAATTCAGCTCTATTGTGATGGCAGTATAGCTATTGCCACGCCTGAAGCCGAGGCTGCGGATTCTTTCATGTGAGATCTTCTGAAATACCTTGTCGAGTTCAAAGGTCATTTCCGTTTTATGGAAACGCAACTCGTAACCTTTGCCCACACGCCCAAGTTTCCAATTCACAGGATTGGAAAAGGGGAAAACAAGCCTCGAAAAACCAGCGTGATCGCCAGATCTAACAATTATCGTCTCTGCTCCTGCAGGTAGCGACAAGAGGAAGAACATCAAGGCGACAATGCGCAACATCATGCCGCCTCTTGCTTGACGGATTTGAGAGCTTCCTCCAACTCGCCGAAGCTTGGCCTGTAGTGGCCGGGGGCATTCTGGCGGCCGACTTCGATACAGATATTCGTCGCGTGATTATGCAGATTTGCGACCAGAACCTCGCGAATAAGCAAATAAAAATGCGAATCTTCTTCCACGATATGACCGATTTTCGCGCCAAGCGGACCGACAATGCCATATGCAAGGAAAATCCCAAGAAATGTTCCGACAAGGGCACCCCCGATCATCTTGCCGAGAACCTCGGGCGGCTGATCGATGGAGCCCATAGTCTTCACGACGCCAAGAACGGCCGCAACAATGCCCAGGGCGGGAAGGCCATCCGCTACTGCCTGGAGGGCATGACTTGAATGAAGCGCTTGTTCAAGATTGGATTCCATACGCTTTTCAAGCACTTCTTCGACCTGATGGGGATCGTCGTAGTTCATTGATGCGGAACGAAGCGTATCGCAAATGAGGGCTATCGCCTCCTTGTCCTGGAGGATCTTCGGATAGCGGGTGAAGATGGAAGATTCTTCCGGTGCCTCGATATGCTCTTCCAGAGCAACCGGATTCTGCCGGGCCATGCGGATCAGTTCGAACAGGAGGCAAAGGAGATCGCGATAATCCTCTGGCTTCCATTTCGTTCCCTTGAACGCCTTGCCGAGATCCTTGGCCGTGTGTTTTACGGTTGTCATGTCATTTGAGATGATGAAGGCGCCGACGGCCGCTCCGCCAATGGTGGCCAATTCAGCCGGCAGGGCTTCCATGACAATACCGATATCGCCGCCGTGCAGGATATACACGCCGAACACGCAAACAAAGATGAGGATGATGCCGACTATGCTGCCCATGCTGTTTCCTCCATCCGGGAATTGCGCCTAGCTGCCCGCATCTTTCCAGAAGACAATTAACAATCCATCAGCGCCGGAGCTCAATCGGATGGCGTATTTGCGTTTCTCCCTGCCAGCACAACGCTGATGGTATATGCTTTCTTCGGGTCCAGATTTGCGAGGATTGCAGCCGCAGCATCCGGACGCATCCTGCCAAGAAAGCCTGCGGAAAATTCCGGATCCATGGCCTCGAAAACGGCAGCCGCTGCTTTTGGTTTCATGTTTTCATACATGGCTGTGAGCCTGCTGATATCTTTTTCCGCCGCACCGTCAGCAAGAGCGATCGTCTTGTCGAGATCGGCCTGAGCCTGCTTCAGTGCTGCAATCTCCCGCTTCACTCTTTTCTCCACCACCTCCAGCATCTTCAATCTTTCCTCCAGGGCGGTTTCTCGTGCGACTATCTTGTCCTCACGCTCCTGCAGCGCCGCCAGCAGTTCATCGATGCCCTCCGGCATTTCGCATGTTTCCGGAGCGCTTGCCGGAGTTGGTTGATGTTCCTCCGTCAGGCGGCCGATGCTCTCGGCAATCGCCTCACCCGTTCCATCGGCCAGGCGCAGGATGCCGGAAGCCAGAAACAGGGCCGCAATCAGGGCAAGGGCCCCGCGCGAAGATCTGCGGCGCGGCACCCTATTACCTTTCTTTCGCCCGATCATTCCGCTGCCTCCGGGATACGGTCCCTGTGGCGCAGGAAAAGCGTTCCGCTCGCACCTGGGTCCTTACCCCCGTCAGCATTCTCGGGGCATTCCTCACTCTTCGACACTTCGACACCCGTCCCCCTGTCAGCGGGCCGTGCAGCCTGTGCCGGCTCCCCTTTGGCGCCCAGACCGGGCTCCGCATCCGGCAGGTCATGCATTGCCGCAACCAGAAGTTCGAGCCGTGCCGCAACAGCCTCTGCCCGCTTCGTGAGGCTTTCGAGAGACCCCGTGGAGCCGATCGCCGCCTCCCGCGCCCGCTCGAGAGTTCTGGTCATGTCATCCACCTGGGCAGACATGACGGCAACCGCCCCCCCGACACCCTTTTCGAGATCGTTGAAGCGCGCAAGCCGGCGGGAAAGCACGAAACAGTAAAATGTTGCCCCCATGGCGGCTGCGATGAGAAGGATATCGGCGATGAAACTCATTTCATCCTCCTAGTTCAGCACGAATTCGGTGATCAGGAGATCGCGCACGTGCTCCTCACCAACGACAGTTTTGATACGGCGCAACATCTGGGCGCGCAGGCGGATGAGGGATTTCGGATCCTCGAGGACGCGCGCATCGACAGCGCGCAAGTAACTGTTCATCACATCGATGATGCGCGGCATGAGAGCCGTCACCTTTTCCTCGTCTCCCTTCGCCACCTCTATCTGTGACTTGAACAGAAGATGCTTGCTGCCCGCTTCGGGCCCGAGTGAAATGATCAGTTGATCCACGGGCACAAAGGCGATTTCAGGCAAGGCATTGCCTTCCTCGTGCTCGCTCTCTCCATCCTTCTGCGCCGTTTCTTCATGGCTTCCGAAAAGCAGCCCCGATTGCACCGCATAAAAGCCGCCTCCCGCACCGGCGAGGGCGAGCACGAGGCCAACAGCGAGCCCCTTTTTCGATTTCTTCGGAGGTTCTTCTTCAGCGATTTCTTCTTCTGCCATGCCGATACCGATCATTGCTTCTGCGAATCCCTATAACCCCACAGGCACTAACCGATTGTTAAGTCTGATCGGCGAATGATGCCGGGGCAGGCAGAAGGTCTGCACAGAATCAGGAGGATGGATTGCAGCAGCTCATTTCGGTGTGGTCGGCGCTCGAGCCCCGCAAGAGAATGATCGTCATCCTTGCAAGCGTGGCCATGTTTGCCGGCGTCATCGGCCTTTCGCGCATGGCAACCGCCCCCAACATGGCGCTGCTCTATTCGGGCCTTGACAGCAATGTTGCCGGCGAGGTGATCCAGGCGCTGGAGCAGCGCGGGGTCACATACGAGGTGCGCGGCGGGGCCATTTATGTCGAGAGAAACAAGCGTGATGAGCTTCGCATGACCCTCGCAAGCGAAGGTCTCCCGGCCAACAGCACCGCCGGCTATGAACTGCTTGACAATCTTTCCGGTTTCGGCACCACCGCGCAGATGTTTGATGCTGCCTACTGGCGGGCAAAGGAAGGAGAACTGGCCCGCACGATCGTTTCCAGCCCCGAGATCAAGGCGGCACGCGTGCATATCGCCAGCCCCAATTCGCAGCCATTTGGCCGGCAGATAAAGCCGACAGCATCCGTCACAGTCACCACAAGGGGCGGCACGCTTTCACCGGCACAGGCAAAAGCGCTGAAATATCTCGTTGCATCCGCGGTTGCGGGGCTGGCGCCCGAGGATGTCGCGATCATCGACAGCCAGGGGGGGCTTATCCAGAGCGGCGAAGATACACCCGCGGCCACACCTGCGGGAGGAGAATTGGCTGCGGAGATGAAGGCGCGGGTCGAGCGCCTTCTGGAAGCTCACGTGGGCAGGGGGGGCGCGGTGGTGGAAGTGAGCGTCGAAACCAGGACGGAGCGGGAATCGATCACGGAGCGCCGCCTGAACCCGGAGGGGCGCGTGGCGATCAGCACGGAAACGGAAGAGCGGACCGGCACCAACAAGAACAGCGGAAGCGGCGGGGCCGTTACCGTTGCGAGCAACCTTCCGTCCGGCAACGCGGGGAGCGAGGGCTCAAGCTCAAGCAGCGAAACATCCGAAACCCGGGAAAGGGTCAATTACGAAATCTCGGAAACCAGGCGCGAGATCCAGCGTCTGCCGGGGGCCGTCAAGCGGCTGACCGTCGCGGTGCTTGTCGATGGAATTACCGAAACGAACAGTGATGGCGAGGAAATTGTCCGCCCCAGAACGGAGGATGAGCTGGCGGCACTCAAGGAGCTTGTTGCCTCTGCTGTCGGTTTCCAGGAAGAACGCGGTGATGTCATCACCATAAAATCGATGGCCTTCTCGCCAATTTCCGTTTCGGGAACACCGGCCACCGTATCACTGATCGAGAAACTTGGGATCGATTTCATGTCGCTGATCCGGCTTGCTATTCTGGCGGCGGTGGTGCTCTTGCTCGGGCTGTTTGTCGTTCGTCCCGTGTTGAAAAGCGCGCAGGGAACGGCCGCTTTGCCGTCGCCGGACAATAACAATGCCGGGCTCGACCTTTCGGACGAGGGCGTCACGGGGGCATCTGCAGACGGGCTGCCACCGCTGACAGGCGAGATCTCGGATAGCAGCATGCTGCCCGCCAACATGGCAGTCGTCTCGGATTTCGATCTGCCCGGCGATGAGGGAGGTAATACGGCCGGGGGCCTTGAGCCTCTTGGCGGATTCGTCAATGCGTCCGATCCGGTAAGCCGGCTCAAACAGATGATCGAAGAGCGCCAGGAAGAAACCGTCGAGATCCTGCGCAGCTGGATGGATGAACCGAAGGAGAGCACCTGATGGCGGCCCGATTGGAACTCGAAGTGTTCGACGATGTGCCCCCCCGAAACGAGGCTCTGCCCACGGAAAATGCGTCTCCTCTCCCGGCGGCTTTCGATCTGGCGGAAGAAAAGCTGAAATCATATGAGCAGGGATACAAGGCGGGATGGGATGATGCCACCACCGCCCATGCGGAAGAACAGGCCCGCATATCAAGCGATTTCGCACGCAATCTTCAGGAGCTTTCCTTCACCTATCACGAAGCCAGGGGGCAGGTGCTTGCATCGCTTGAGCCCCTGCTGACGGAAATGGTGGAGAAAGTCTTGCCGAAACTGGCAACGGAAAGCCTTGTTGAAATGGTCGTCGAGGAGGTCCAGGGCGTCGCCCAAAGGGTTGCCGATGCTCAGGTGGAGCTGGTCATTTCCCCGGAGAACAGACCGGCGATGGAGCGCCTGCTGGAGGGAGAGCAAAGCCTTCCCGTCAAGCTGATTGAAGAGCCGAGCCTGCCGCCGGGCCAGGTCTTTCTGCGCTTTGAGGACATAGAGAAACAGATCGATCTGGAGGCCGTTCTGACGCGCTGCCAGGAGGCAGTAGACGGCTTCTTCAATCAGACACACCAGGAGGCAGCCAATGGATGACAACACCGAACCGGCAACCGGAAGTGAAGCGATCGGAAAGGCGGAAATCTCCGGGAAAAACCCTTTCACCGAGGTGCCGATAGAAATTACCATTTCCGTTGGCAAGGCGCATCCCACCGTGAAGGAGCTTCTCAGGCTCGGACCGGAAGCGGTTCTGCCGCTTGACAAAAAAGTGGAAGATCCGGTCGAACTGTATGTGGGCGATCGCCTGATCGCGCGCGGCGAGCTTGAAGAGCTGGATGGTGACCAGAAGGGTATACTGGCCGTCCGGCTGACGGAAGTCGCAGATCTTCAAGGCGGGATCTGAGGGATGAATTCTCCAGGCCGCTGGCTGAAATCATTGACCGGACCGGGGCTGATCGCTCTTGCCCTGATGGTTCTGCTTGCAGATCCCGTAACGGCTCAGGAGATCACGATAGACCTTGGTAATCAGGGATCTCTTGCTGCCAGGAGCATCCAGCTCATCCTTCTCGTGGGAGTGCTGAGCATCGTGCCCGGGCTTGTGATCATGATCACCTGCTTTCCGTTTATCGTGACGGTGCTTGCGATCCTCAGGCAGGCCATAGGCTTGCAGCAATCCCCGCCCAACATGCTGATCGTAAGCCTTGCGCTTTTCCTCACCTATTTCGTGATGGAGCCGATCTTCAACGAAAGCTGGCGGCTTGGAATAGAACCCCTCATGAGCGGCAGCATCGGGTATGAAGAGGCCTTTCGCCTTATCATGGAACCGTTTCGTGAATTCATGTCCGGCCGCACCGATCCGGATACGCTGACGGCCCTCGCCTCACTGCGCCCGGACATATCAGAAGCCGTGCCGATCGCCGAGCAGCCGCTTTCCCTTCTTGTTCCTTCCTTCCTGCTTTCGGAAATCGCACACGCCTTCGAGATCGGCTTCATGGTTTTCCTCCCCTTTCTGATCATTGATCTTGTCGTCGCGGCGGTGCTTATGTCGATGGGGATGATGATGGTGCCGCCGGCGATAGTTTCACTGCCCTTCAAACTCGCGTTTTTCGTGATCGCCGATGGCTGGGCGCTCATCTCCACAGCACTTGTCCGAAGCTATTTCTGAACATTCAGAGCCTGATTTGAAACTATTTGAGCAAGCTCGGCAGGTTGTGTTTCTGTTCGGTTGCAAGGCTGAACGGAGATCACGATGTCCTGGGGCGGACTTGCGCGCCGCCAACATGCCCGGGCGGGCGGAAAACATGCAATGGCGCGGCCGGCCGCGGCGCGCGAAGCCCAGCCGACGGCCGGGATAATCGACAGCCAGAGTGTAAAAATCACGGAAAGTTGCGGGGTTAGCGGCCATGATGCGGGCAAGCGGATCATGGGCCGCGAGCGCCATATCGACACCGACACGACCGGATTGCAGGTCGGCCTCGAGATTCACAGCGCCAGCATTCAGGATCGTGACGGCGGCGCCGGATGTGCTGAAATCCGTCGCCGCGCGATATCCGATGCTGCGCCACATCTTCGCGGACGGCGGATATGCGGGGCCAGAATTGCGGGATGCCCTGAAGGCCATCGGGCGCTGGAGCGTCCAGATCGTCAAACGCTCCGACACCACCGAGGGCTTCGAGATCCTGCACCGCTGCCGGGCCGTTGAACGCACCCTCGCCTGGCCGGAGCGGTGCCGCCGATTGGCGAGGGATTGAGGGAAATCCATCGCCAACGCAGAGGCCTGGAGCATCATTGCCCACATCCGACGCGTCACACGCCATCTCGCAAAGACATGAAAATAATCGGTCAGGTTCGAAAAAGACTTCGAGGAGAAAATCCTTCGAGTTTTACAGGTTAAGCCGCTCTTCATTTTCGCCTGATAGGGATGATCCCGGGTGAAAATCGAGGTGGTGGTATGGGTGCGCAAACAAATGCGCCGGTCATTATCAAGAAAAAGAAGGTCGTCAGCGGTGGCGGGCATCATGGTGGCGCATGGAAAGTCGCATATGCCGATTTCGTGACCGCCATGATGGCGTTCTTTCTTCTGATGTGGCTTCTCAATGCAACGACGGAAAAGCAGCGCAAGGGTCTGGCTGATTATTTCAGCCCGACCATTCCAACCGTCAGAGTTTCGGGGGGCGGCGATGGCGCGCTTGGCGGCGACAGCGTCTTTACAGAAGAAACCATGGCCTTCAATGGCACCGGTTCCGAAAGGATGAAACCTTCGGAGGCGGACAGGGCAAAGGGTGATACCGGGCTCGGTGAAACGGAGAAGAAGGATCCGAAGGCCTCGGACGAAGCCCTGAAAAAGATCGAAGAGGCATTGTTTGGAACGGGCGGCGAAAGCATGATCGATGACAACCTTCGCCGCCATATACGCACACGGGTGACCGACGAAGGACTGATCATCGAAGTATTCGCAACCGAAGCCGAGCCGCTTTTCGATGAAAACTCCGCCGAGCCGAGAAGATTGCTGCGTGAGATCACGGCCATCCTTCCCGATATCTTCAGCCTTGTGACGAACCATGTGGCGATAAATGCCCATACGCGTGCCTATCCGGTGGTTATCAGCAAAAACCCTGTCTGGGATCTCTCCCAGCAGCGGGCTGACAAGATGCGGCGCATGCTGATCGAAGCCGGCCTTGACGCCGGTAGAGTGGAGCGGGTGACGGGGTATGCCGATCGCAAGCCCGTCGTTCAAAATCCCATGGCCGTCAGAAACAACCGCCTGGAGGTCATCCTGCTTCGGAGCGATCGCCGATGAATGTTGTGGTGAATTTTATCTGTTAGCCCCCTGTTAAGCCCCCCGGGGTAAAGCTGCTCTCAATTCAATGATGCAGCAGAAAGGCGCAGCATGACCATTTCATCATCGCTCAATGCCGGTGTGGCCGGACTGAATGCCAACGCGACCCGTCTCGCCACGATTGCCGACAACATCGCCAATTCCAGCACATTCGGATACAAGCGGGCCGTGGCCGATTTCGGCGCCATGGTGATCAACAACAATCCGGGTTCAGGCGTGTACTCTGCTGGCGGCGTTCGCGCCACATCGACCCGCCTCATTGATGAACATGGAGCTCTCGTTTCCACAAGCAACGCCATGGATATCGCCATCACCGGGCGCGGCATGCTGCCGGTGACAGAGGCCGTATCCATCGGCGCCAGCATCGGCGATCGCCCCTTGATGATGACGTCAACAGGCTCTTTCCGCACGGATTCGAACGGCGTCCTGAAAACGGAATCCGGCCTTGTCCTTCTCGGCTGGCCGGCCGAAGCCGATGGCAGCATCAACATATACCCTCGCGATACGATCGCCGGCCTCGAGCCCGTAGTGATCAACGCAAACCAATCCGCCGGGGATCCCACAACCGCCATGAACCTCGGCGTGAACCTTCCGGCAACGGAAACCGAGGCCGGTGCGTCAGGCACACCGCTGCCGCTTTCGGTCGAATATTTCGGCAATCTCGGCACCTCGGAAACGCTGGACATCACATTCACACCAACTGTTCCCGCGACGGGCTCCTCCAATACCTGGACGATGCGCATCCAGGACTCGGCGCAGGCCGGCGCAGTGATCGGAGAATACACGATCACCTTCGATGCCAGCCGCGCGAGCGGTGGCACGCTGGCTTCGGTGAGTGTCATATCCGGTGGCCCCTATGACCCGACAACCGGTCAGCTCGCCCTCAATGTGGCAGGCGGCCCCTTGACGATGGCAATCGGAAAACTTGGTGATCCGAACGGCCTTACTCAGCTTTCCGACAGCTTTGCGCCAACAAACATCACGAAGGATGGCTCGCCTGTCGGCAATCTGACCTCCGTGGAGATCGACGACAAAGGCTATATCACCGCCACCTATGATACCGGCTTCACGCGCCGCATCTATCAGATCCCCCTCGTGGATGTGCCCAATCCAAACGGCCTGATCTCTCTCAACAATCAGACCTACCAGGTTTCTCCGGACAGTGGCTCCTTTTTTCTGTGGGATGCTGGTGACGGGCCGACCGGCGCCGTAGCAGGCTATGCGCGAGAGGGATCGACGACCGATGTCGCTGCCGAGCTTACCGCGCTCATCCAGACCCAGCGTGCCTATTCCTCCAATGCGAAGGTGATCCAGACAGTTGACGAGATGTTGCAGGAAACAACCAACATCAAGCGCTGATTTCGCCTTTTGCGTGTAAAACGGAAGTCTGACTCATGAGCATATCCGGCGCCCTGTCCAACGCTCTTTCCGGCCTCACGGCCGCATCAAGAACAACCGAGGCGATATCGTCAAATATCGCCAATGTGATGACGGATGGATATGGCCGGCGCCAGGTAGAACTGTCCTCTCGTTCACTGGGAGCCAATGGAGCAGGCGTCTGGATCGATGGGGTCACCCGCCAGGTGGATGATGCAATCATCGCCAACCGCCGCCTGGCGGATGCATCTCTTGGCGATACCAGCACAAGGGCGCATTTTCTGGAGCAAATCCAGGATGCCATTGGCCTTCCGGGCGAGCCCGGCTCGCTCGGTACACGGCTGGCGGAATTCCAATCATCATTGATGGAAGCCGCAAGCCGACCTGATTCATCGGTGCGTTTGCAAAAAGTCGTTCGCTCGGCCTCTTCGCTCGTGGATCATGTGAATTCCATTTCCGATCGTATCCAGGGGCTGCGGATGGAGGCGGATAGCGGGATCTTCACATTGGTGAGCCGTTTGAACGATACCCTCAGGCAGATTGAAGATCTCAATACGGATATCGTATCCCTGCGTGGCGCAGGGCATGATGCCAATGCCCTGATCGATCAGCGCCAAAGTTTGATCGACAGCATTTCGGAAATAGTCCCCCTGCGCCAGATAGCTCGGGAGCACGGCCGGATCGCCCTGATCTCTGAAGGTGGCGAAACGTTGCTTGACGGGCCGGCACCGACAATCGAATTCACGCCCGTGGGTATTATTGTGCCGGAAATGACGGTTGCTTCGGGGGGGCTGAATACCCTCTCGATCAATGGCAGGCCGATCGACATGGGCAGCACTTACAACTCCCTGAGAGGTGGATCCCTTGCTGCTCTGTTCCATGTACGCGATGATATTGCCGTCGAAGCACAAGCAGATCTCGATGCCTTTGCGCGCGACCTTATTGAACGCTTTCAGGATCCATCGATTGATCCAACACTGTCATCAGGGCAACCAGGCCTGTTCACGGATGCAGGTACCACCTTCACGCCGGCAAATGAAACGGCACTCTCATCACGCCTTGCCCTCAACCCCCTTGTGGACCCGGGATCGGGAGGCGCACTTTGGCGAATTCGGGATGGTTTGGGTGCGGCAGCCCCCGGAAATGTTGGCAATTCGGCTTTGCTTCAGAGCCTTTCCGACGCCCTTTCCCAGACAAGAATCCCGGCTTCGGGCAGTTTTGCTGGCGCATCGCGCACATCCCCGGGCCTGGCTGCGGATTTTCTCTCATCGATATCCAGCCGCCATCAGGCCATACAATCGGAAGTGCTTTTTTCTGAAGCCCGCCAAAAAGCTCTCAAGACAAAGGAGCTCGAAACCGGTGTGGATACCGATCAGGAAATGCAGCATCTGCTTCTGGCAGAACAGGCATTTTCAGCCAATGCACGGGTCATCCAGACAGCTGATGATCTTATTCAGACCCTGTTGAGGATGTAGAAAATGAGTTACATTTCCGTTGGCGACATGGCTCAGACCTTTCTCTTTCGTCAGCATGGCGCTCAATTGAAAGCAGATCTCGGCCGGCTGACTGACGAACTGTCCAGCGGACGGATATCGGATATTTCCAAAGCGGTCTCCGGAGATTTCACCGCGTTGGCGAGCATCGAGCATAACCTGTCCACACTGAAGTCGGTCCGCCTCACGACGAATGAAGCTGCCAACTTCGCTCAGGGCCTGCAGGATATCCTCGGGCAAGCACAGGCCTTGTCTGATGATCTGGCGCCGGCGTTGCTGACGGCAGGCTCATCTGGTGATGCCACAATGCTTGTGAACACGGCAGCAGATGCTCAGCAGAAGTTTCTCGCTCTCGTTTCCGTTTTCAATACCGGAATTGGCGAAAGGAGTCTCCTTGCGGGCGATGCAACAGATAAGCAACCCCTTGCTAGCGGACAGATCATCCTCGCTGATCTGCAGG
>Ga0256832_1001736_pt1 | contig 14882 bp, 9 predicted proteins | sample 134614metaG_FD_190534 | JGI IMG/M metagenome (GOLD analysis project Ga0256832, IMG submission 190534) | Hydrothermal vent microbial communities from Lau Basin, Pacific Ocean - 134-614 | ecosystem: Environmental > Aquatic > Marine > Hydrothermal vents | place: Pacific Ocean: Lau Basin | collected...
TATTTAATACACTAGAGTTCATTGAAAAAATAAATATAGAAGAGCGTTTAAAGCATTTAGGAAAAGAAACAAAATCCCCTAGTAACAAAGTATTTTTCCGTTCAAACATGATGCTAAACCCCCTAAAACTTAAACATTTAAACCGTATAGATAATTTAGATGCCGATATGATTACACTTAATTTAGAAGATGCCATTTCCCCTTCTCGTAAAAAGGAGGCTCTTTATAATATCGCCCTATTTCTTTCTCATCTGAAAGCGTCTAAAAGTTTTATTATTGTTCGTACAAACCCTATAGATGAAGGGGGGAGAGAAGAGATAGATTTTTTAAACAGCTTCTCTTTTGATGCTGTCCGAGTAGCAAAGATTAAAACAAAAGAGGAGATTTTAGAAATTGACAGATTACTTAACAGTGAAAAAGAGATACATATCTCACTAGAGACAAAAGAGGCATTTCAAAACTTGGCTACCTTTGGAGGGATAAAAAGATTTACAACTGCAAACATAGGCATACTTGACCTCTTAACTTCACTGGGACTACCACAATCACTTCTGACTCATGATAATCCCACTATTCATTATATTTTAAGTAAATTTTTAATTGATGCAAAAACAGCTGGACTAACCCCTATCTCTTTTATGTTTCAAGAGTACAATAATGTCGAAGATTTTAGAAAATGGTGTGAGCTAGAAAAGAAAATGGGCTTTCGTACCAAAGCTTGTATGGGTCCTCTTCAGGTAAAAATAGCCAATGAAGTTTTTTCCATAGAAAATGAAGCCATAGCAAGAGCGAACCATATAAAACGTGTTTTTGAAGAATCTGCTAAAAATGGTGAAAATGGGTTTATGGATATGAAGTATGGTTTTATAGACGAACCAATTTATAGAGATGCTCTGTTAGTATTGGGGATTTAACACTATTTAATAGCTCACTAATCAAATTTTAGATAAAATAATCACAATTTTAATACTAGGTTATAACTATAATGCTAAAGATGATATTTGGTTCTAAAAATGATAGAATCGTAAAAGGCTACTTAAAAAGAGCTCAAAAAATTAATAAACTAGAAGAACAATACAAAAAACTTTCAGATGATGAATTAAAAGCTGCATTTAATGCACTAAAAGCTTCTGTTCAATCCCAAGAAAAATCACTAGATGATGTTTTAGATGACTCATTTGCCATTACTAGAGAAGCGAGTAGACGTGTCCTTAATATGCGTCACTTCGATGTTCAGCTTGTAGGGGGGATGGTTCTTCATGACAACTCTATTGCTGAGATGAAAACAGGTGAAGGTAAAACTTTGGTAGCAACACTCGCTGTTGCACTTAATGCCATGATGGGTAAAGGGGTACACATTGTCACCGTAAACGACTACCTTGCCAAAAGAGATGCTGATGAGATGGGAAAACTCTACAACTTCTTAGGATACTCGGTTGGTTGTTTAACTGATGAGATATATGATGAAGTAACAAAAAAAGCTCAATATGACTGTGATATCACCTATGGTACAAATAACGAATATGGATTTGACTACCTACGTGACAATATGAAAACAAAAGCAGAAGAGAAAGTTCAACGTGAACACTTCTACGCTATTATTGATGAAGTTGACTCTATTTTGATTGATGAAGCTAGAACGCCACTGATTATCTCTGGACCTGTTCAACGTGATGAGTATCACTATGAGAAAGCCAATGAGATAGCTCTGCAGATGATAAAAGGTGAGAAGAAAGAGACCAAAGCAGGTGAACCTGAAGAGACAACAGGTGATTTTTATGTAGATGAAAAAAACCGTCAAGTCATCATGACAGAAGATGGTCTACAGAAAGCACAAGACCTGTTTGGTGTAGAAAACCTCTATAGTCTTGAAAATGCTTCACTCTCTCATCACCTAGACCAAGCGATGAAAGCTCAATACATTTTTGTAAAAGATATTGACTATGTTGTTCAAAATGGTGAAATTATTATTGTTGATGAATTTACAGGTCGTCTAAGTGAGGGGCGTCGTTTCTCTGAGGGGCTACACCAAGCCATAGAAGCAAAAGAGGGTGTTGAAGTAAAAGATGAATCACAAACATTAGCAGAAATTACCTACCAAAATTACTTTAGACTTTACGAAAAACTAGCAGGTATGACAGGAACTGCTCAAACAGAGGCTACAGAGTTTGCAGAGATTTATAACTTAGAAGTCATCTCTATTCCTACCAATTTACCTATTGCTCGAAATGATATGAATGACCTTATCTATAACACTGAAAAAGAAAAACTAGATGCAGTAGCAAGAAAAGTTCAAGAGCTTCATGAAAAGGGACAGCCAGTACTTATTGGTACAGCTTCTATCGAGAAATCTGAACTGGTTCATGAAAGACTTAAAGCTGCTAAGATACCACACAACACACTAAATGCTAAAAACCATGCCAGTGAAGCAGAAATTATTATGGAAGCAGGTAAAAAAGGTGCTGTAACTGTTGCAACCAACATGGCAGGACGTGGGGTTGATATTAAACTTACTGATGAGATTAAAAAGCTTGGGGGACTCTATATTTTAGGAACCGAAAGACACGAAAGTAGACGTATAGATAATCAGCTTCGTGGTCGTTCGGGTCGTCAGGGTGACCCAGGAGCTTCTCAGTTTTACCTAAGTCTTGATGATAACCTCTTAAGAATTTTTGGTGGTGAAAAAATTAGAAACATTATGAACAAATTGGGTGTTGAAGAGGGAGAGTACATCGATTCTAAAATAGTCACACGTTCAGTAGAGAAGGCTCAAAAGAAAGTTGAAAACATGCACTATGAGTCAAGAAAGCATATCTTAGAGTATGATGATATTGCAAATGAACAGCGTAAAGTCATCTATAACTTTAGAAATCAGCTCCTTGATGAGAACTACGATATTGACTCAAAAATTAAAGAGAATAGAATAGAATACATTGACAACATGTTATCTAACGCAGATATCTATGATGGAGCATCGCAAGAGGACTTCAACATAGAAAAACTTGAAAATCAGCTCAGAGAAGAGTTGCATATTCAACTTGAGGGTGAAGTCTTTAAAGGAAAAGACTATGATGCTATAAAAGAGTTGGTTACAGATATTTTAACACAAACATACGAAGAGAAAATGGCACCATTGACTCCAGAACAAAGAAGCGAAGTTCAACGTATCTTATACTTACAAGTTCTTGACCCACAATGGCGTAACCACCTCTATGAGATGGATGTTATGAAAACTGGTATTGGGCTAAGAGGCTACAACCAAAAAGACCCTCTTACAGAGTATAAAAAAGACTCATATAACCTATTTATGAATCTCATAGAACGTATTAAATTTGAAGCTGTAAAAGTACTTCAAGTGGTTCAATTTAACTTTGAAGACCCTGCACAAGAACAAGCAAAAATGGAAGCAATGAGACAACAGCTCGAAGAGGAGATTGCTCAAGCACAGACCAATGAAGATGAGATAGTAGAAGCAGATTTTGAAGAAGCTACAGTAGAGAACCTTGAGAAGAAACCAAAAAGAAATGACCCTTGTCCTTGTGGTTCAGGAGAAAAATACAAAAACTGTTGTGGGAAAAGTGGACCAAAAAAAGGACTACTTGCATAATGGCAATGACTGTAAACTCTAAGTTTGTAAATAAGGTAATAAAACATTATCTTAAATATGACAAAGATAATCCTTTTATCTTTGTCTCTTCTATTATGGCTTTTTTAAGTATTGCCGTTGGTATTGCAGTGCTTATGATTGCAATGGGTATGATGAATGGTACCGAAAATGAATTTAAAAAACGTCTTTTTCAAATGGACTACCCCTTAACGCTTATTCCTCTTGGACAAAACATAGCTACAGATGAACTTACCTCTAAACTTTCTAATGAATTTCCTACTCTTAAATTTAGCCCTTACTATAGAACACAGATTATTACAAAAAGTGGTTCTAACATAAAAGGCTCAATGCTTTATGGAGTTGATTTTGAAAAAGAGAAAGAGCTTAATGAAATTTTTCAAAAAGCCTATAAGCACTCTATTGGCACTCAAAGCAAATTTAAAATTGTTGCTGGTGAAAAACTTATAGAAGAGATGTTTGTGAAAAAAGGTGAAAAGCTTACACTCTACTTTTCAGAGATGCAAGCCATTGGTTTTGGAAGTATGCCACTTCAAAAACGTTTTACTGTTGATGCTACCTACAGTTCAGGTATCTCAACCTATGATGACTTTATTATCTATACCACACATGAAGCATTTCATAAAATATTAAAACGTAAAGTTTCTGTCTATGATGGTATACATATTTTCTCCAATAATGCAATGGAAGATGTTAATAAAATTAATGCTTTTCTTAAAAAAGAGGGTTATGAAAACAAAACACGTATCATAGGTTGGTGGGAACAACATGCCAACTTCTTTGCAGCTATGGAGATGGAGAAAAATGCTCTTTTCTTAGCACTATTGCTTATTATTATTGTCGCTTCTCTAAACATTATCTCTTCTTTACTAATGACGGTTATGAGTAGAAGACCAGAGATTGCACTTATGAAAACTCTTGGTGCCACCAACACTGAGATTAAAAGTATTTTTTTAAAATTAGGAGCTATTATTGGTGTAGGAGGAATTATCGGTGGAACCATATTAGGATTCCTCTCTATTTGGGTACTAACTACTTTTGATATTATTACCCTCTCTGCAGATGTATATGGTTTTTCTAAATTACCTATTGATTTAACTGTAACAGATTTCTTCTCTATTCTTATAGGTGCTATTATAATAGTACTCGCATCATCAAGATATCCAGCCCAAAAAGCTGCATCTACTGACCCTTTAATCGTACTAAGAAATGAATAATGTTCTAATCTAACTTTTGGATTAGAACTTTTACATACTCTACTGCTTCCTCTACAGTAGAAATTCTTCCCTCTAGCTGTATCTCATAAACTCTGTTTAGTATCTTTTTAAACTCTGCAGAAGGTTTTAAACCAAGGGCTATTAAATCACGCCCTTGAATCAAAGCAACAGGTGGTACATTATATACATCTAACTCTTCTGCTTTTTTAAGTAACCAATCTCCAGCTTTATAGATGCCACTTAAAGACTCCTCTGTGGTACGCCCTAAAAAATCAGCTCTTGCTACAGTTACAAGCTCTTCTATATTTACTTTTGTTGAGAGTCGTCGTATGGTGCTATTTTTTGCTTTACCTCTGTAGTAAATAGATGGAGCCAAATGGTATTCAACTAAAGGAAGTATAGAGTTTATAAAATCATGCTCATCTGTTAATCTATAGAGAAACTTTTTAGTAGGCTCCAACCCTGCTAACTCATGACCTATGGCAGAGATTTTTTCAGGAGTTATCTGTGTATGCGTAGCCTTACCCAAGTCATGGCAAAGTATGGCAAACATCATTTTTAAATCATGCTTTTTATCTCCTATTTTTAAAGCAACCATTTTATCTACACACATCAAAGTATGTACCCATACATCACCTTCAGGGTGCCAAATAGGGGATTGAGGGACATCTATAATAGCTTCTAGCTCTGGATAATATTTCAATATACCAAGCTTACGCATAAGTTCAAACCCTATAGAGGGTTTAAGTGACTTCAAAAGTAGTTTTTTAAACTCTACATAAACTCTCTCTTTTGCTAACTCCTCTAACATCCCCTGCTCTATCATATTTTTACAAAGTTTAAATGTCTCATCTGCTAAAACATAAGTAAATCTAGCACAAAACTGAACAGCTCTATAGACTCTTAATGGGTCTTCTATAAAAGTCTCATCATTTATATGTCGCAAAGTTTTTGTTTCTATGTCATCTTTAGCTCCATATGGGTCTATAAAGGCTTTCTCTTCAATATCATACCCCATGGCATTAACTGTAAAGTCACGACGTAAAGAGGCCTCTTTAAAGCTCAATGCTCCACTACAAGTGACATCAAACCCTCTGTGACCTTGGGCTATTTTTTTTTCAGTACGAGGAAAAGAGAAGTCATACTCCTCACCCTCATAAACAAATTTTAAAACACCAAAACTTTTACCTACCAAATTTACAGAGCCATGTTGAGCTAAAATAGTCTCTAGCTCCTCTATTTTTTTTAAACCATACACTTCTACATCATAATCTTTTATAGGAAGTTCTAAAAAATGGTCACGTACCGAACCACCTACTACGATGGCTTTTGCGTTTTTTTTTAATAACTCTTTAGATATGGTCTCTATTATTTTTGGTAGTTTCATTTTTTTCCTAATAGTTTACGGTAATAATTTTATAGCTTCATAGGCTGTATCTATCATCTTGTCTATCTCGTCATAAGTTATAATGTAAGGTGGCATAAAATAGATAATATGTCCCAATGGACGTAAAAGGACACCATTATCTAAACCATATTGATACACTTTTAAACCTATACGCTCTTCTGCTTTGTAGCCCTTTAACTCTATGGCTACCACCATTCCTGTTTGTCTTACCTCTTTTACATTTGGAAGCGTTTTGAACTTCTCTAGTTTTTCTAAGATATAAGCTGATTTTTTTCTATTATCTCCTAGTACATCTGAAGCTTCAAAAAGCTCTAATGTTGCCAATGCTGCAGAACAAGCCAAAGGATTACCAGTATAGGAGTGAGAGTGTAAAAAAGCTTTATGCTCATTATAATCACAGTAAAAAGCACTATATACCTCATTAGTTGTCATAACAACGGCAAGAGGTAAATACCCACCAGTTAGACCTTTTGAAAGTGTCATAAAGTCAGGAGTCACCTCTGCTTGTTCACAACCAAACATGCTTCCTGTTCGTCCAAAACCTGTCATAATTTCGTCTGCTATAAGATGCACACCATACTTTTCACAAAGTTTTTTAGCCTCTGTAATATAGATAGGATGATACATATGCATACCTCCTGCACCTTGAATAAGAGGTTCTATAATAAATGCAGAGATTTCATCTCCTCTCTCTTCTAATACTTTTTCTAATTCAAATATAGCCTCATTTGCAGACTCTTCACTTTGGTCTTTTGGCACAGGTGTTTGAATACATGAGATAAGAAGTGGGGCATAAGTCTCTTTATAAAGCTCAACATCTCCCACACTCAAAGCACCTATAGTCTCACCATGGTAGGAGTTTGTCAACGAAAGAAAAAGAGGACGATTCTCTCCACGATTACGATGATAGTGAAAACTCATCTTAAGTGCTACTTCTACGGCACTTGAACCATTATCGGCAAAGAAGACTTTATCTAAACCTGAAGGAGTTAGGTTGACAAGTTTGTCTGCCAGGTTGACAGCTGGTTTATGTGTAAAACCTGCCAACAACACATGCTCTAATGTATCTAATTGCTTTTTAACTCGATTAGATATATGTCTGTTGGTGTGTCCAAAAATATTTACCCACCATGAACTTATGGCATCAATATAAGAGTTATTATCAAAATCATAAAGATACACACCCTCTCCTCTATCTATAGGTATTAAGGGCAAAGTTTCATGGTCTTTCATTTGTGTGCAGGGATGCCATATATTTTTAAGGTCGTCTGTTACTATTTGCATATTCTTATGATTCATTAAGCACCTTATTTTTTTTGTAACGAATATACTATAGATAAAGTAATTATTTCATTAATAATTAATAACAACTAGACTAAAATTATGCAAATTTTAAACTAAGGCAACAAAACATGATAAGTTGGATGCAAAAAAACAACAAATTTTTAATAGTTACTATGTGGATAGCAACTGTTTCATTTATATTTACAGGGGCTACTTATGGTTTCTCCTATGGATTACGAAGTAATAGTATAGGTCAAGTTGGAGATATAGAGTTAAAGCAAGATAGATTCAATATGAATTATAATAATCTTTTTAACAGATACAACCAAATGTTTCAAGGTAAATTTGACAAAGACCAAGCTAAACAGATGGGATTAGAGCAACAAGTATTAAACTCAATGGAAACAGAAGCGAAGCTACTAAACCTTGCTCAAGATTTTGGCATTGTTGTAACAGAGAAAGAGACAGCAGAGAAACTCGCTTCCATTCCTGCTTTTCAAACAGATGGTAAATTTGATAGAAAAATATACGATACATTTATCCAAAACAGTAGTTTTGATAACACAACATTTGAAGAGAGTATTAAAGACCAACTTACTATAGAGAAGACATTAAATATGTTAAGTCCAGACCATGCTTTAAAAAATGAATATAAAGCTTTTTCTTTAGCATTTGAAATTGCAGATAAAATCAAATACTCTATACTCTCAGAAAAAGATGTAAATGTAACAGTAAATGATGCAAAACTTAAAGAGTTTTGGGAAACAAGAAAAGAGCAATATAAAACACCAAAAAAGTATATCTTAGATATACAATGGACTCAGACAAAAGATACAAATGTAACTGATGCAGAAATAGAAGCTTACTATAATGAAAACAAATTTAAATATACAGATACAAAAGGAAAAATACTACCGTTAGAAGATATTAAAAACTCACTTATTGCTGATGTTAAAATTAAAAAAAGTAATAAAATAGCATATAAACGTTACTTAAAGCTTAAAAAAGGAGAGTTAACTAAAGATGAAACTTTAACTTTAGATATAAACAGTCCCAAAATATCCCCAAAATTATGGGATGAAATATCAAAAAGTGAGGTAAACTCTCTTTTAAAACCAAAAGTAGTAGGAGATAAATATGCTGCTGTAAAGATAGTTAACATTATTAATCCTGTAATAAAAACATTTGATGAAGTAAAAGAAGAGATAACCCCTATATATAAGCAAGAAGCGACCAAAGAGGCTCTTGCTACTTTAGCTGATAAGCGATTGACAACTATTGACAGTGATGAGGCAAATGTATCAAATTTTATCACTCTTCATAACGCAGAAAAACAAAAAATAGGTCTAAATACACAAGAAACATCAGATTTTATAACAAAACTCTTTACTTCTAACAAAGAAAACGGTATTATACCTATAGGAAGTAAAGTAATAGTATACAAAATTATCGAACAAAAATTGATTACGCTTGATGATAATGGAACTGAAGATTTGTATAAAAATACAGATTTGGTTAAAAAACAAAGTTTTCAAACGAGTTTAATAAAGAAGTTAGATAAAATGTATCCTACAAAGCTTTATAAATAACACCTAAGGATTAAAATTGAATACCCCAATCTTAGCTATTGATATTGGCTCAACAAAAATATGTGCAATCATAGGTGAAATCAAAGATGGGTCTGTTGATATCTCTGGACATGGGATTGTAAAATCCCAAGGTATTAAAAAAGGGACAATTACAAATATACAATTAGCATCAAAGGCTATTAAAAAATCAGTAGATGATGCAAAACGTGTTGCAGGTCTAAATATTTCATTAGCGAATATTTCAATCTCAGGAGCATACACCAAAAGTATTAATGCTACAGGTGTTGTTAATATTCCATCAGGTGAAATTTCAATTACAGAAATTAACCGAGTAATGCAAACAGCACTTTATAATGCAAATATTCCTAATGAATTTGAAATACTACATGTATTGCCCTACAAATTTAAAATAGATGAACAAGATTTTATAGATGACCCCAATGGAATGAATGCAAATCGCATGGAAGTTGATGTGCATATTATTATGACAGCAAAATCAAACCTTGGTAATCTTAAAAAAGCGGTTAATGCAGCTGGAATAGAAATTAACAAAGTTGTACTTTCGGGTTATGCTTCATCTATCGCTGTAGTATCAGAATCAGATAGAGCAAGAGGTGTTGCAGTTATCGATTTAGGTGGTGAGACATCAAACCTCATTATACATGTAGGTAATTCAATTCAATACAATGACTTTTTATCAGTTGGTTCCAATCATATAACCAATGACTTATCTATTGCTCTACATACTCCTTTAGATTCGGCAGAAACCCTTAAAATTACAGAGGGAACACTGTTAGAATCAGAGAGTAAAGAGATAGAGCTACCAATTATCGGAGATGAGAACAATATGAATGTGGTTTCATTAGATATAGCACAAAACATTATCTATAGCCGTATGGAAGAGACTATAAATATTCTAGCAAACTCATTGGCAAAAAGTGAATTGGCAGACCAGCTTGGTTCAGGTATTGTTTTAACAGGAGGAATGACAAAAATTCCAGGAACACGAGAATTAGCACAAGCACTCATTCCAAGTATACCTGTAAGATTAGGACAACCAGAAAATACTTTAAATGTTATGGATGACCTCAACTCACCTGAATTTTCAACAGCCATAGGTTTACTCTATTATGCATCAGGGAAACATACTGAATATGAACTTGATGGTGCTAAAAGTATGCTCCATTCAAAAGAGTATAAAGCTAAAAGTTCATTGCAAGATATAGCGAATTATGATACAATGAAACCAAAAGTATCTGTATCTACTCCATCATTTAGTGATGAAGGAGAGAATGATCTATTTAAGGACTTAAGTAAGGAGCCTAAAAAAGATCAAAGTAATCCATTGCAAAACTTTGTGCAATGGGCATCGAAAATATTTTAAGAAAAACAAAGGAGGAAAAAATGGAAGATTTTAATATAACAGAATCAACTGCAGGCGTCCATGGTGCCAAGATTAAAGCAATTGGTGTAGGTGGTGGTGGTGGAAACATGATTAACCATATGATAAGGGAAGGTATAGATGGTATTGATCTTATCGTAGCAAACACAGATGCCCAAGCATTAGATGCTTCTATTGCACCATACAAAATGCAAATTGGTCTTCAAGTAACTAAAGGTCTTGGAGCAGGTATGAAACCAGAGGTAGGTAGAGATGCTGCTGAAGAGAGCTTTGACAGCATTAAAACCATGCTTGATGGAGCAGACTTAGTATTTATCTCTGCTGGTCTTGGTGGTGGTACAGGAACAGGTGCTGCACCTGTAATTGCTCAAGCGGCTAAAGAGGTTGGTGCATTAACTGTAGCTATTGTTACTAGTCCATTTGCATTTGAAGGTCGTAAAAGAAAAAGATTAGCAAAGGAGGGTTTAGAAGCACTTAAAAGAGAATCTGATTCAATCATTGTTGTTCCTAATGAGAGACTTCTTTCAATTGTTGAAAAAAATCTTGGTATGAGAGACAGCTTTAGATTGGTTGATAACGTTCTTTCTCAAGCAGTTGGAGGGATTTCAAACGTTATTCTTTCACATGGTGCAAATGACATTAACCTTGACTTTGCCGATGTTAAAACAGTTATGAGTCATAGAGGTCTTGCACTTATGGGTGTGGGTGAATCTCAAGGTAATTCTGCTGCTTATGATGCAGCAAAAACTGCTATTGAATCTCCTCTTCTTGATAACTTGTCGATTGATGGTGCTATGGGTATTTTGGTTCATTTCCATATTCACCCTGACTATCCATTGGTTGAAATTTCAGAAGCTATGGATATAGTAGAAGAGAATGCAGATGAAGATGCAAATATTATCTTTGGTACAACTACATCTGAAAACATTCCTCTTGATGAAGTTAAGTTAACTATTATTGCAACTGGTTTTGAAGATCCATCAGACTTTGAAGTAGCTAAACCAAATAATGACAATTCTACAGAAAAAACAACTATTTCGACAGCTAAGCCAGGACTTAGAAGACCTACTCAGGGTAACTTGCTAAACAGCTTGAATTCTGAAAAAGTTGTTGGTGGATATAATGGCAGTAATAATGACTATTTAGACACACCTACCTTCCTTAGAAAGCAAATGGATTAAGAGATAGATTAATTTTATCTCTTTTTTTTAATATATAATATGACAAAAGTTCTCCTCCTCTTCCTACTTTTGTCACCTTATTTAATGAGTGATGGACATATATTTGTCTATCACCGTTTTGATGATACCCGTTACCCTACTACCAATATCTCAACCAAAGAACTTCGCAAAGAATTTGACTACCTCAAAAAAAATGGCTACAAAGTTGTACCTCTCATTGCTATTGTAAAAAAGATAAATAATAAGGAAGAAGTACCTAGCAAATGGGTGGCATTTAGCATAGATGATGGGTTTAAAAGTTTTTATACTCATGGACTTTCTGTTTTTAGGGAGTACAACTACCCTTTTACAATTTTTATTGCTGTTAAATATACTGAAAAAAACTATAAAGATTATGTCTCATGGAAAGAGCTAAAAACCATTGCTAAATATGGTTCAGTAGAGTTTCATAGCTATGGGCATGGACACTTTGGACAGATGAGTGAGAAAGAGATTAAGGTTGATATGGACAAAGGTTTAGCCTTAATGAAAAGACATCTAAACTATAAGCCAAATCTTTTTGTTTATCCTTATGGTGAGTATGATGATAGAGTTAGTAAAGTTATCAAACCTTATGGATTTAAAGCTGTATTTAATCAAAATATAGGGGCTATTCATGGTGGTACATGTAGTGACAGCAATGATATTGACCGTTCTGCAGTTGTAGGAAGTAATGCTCATGACTTTAAACTCTATCTTAAATTTCAAGAGCTTTGTGGAGTGGACTTCCAACAACCAATAGTCTATCCAAAAGATAAAATAGTAAAAACAGTTGAAGTTATACTAAATGATAAAACTATTCAATCAGCAGATATTTTCATCTCAAACAATGGCTGGACAAAAGTTAAGGTCAACAATGGAAAAATACTTTGGAATGCCAACAAAAAAGTAAAACTTAACCGTATCAAAATCGGTGTAAAAATAAAAAGCAAAATTAAACTCATGGTCTTATCAAAATAATAACTTTTCAGATATAATACTCCAAAAAATTGTAGGGTGTAATCCCTGACGACTACACCATCAAATAAAAATTGGAAATAAAAAATGCAAGACGTAATAGAATGGCTAAAAGAAAATGGAAACCTAAAAGTAATAGATGAACCCCTAGATGTAAACTTAGAAATCCCCCACATCGCATACATAGAAGTCAAAACAGATGACTCTCGCCCTATTCTTTTTACAAATCCTATCAACAAAGAAAAAGGTATAGAGTATGATATGCCAGTACTTATGAATATTTTTGCCAACAAAGAGTTGACAGAAAAAATCTTTGCTAAACATCCAGACGAGGTGGCACAAGGTATAGATAAACTTTTAAAACTTAAACCACCAGCAGGATTTATAGATAAGTTGAAGATGATACCAGAACTCTTTGCACTTAAAAATGTTTTTCCAAAACGTTCTAAAGTCAGAGGAGAGTGTCAACAAGTTATCATCCCTAAAGCAAAGGTAGATTTGGACAAACTTCCTATCTTAAAAACATGGGAAGAGGATGGTGGACCATTTATTACTATGGGTCAAGTCTATACACAAAGTCTTAATGGCAGTATGCAAAACCTTGGAATGTACCGTCTACAACAGTATGACAAAAATCATTTAGGAATGCACTGGCAGATTCATAAAGATGCTTCACACTTCTTTGACCAGTACCAAAAAGCAGGTAAAAAGATGCCTGTAACCGTTGCCATAGGTGGAGACCCTCTCTACATTTGGTGTGGTCAAGCCCCTATGCCTCATGGAATGTTTGAGATGCTTCTTTATGGTTTTGTAAGAGGCAAGAATGCACAACTCATCAAGTCTATTACTAACGATATCTATATTCCTCGTGATGTGGATATCGTCATCGAGGGCTTTGTTGACCCAAAAAACATGGAAATAGAGGGACCTTTTGGAGACCACACTGGATACTACACTTTAAAAGAACCCTACCCTGTTATGGAAGTAGAGACCATTACCATGAAAGAAAAACCTGTATTTCAAGCAACAGTTGTAGGAAAACCACCATTAGAAGACAAATATATGGGTTGGGCAACAGAGAGAATCTTTTTACCAATGCTAAAACCAATGGCTCCTGACCTTATAGACTACTATATGCCTGAAAACGGAGTTTTCCATAACCTAATACTTGGAAAGATGAAAACGCTCTATAAAGGTCATGCACAACAGTTTATGCATGCCTTTTGGGGTGTGGGTCAAATGAGTTTTGTAAAACATGCTATTTTTGTTAACGAAGATGCACCTGAACTTGACAATGACATTGCTATTACAGAGTATATTTTAAATAGACTAGACCCCAATAAAATTCTTATTACTCAAGGAATTATTGATGCCCTTGACCATACAGCAGACGAGACATTAGTTGGGGGGAAACTAGGTATTGATGCTACTGCTTCAGAAGTTGAAAATGGTGTGACTAAACTTTTAAATGACAAAACTCTACTCAATAAGATGCAATCACTTGATTGCAATATTTTAGAATTAAAACAGTACTTTATCCATACTAAAAATCCTATCTGTATCATCACTGTAGATAAAACAGAATCGATGCAAAACCTTATAGAAAAAGTCTCTATATTAGAAGAGAACATCAAAGTTTTAATTATAGTTGATAAAAAGAACAACCAAATAGATAACCCTTATATGTTAATTTGGCGTGTGGCTAACAATATAGATGCACAAAGAGACATTACTCTAAAGCCATTTATCATAGTAGACGGAACCAACAAAGGTGAACTAGATGGTTTCACCAGAGAGTGGCCAGGAGATACCTTCTGTACAAAAGAGACACTTGATTCTTTACAAAAGCGTGGACTTATAAATATAGATGAAAAGTTTATTAAGAAGTTTGGGCTACTTCCTTTTAATCAATAATAGATATACTAAGAATCTTTATAGTAAACTATTAATAGCGTACTACAAAGGAGATTTAATCATATGAGAAAATTTATTTTATCTATTATCAGCACCATTGCTCTAATTATCACAACAGGCTGTTCACCTATAACGGCTAAATACAGAGTAACTGTTGATGCCATTACAGCTCCAAACCTTATAATTAAAGAGCATACTAGCTATAGTATAGAACCTTTAGGAAAAGATACAGATAAAAATAGCTTAGAGTATCAAAAGATGACTAC
>Ga0256832_1001737_pt1 | contig 14878 bp, 11 predicted proteins | sample 134614metaG_FD_190534 | JGI IMG/M metagenome (GOLD analysis project Ga0256832, IMG submission 190534) | Hydrothermal vent microbial communities from Lau Basin, Pacific Ocean - 134-614 | ecosystem: Environmental > Aquatic > Marine > Hydrothermal vents | place: Pacific Ocean: Lau Basin | collected...
AACCGGTTTATGGCATCGTTTTGGCGCTTATCGTATTCGGCGAAAGCGAACGTATGCGGCCATCATTTTATTTGGGAGCGGCGGTGATTTTAGGGATTATTATTTGGAATTCGGTTTTGAAAATGCGCGGGAAAAACAAAAGCGCTTCGTAAGGGAAGCGCCTTTGAAACAGATTCTTGGAAATTTCTGTCAATAGCCGATTTTCCGGTAATAGGTTTTGGTTTCGGTTCGAAGCAAGAAAACATAAACTCCCGGCGCAGGAAGTGTCAGGGGTGTTTCGGCATTTTCGATTCGGGTTTCCCTTATCAAACGTCCGCTCAGGTCGTAAACCTGTAAAACGGGGTTTTGGTTGAGTAATTCAGGGGAAACAAATAATTTTCCACCGCTGTAAGCAAAAACTTGAATACCGCTTTGCGTTGTTTCCACAGGCAAGGTGGTGGCTTGAAAACCGTATGTGCTGGCCGTAAGATCGTTACTTTGGCGATTGCCTGCTTGGTTGCGCAAAATAAGTTTAAAATCCAGAAGTTGCGTGCCGTCGGGCAAGATGCCTTCGCCGGGAAAGTTGTGTTGATTTAAATTAATGGTTCCTACAAATTTGTTCAGATTGTTATCCCAATGGATGGTTTCCAACGAAGCGGCATCGTTCCAATCATCGTTGTACTGCTGACCGATTTGCGGACTGGTTTGGTTTTGGTCCACCCACATGTAGATGTAGATAGTGGCATCGCCTTGCGGGTCGTAAATGGAATAATCGCCGCTGGCGCCGTAGCTCAATTCCACTACGCCGGGCGAAACATTGGTAATGGTCAATTGGGCACGTAGCATCATGCCCGTAAGACCCAATAAAAGCACAAGTAATTTTCGTTTCATGGCAAATCGTTTTTTAGGGTTGAACAATAAGTTTCATGGTTTTACGTCCGGCTCCGCGTTGCACTTTGACCGAATATATTCCGGGAGCAATGTTTTGTAAACTTATAACCGTATTGGCGGAAATATTTTCCTTGGAAATCAATAATTTACCCGAAATGTCATAAATCTCCAAACGGTCGGCCGGTTCAGACAACATCATATAATCACGAGAAGGGTTGGGATACAAATACATCGTGGGCAGCGGAACCGGATTAACGGCCATTTGTGTGGGCTGATTTCCGAAAATACGGTATTCGCCCGGGCCCAAAGTAATGGCGTCGTTGGTATTATTAACGGTAACGGATGAATTGTCCATCAAATTATACCAAGTGCCGGTGTAAGGGAAATAAGGCGTAACACTGTGCTGCACAACGTCGAAATTGGCTACGATGACCACGTTTTTCAGTTGAGTGGCGGGAATATTATCATCCCAAATGTAGATTTTAGGGGTAAAATCACCCGAAGTTACGGCATAATCGCCCTTGAATACGGGTTCAAAGGTTTTGAGTGCCATCATCCGTGCCCAATCATTGTAGATGGCACTGCGGTGGGGGTCGTGCAACCAGTCGTTGACCCACTGCGGCTGGGGTTTGGTATCCAACCGGCAGTTGGGATCCACCGTGCCGTCGGAACAAGTGTATAAGGATTGTTCCATGCCCAAATCCGAAAAGTGCCAAATCATTTTGGGGCCCGGTATCAACAAGGAAACAGCTCCCAAAGCACGCATACGGAACAGGGCGGTGTTCAAATCGGTTACATCGTGCGAAGCGTTGGAACTGTTTCCATATTGCAAGGCCTTATACATGATGCGTTCTTCGTCGTGGCTTTCGAAAAAGCCCACAAGCCGTTTGCCGGCAAAGTTATGGGCCGCGTGTCCCATGCCCGAAATATCGCGGTTTCCGGATTGGCCCATAAGCAATTCGCCATAGGGGTCATTGTTGCGTCCCCAAAGCATAATGCCCTTGCCTTCGTTCAAACGATAGTCGGCCCAGGTTTGCTCTTCCTGTGCGTTACCCAAATGTTCAAAAATCACATAACTGTCGGGGTCGATACTCCAAGTATAATCCGCATAATGCTTCAAAATGTCCACCCGGTCTTGCTGATAGCTATTGGTGCATGCTTCGTCGCCGGGGCTGCAATTTTGGGTAAATCCTTTGGTCAAATCCCAACGGAATCCGTCGATATGAAAGGTTTCGATCCAATGTTTAATAACCCGTTCGGTGTAGTGTTGGGTGTAGGGCGAGCTATGGTTCAAATCGTAGTCAATGCCATAGGCATGAGTGGTTTGCTGGTTGAAATAGGGATTATCGCTTGCCGGCGGGCCCCATCCGTCGCCGTCGGCGTCGGTCATCCACATGCGTTCCATGGGATTACGGCCGGTGGCATGATCCAAGGCAATATCCAAAATGACGGCAATGCCATGTTGATGAAACACATCGACCAGTTCCTGTAATTTTTCTTTGGGGCCATAAAATTTGTCCAATGCCATGTGAAAGGCCGGATTGTAACCCCAACCCAGGTTGCCCTCAAATTCCATAACAGGCATCAATTCGATGGCCGTAACATGCAGATTGGCAAAATAATCCACCCGGTCGATTAGATCCTGGAATGTGCGCGTGGAATCGAAATCACGAATAAGCACTTCGTAGATCAACAAATCCTCCTTGGCAGGACGTGCATAGCCGGCGTCGTGCCAAACGTAAGGTGTTTGTCCCGTTTCCAAAACGGTTACCTCGCGTTCTTGCCCCCAAGGATATTCGGGCATATCCGGATAATGCGAGGCCGGGATATAAGGGTCGTCGAAAGGCGAAAGCACCAAGGTGGAAAAAGGATCGGCTGTTTTGACCAATTTAGGCGAATCGGATGGCGGGTTTTTATCGGCCACCCAGTATTGATAGGTGTAGGCCGAATCGGAAACCAAACCGGTAATTTCCACCCAAAACTTGTCGGTTGTGGGATCCTTTTTCATGGCATACGCATTGCCCGGCTGCCAGTTGTTAAAACTTCCGGCCACATAAACAAAATCTTTTCCGGGCGCCGTTAGCACGAGCGTGGCTCTGCCCGTGTCGTTGTTGTCATAGTTGATACCATCGTCGAGTCCGACGGGCATATTTTGCGAAACGGTGTTATCGACTAAAATCATAAAATGCTTGTGAATTTCGTGCGTTCCTTGCGTAACCACCAATTCGCAATATTGATTTTCGGTCAAATTCTGGAATAAATATCCGTTGTAAAAATTGGTATTGTGTTGGGAATGAATCAGCGTGCCGTTGGCATAGAGGTCGTAATCGGCATTGCCATTGGTGTTTTGGGCCAGGATTTGCGTTCCGCCGCCGTTGTCCACCAGGATTACGCCCGAATCGTCGGGGTTGATCATGGTAACCTGAAAGGCGCCCACATTGAGGATAAAGTCCTGGCAACCGTTGTCTTTGTATTCCTGCGAGCCGTCTTCGTTGCGGAACACCATGCCCATTTTGGTCATTTGAGCCGCTTCGGTGTCCGATAGCCCGAAATAGGTTTTGGGTGTGATGGTGATGCTCCATGTGCCGTCGCCATTGTCGGTCATTTCGCCCACGCCGTCGTCTTGGCCCCAATTGCCCACCACGTGCATCCAAGGATTGTTGTCGTCGCCAATGCCGGCGTGCATATACACCTTGTTGGGATTGTTCAAGTGATTACAATCGGTGGCGGTGGTGTTTTCGTCGATGGTGATGGTTACGGGCTGGTCCACTTCGATGGGACTGGGAACCGTAATCACCGCTTGCCCGAAAAGGGAAAAGCTCAACCCCATTAATCCAAAAAATAAAATTGTCTTTTTTCTCATTGCATTGTTTTGTTTGATGATTGAAAATTAATTTATTGTGAACGAACAAGCAAATATGCACTTTCTATGGTAACATGGTCGCCTGTGTTGGGATTATCTATCCAGGCAAAAAGATGAATTTCGTAGGCATGCGTGCCTGCATTCCAGGGTCGCCAATCGCTGGTGGCCACGCCGCCGGTTTGGGTGGTGGCAAAAACGCCGAAATCGGTCCAAACAATGGGCCAATCCTCGTGGGTATCGTCATGGGCACGCAACTGGAAACGGGCCGAACCCTGAATGGAGGAATAACGAATAATCAATTTTACTTCCAAATTTCCTTGGCTGTTGAAAAAGATAGGTTCCAATGCGGCATCGTAACCCGAAACATCTTGTCCGGAACCTGTGGTAACGGTTACTTGATTGTTGTCGATACAAATAACATGAATGTTTTTGGTTTGCGGCACCAATTTAATCCAGCGGTTTCCGTCGAAATAGTAAAATCCCGTGCCGTCGCCGCCGGTCAGCGAAGCATTGGTGTTGTAGATCATCAATCCGGTGGCCGCCTTATGGGTGCCGTCGAGGGTGGTATCGGCCACATTGTTCAAGGACACACGTGGTATCAATAAACCTTTGTCAGAGGACGAAACGTCCAGTTGGGCCGAAGCATCGGGGTCACCTCCCACGCCCATTTGGGCGTGCAGGCGAAAAACAGCAAACAAAAGCAGGAAGGCAAGATTTTTTTTCATAACGTATAAGGTTAAAACCGGCCGGCCTTTCCGCCGGCCGGAAGTGTTTTATTGCCAAGCAAGTATTTCGATTGTAGGGGGACTTACCGAGAAATCCACCGTGATGTTGTAGGTGCCGGCATTGACGGGGATATTGGCACCATTGGCTTCAAGGGTGCCGTCGTTGCCATCGTCGCCGTAATTGTTGGCCCAGTCGTCGTTGAGCCGTATTTTGACTTCACCGGCCGATAAATCCACCCCGTTCAGATACCAACGGCCCGGATGGGTGCCGAAATCAGGCAAAAACTTGATGTCGGGTCCGTTCCAACCGTTGGGTGTGGCACTACCCACCAAGCCCCACAAATCACGCGGTTCGATGGTGTAGGTGCCATGATTGAAGTCTACGGTAATGATATAATTACCTGCCGTAACGGGAATATTGGCACCGTTGGCATCCAATGTTCCGTCGGCACCATCGTCGCCAAAATTGGTTGTCCAATCGTTGTTGAGCCGGAATTTTATTTCGCCATTGTCCAAAGTTACGGCCGCCTTCCAGTTGTCGCCATAAGGATTGTAGTGCAATGCCAAATCGGGACCGTTCCATCCGCCCGGCGTGGCACTACCCACAATACCCCAAAAATAGGGCTCGATGGTATAGGTCATATTGTTGAAATCCAAGGTAATTTTATAGTGGCCGGCCGAAACGGGAATATTGGCGCCGTTGGCGTCAAGCGTGCCGTCGCCGCCATTATCGCCATAGTTTTCGGTCCAATCGTTGTTTTTCCTGAATTTTATTTCACCCGATTTCAGGCGCACATAGGCCACAATCACACCCTGGGTCGAGGTGCGGTAGAAAGGCAAATCGGGTATGGGCGAACCCGACCATCCGCCGGGTGTAGCACTGCCCACCACGCCCCACTCGGTGGATAAATCCAAAACCGATGAGTAGGGGGTTACCTGCAAATTCATCACCTGCGATGAAACGGATTTGCTATCGCTGAGCTTGCCCACAACCTTTATTTCCAGATCAGCCGGCTGTCCGGCTTGCAAGCCCAGGGTTAGCAATTTGTTGTTTAGCTCCTCGCCTTTGAAGGTGTAGGATAATTCCGTTCCGGCACTTACCGATTGGGCCGATGCAAAGCCATTGCCCGCCACATCCAAGAGGATGCTATACGAAATGGCCGCCTGAAAACCCACATCGGGTTTTTCCCAACTGACGGTCAGCACATCGTCGTCGGCCAAACTGTCGGCCAGAACTAATTGGTCGACGGACAGTTGTGCTTGAATTTTAGCATCGGGATTAAGCGTAACAAACTCACGTTTTTCGCAGGAAAAAATCAGAACGAAACCCGTGAGCAGGAATATGAATTTGAGCAAGATATTTTTCATAATCAACAATTTTTTGAAATTAATAACCCGGATTTTGACGCAAATTCGGATTTACCGACAAGGCATTGGGCGGCAAGGGGAACAACTTACGATAGTCGTCCACGCCGGTTCCGTTGGGGTCGTTGCCTTTGAAAGGCCACAGGTAGGAACCCGAAGTAAAATATCCGTAACGTATCAAATCGGTGCGACGCAATCCTTCCCAATAGAGTTCACGCGAACGTTCGTCGAGCACAAAATCGAGGGTTAAATCGGCGGCGGTGATATTTCCGCTACTATCGCCGTAGGCACGCTCGCGCAACTCGTTGATTTTGTCCACGGCTGTGGCCACACTTCCTCCACCGCCTCGCAAAACGGCCTCGGCATAATTGAGGTAGATTTCGGCCAACCGGATGAGCGGCAGGTCGGTATCGACAAAGTTGCCCGAGGGGTCGCTGCCGGGCGTGCCGTCGGATTTGATGTTTTTGAATTTGGTTACGGCGTAACCGTCGTTAAAATTAGTGACATCGGAAATTTCCAAGCTTTGTCCCTGGGTGAAAAACATAGCCCGGCTGTCGGAATGGAAGGGCTGAATCACGTAGGTCAAGTTGCCCAAATCCATTTCCACATAGTAGGTTCCGTCGGCCGGGATGGCAATATTTGCCCCACCGGGTTCGAGGGTGCCGTCGGCGCCGTTGTCGCCATAGTTTTGTCCCCAATCCTCATTGTAGCGAAATTTGATTTCGCCTGCTGTCAGCTCCACATAAACGGCATAGCGGTTTCCACCCAAATCGTGCATTTCCACATCGGGGCCGGTCCAACCGTTGGGCACCGAACTACCCACAATGCCCCAATCGGAAAGCGGGCCCAGGGCATTGTTGAGCGCCGTAAGGTCTACACTGAATTTGTTGACCAAATTTTTGGTGGTGCGCAAGCCATACCAACCGCCGTTGATACCGAAATCGGACGGATTCATTTGTCCGCCCACGGCGGCATGCACCAAAAAAGTGGTGCCGCCCCAGGTTTGAGAATGCAAGCCGTCGAAGTTCAAACCGAAAATAATTTCGTTTTGTGCTCCGTTGGTATTGTTATCAGCCAAGAACAATTCATCGTAGGCCGATCCGTTGCCATTGGCATCGTTGGTATTGATGCTGTATGTGGAATTCAACACTTTTTGGGAATAGACCACGCAATCATCGTAGCGCGGTGTGCCGATAAAACTCTCGGCATTCAAATACAGGCGTGAGAGCAGGGCCCATGCCGCCACGCGGTCAACCCTTCCGTATTCGTTGGCGCCGCTGGGTTTGAGCTTGTCCTGGATGTCCAATAATTCATTTTCGACAAAATCGAAAATTTCCTGCCGCGATGCCTGTTGGGGTAAGTCGGTGGATACGGTGGTAACCAATGGGACGCTGCCATAAAGATCCATCAGATTATAGTAGGCATAGGCCCGAATAAAACGTGCTTCGGCAATGAAAGATTTCACTTCGGGGTCATCGGCCAGGGCTTGTGCATTTTCGATAAACGAATTGGCGAACGAAACCGTTTGGGCCAAGCGGTAATACATGGCATCGGTAAAGTCGTTGCCTGCGGCCCAATACATACCGTGCAAATCCTGCAAACCCGGGTCGCCCCAAGCAATAACGGCATGGTCGGTGGTGAGTTCGTTAAGGTTGAACAGCATCCGGCTGAATTGCGAAAAACCTTCGTCGATGTCCGAAATATCGGGTTGGCCGGCGGGCCCTTGCTGCCCGGTCAGTGCCAAGCTGGCATACACCTTGGCCAAGGCACGTTTGGCCTGCTCGGCATTGGCAAACACATCCTTTTCGGTAAAGCTGTCCGGGTCGATCGGATCCTGATTCAAATCTTTATGACAAGCCGATAGTCCTAATCCTATGGACAATATTAACAGGTAAAAATATAGGCGTTTCATCTTTTCCGGTTTTAATATTTTACACTTAATCCGAAGGTAAACATCCGCGGACGCGGATAGAAGTTATTGTCGATACCGCCGGCAATTTCGGGATCGATTCCGCGGTAACGGGTTAGCACGGCCACATTTTGAATGGCGGCAAACAAGCGCAAACGCATATGCTTGTAGATTTCCGGAAAACGGTAACCCAAGGTGATGTTATCCACCTTGAAAAACGATGCATCTTGCACGTAATAGTCGCTCAGCAGATTGGTTTCGGTATAGTTTTGAAAATGCGTGTTGTAGTAATCGGTATGGATATTGGTCAGGAAAGGCCGTCCGGTCAGGTTGGCCGGAATGGATTTGCTACTGGCAACGTTGTTATACATATAATTGCCGATACTGGCCCGGGTGCTTACCGACAAATCGAAGCGTTTGTAGCGTAGGGACGTGCTCAATCCCATCAACACATCGGCATAGGGGTCTTTGAACAAATATTTGTCGTCGCTATTTATCACCCCGTCGCCGTTGCGATCCACATACACGCCTTCGATGGGCCGGCCGTCGGCGTCGTAAACCTGCTGATAGACATAGAAACTATAAGGTGCGGCACCTTCGGTGTGGCGTTGCACCGTGTTGCCCACGCCGCCTTCGATGCCGCCTACTTCCTGGTCGAAGGGCATGTAGGTAATTTCGTTATGATTGATGCCCAGGTTGTAGTCCACACGCCAACGCCAGTCGGGTTTGCGCACCAAATAGGCGCCCAATGTGAGTTCCCAACCGCGGTTGAGCATGTTGCCCACATTCTTTTCGACCCGGTTGCCGAAATTGGTAAACGGATCCACCAGCGCCCAAATGATCAAATCGTCGGTTTGTTTCCTATACCAGTTCAACGAACCGAACAAACGGTGTTCCCACAGCGAAAAGTCTAAACCCACATTGGTGGTTTTGCCCACTTCCCAACGCAAATCCTTGTTGACCGGTTCGGGCCGGTAGGTTTGGTAGAAGGTGTTCCCGAACTGATACCCGGCCGTGGAGGTGCTGATTTGATAACGGGTCAGGTATTTGTAGGGCGCCAATCCGTTTACATTACCCACGGCGCCATAGCCCAAGCGAAGTTTCAGTTCGTCGAAGGGGGAGTTTTCCATAAATTTTTCCTTGTGGATATTCCAGGCCAGGGCAAAAGACGGGAACAAGCCCCAACGGTTACGCGGGTTGAGCAAGGACGAAGCATCGGCACGCAAGGAAGCCGTGAGCAGATATTTTCCCCGGTAGCCGTAATTCAGACGGGTAAAATAGGACAGCAAAACCTCGCGCGAAAGGTCGATTTTGTTATAGTCCGGATTCCCGTGCTGGAAAGCATAATCGTCGTAGAAATCGCTCGAATAATCGAACATTTGGTAGGAATAACCCGCCATCCATTTCAGTGTGTGGTTTTTCAGCTCGGGTTGATAGGTGATGTAGGTATTGAGCAATTTGTTGGTTTGGGCATTCTTGTAATAATTATGTATGCCTTGCCAGGATGCGTCGGAGGTGGGCATTTGGGCCGATACGATGGTATGCCCTTTGCTAAACGAACGGTCCCACCCCACATTCAGCGTGGCCGTAAGGGCCTTGAAAAAGGGCAAGCGGAAATCGGCCTTGGCATTGCCGATAAAGCGTTTGATGTAGGCATAATCGTCGGTCAGCTCCACCAGGGCCACCGGATTGGTGGGGGCCAAATTGTATTGGAGGTTGGTGTTGGGGTCGATCCAGGCAAAATAGCCGCCGAAAGGCGACGAAGTGTCATAGACGGGTTGGGTGGGATCGAACACGATGGCGGCACCGATGGCGCCGCGGTTGCCAAAGTGATTGACCGTATAGTTCCCTTGGGCGTTGAGCTCCAAACGGAGGTTTCCTTTCCAAAATTCGGGAACAAGATTCAAGGCCAGAGTGGAACGTTGGAAATTATCGTTCCGCAGGATGCCGTCGTGATCCAAGTGGCCTAAGGATAGTCGCACCGGAACGCCCCATAGCCGTCCCGTGGCATTGAAATGATGATCCACCCCGTTGGCCGGGCGGAAAATTTCGCGTTGCCAATCGGTGGAGGCATCGCCCAAAAGCGCCATGGCCTGGGCATCGCCGGTGTCGTTGACTAATTGGCGGAACTGCAAGCTGTTCATCACGGGCACAAAGGACACGGGCATGGAACCGGTGTATTTGATCGAATAATCGAAGTGGAAACCTTTGCCTTTGGCTTTTTTGGTGGTAATGAGAATCACGCCGTTGGCCGCCCGGGCACCGTAGATGGCCGTGGCCGAGGCATCTTTGAGCACCACGATGCTTTCGATGTCGTTCGGGTCGATGGCGTTGAGCGGGTTACGTTCGCCACCTATGCCGCGGCCCAGCGGAATACCATTGACCACAAACAAGGGTTCGTTGGTCAATGACAAAGAACTAAGGCCGCGAATGTAGATGCTGGCCCCTTCGCCGGGCGCGCCCGAGGGTGCAATGGTGGTAACGCCGGCCACCTTACCGGTGATCAGGTTTTGCACACTGGTAACTTCGCCCTGGGCGAAATCTTTGGGCGTAAGCTTGTCCACCGCACCGGTGAGGTCTTCCTTTTTGGCCGTTCCGTAGCCGATGACCACCACTTTTTTGAGTTGTTCGGCTTGCGGTTGCATACGCAAGTTGATAACCGGGCCGGTAACCGGTATTTCGCGGGTTTTGTAGCCCAGGTATTTAAAAATCAACACCGCTTGGCGAGGCACATCGCGCAGGGTGTATTTTCCGTCGAAGTCGGTTACGGTGCCTTGGCGGGTGTTTTTGACCATCACCTCGACACCCGGCAATGGGTCGCCGGTTTCGGCATCGGTAACCGTTCCGCGCACTACGGCCCATTGGGCTGCGAGCCCCCAGGGGAGGAGCAATGCCAGCAACAGGCCTAACGGTTTGGATTTTTTCATAATCATTTTGTTTTTCGTGTCGGTTAAAAAAACGCCGGTGGGTTTCAAAGGAAAGCGTTCGACCGCACGTCAATTGTAAGTTAGACGGATTTATTTTTAAAAAAACTGACCAATATCATAATTGTCTTACGAAAACGTTTTCGTAACCAAAATTTTTTTGTTTATTTTGCTTCGAAACCCAGCGTTCATTCCAAAAAAGAAAAACATACAAACCGGCACGAACAGAAAATGCGCCAGGGATAGGAGCGGTAATGCGGCGAAGGGGAAGGGCATGGTTTCGCTGCCGGCGAGGGGGCTCCGAGGCACCGAGGAGACACCGCAGCCGGCCATAGCGAACCGCCCTTGCCCGAGCCGCATTGAAGCGGATAGCCCGGTGGCCGCCTGGGCGTTGCAGCAAGCATAAAATATGCACACCAAGTTTTGTTCTTTTTGCCGATAACGGCATTGGCAACCCTTGACATAGCTACGGCTATGCCCTCGGGACTGCCGGCTTTGTTCTCGACAAAAATAACTGCAACTTTTCCGACATTTTACGCTTGCTGCAACGCCGTGAGGAACGGCAAGCGGGAGGACGCTCCGCCGGCCGAAGCGCTTGCCGAGCCGCCGCCGCGGCGCCGCAGGCGCCGGTATTTTTGCCGCAGGCAAAAATGCTGCGGGCGACAGCCCGCCGGCGGCGGCCCGAACCCGAGCGAGCGTAGCGAGTCCCGCCTCATGAATACGCCGCAATGCAAACAACGTGAAGCAGTGCGGCTCGCATGAATGAGGGCGGGGCGGCCAGGCGCCCAAAAAAAATATGACCATGAAAAAACCCACCCTCAAAAGCATTGCCAAGGCCTTGGGCGTGTCGGTGTCCACCGTGTCCAAAGCCCTGAAAAATAGCCCCGAAATAAGTCCGCGAACGCGTGAACGGATTTTGGAATACTGCCGCCTGCATCAATACGAACCCAACCGGATGGCCCTGGGACTGCGCCACCGGCGCACGGGCATCATCGGGGTGATTGTACCGCAAACGGGACATTATTTTTTTTCGCGCGTAATCACCGGCATCCAAAAGGTGGCCGAGGCGGCGGGTTACCGGGTGCTCATTGCGCACTCCAACAACGAAAGCCGGGCCGAACGGGAACACCTGCAACTGCTGGCCAACGGCTATGCCGACGGCGTGCTCCTCACACTGGCCAAAGAAACGCTCCAAAAGGGCGATTTCCGTCATTTTTTGCCTTGGATTCAACGGGGATTTCCGCTTGTGTTTTTCGACCGCTATCCCGAAAAACTGCCCGTCAGCGCCGTGATTATCGACGACACCGAAGCCGGCCGGCGGGCCACCGAACACTTGCTCCGCATGGGCAAACGGCGGCTTGCGCTCATTAGCACGCCCGTATATCTTTCGGTGGGCTACCGGCGGGAGTTGGGTTTTCGCAAGGCGTTGAACGACAATGGTTTGCTGGTGGACGAAAACCGTATCCTTCGCATCGACGAACGCCGGCCGCTCGGGGAGCAAATCCGTGGACTTTTCCGGCAAACTCCCCCACCCGACGGCATTTTTGCGGTGAACGAGCAATATGCGGCCATTGCGCTAAACCTGGCCCACGAAACGGGCATGAAAATTCCTGCCGAGCTGGCGGTGATCGGCTTTTCTGACGGCATTATTGCCCGGCACACCTATCCACGGCTAAGCACGGTGGTGCAGCACGGATTCCGCATGGGCCAAACGGCGGCCGAGTTGTTGCTGGCGCAAATCGAGGCCGATGAACTCCCGCCCAAACCGCAGATCAAAATCATCGACACGGGCTTGGTGGTGCGCGGTTCCACGAGTGCCTATCCGGTGGAAAGGTTGTAGTATTTTCAGGGCGCCTCCCCGCACAAGTTCACGCCTGCCGCATCGTTTCACTTCGTTCACGCTGCGGCGCGTTCACTTGGCGGGGCCGGGCTGTCCGCTTAAATTCGCCTCGGGCTGCACCGGCATTTCGGCGCCTGCGGCGCCCCCGCGGTGCGTGGGGCCTCCCGCTGTCGGCCTCCGCCCGCGGGAAAATGCGCGGGCAGCCCGTCGGCTCATAACCGCTCCCATCCCTGGCGCGGGCTAACTGCGTATGTCGGAAAACGGGAATGAAATTATTCTACCTCTTTATTTTTGTCCGGCTTTTCGTCCGAAATAATTTGTTGGATTTGTATTCTGTTTTGGGGTAAATGGTTCACGGCAATATCCCAAATAATTTCATAGTCGATTCCAAAATATTCATGGCTTACCTTATTTCTTAACAAATACATTTCGGCCCAGGGCACATCGGGATATTTTTTCTTGATAAAATCCGGTATTTTTTTGGAAGCTTCTCCAATAATTTCAAAATTCCGGATAACAGCATCCACCGTTTTATAGTCTTGCTTAAAACCATGAAAATGAAGCCCGGCTATATACCCGGCAATCCGGTTCATGGCCCGGAGCATATCTTCAAGATAAAGCAGGTGCGAGCGGCTTTGTTTTTTTACGCTATATATTCTACTTGCTTTAAAATTTGATTTTTTAGTTGGGCTTTAAGCGCATTTTTGGTAACCAAATCAACTTTACGGTTAAATATTTTTTCCAAATACATTTCCAACGAAAAAAACTTCCATCCAATAGGTTTTTTCAATTCAATAAGAATATCAATATCACTGCCTTCGGTATAGGTTTCATTGCCAAACGAACCGAAAAGGCCGATTTCCTTGACGGCATATTCTTGTTCCAAAAAAGGCTTTATTTCCTTTAATTTGGCTATGATGTCTTTCTTTGTCATCATGTTACAAATTTAACTATTATTCTTCATTTAGGTTTGCAAGCGGGTTTACATGTAGATTTAAAACAATTTTGTTTGGTAAAACGGAAAAATGGTATTATATTTGCTACCAGAATGGGGAAATTTCGCATTAAAATTGATAACGAAAAAACCACATTAGCCGATGTGGAAATCATGCTTGCGAAAATTAAAAGATTGAACATACATGAAATACCGCTTAACGAAATACGAAAAATTCTGCGATTTTTGGGCGTTACCGAAGAGGCCGGAGGCGGCTCCATCATTCGTTTCCAAAGTGATTGTTTGGAAGGAAACAATTATTATCGTGGATGGTTTACAATCCATATTGTCCACAAAGGTGGAAACAAACAGATGATAAACAGGCGCGATTTTGCAACCTATATGTTTAATCCACTAATGGAAATCATCGATTGTTTGAAAAATAGAAATAAAAATTAAAAATATTGTCAGCTATGTGCGACCCGAAAAAATTGTCATACTATTTGCAACTTCCCTACCGCATCCATGTCGAACCGCAGGAATTCGAGGGCGAAATTTTTTATACGGCTTATGCCAAGGAATTGGGAAAATACAGTTGTTACGGAACCGGCGACACACCCGAGGAAGCCATTCAATCATTCCTAAGCGCCAAGGATGATTTTATCAGGTTTCTTTGCGAAAAAGGTGAAAAAATTCCCGAACCCGATATGACCGCGCGCGATTACAGCGGCTATTTCAGCGTGCGCACATCGCCTCAACTACACCGCGAATTGGCGGAATTGGCCAAAGAGGCAGGCCTGTCGCTCAATCAATTTGTCAATCAGGTTTTGGCGCATGCGGCCGGGCGGAAAACCACCGAAAAAGACCTCAAACAAGAACTACTGAACGAAATAAACAAAATGCTTCAAAACCAAACCGCCGAAATCAACAAACAATTATCCTACCGGTTCAAACAGCATTTCGGCCAGGAATGGAATAAATACTATGCCGATAATGAATATTTACAAACCGTTTAACTTATAGCCATGTCAAAATCCCGAAAAATATCCCCCGAAGCCTATCGCGATATCCTCAACAGTCTGGTCCTTCGAAACATATATTTGAAAGAACTGAACGCCAAATTTAACGACGAATTTGTTACGGAAAATCTTGAATTGGATATCAACGAACGCTTTTCCTACAAACAAGAGGGACAATTATTGATGATCGCTTACCGTTACCGGCTTACGGCCCAAAACGAGCAACACGAAAAACCGGCTTTGGAAATTAAAGCCACATACAGGGTTATATATCAGGTTCTTGATGACATAAACGTTCCCGATACCTTTATGAAAATTTTCAAAGACCTGACAATAAGCTTGTTACTTTGGACCTATTTTCGTGAACTCGTAGGAAACATGGTTTACCGGATGGGCTTGCCTCCATTGGTTTTGCCCATGAAACGGGTG
>Ga0256832_1001738_pt1 | contig 14875 bp, 11 predicted proteins | sample 134614metaG_FD_190534 | JGI IMG/M metagenome (GOLD analysis project Ga0256832, IMG submission 190534) | Hydrothermal vent microbial communities from Lau Basin, Pacific Ocean - 134-614 | ecosystem: Environmental > Aquatic > Marine > Hydrothermal vents | place: Pacific Ocean: Lau Basin | collected...
CTCAAAGAATCCGGTCAGTGGGTCACTGCAGCACCGCGAGGATGTCGTCTTCGCGCATGAGGAGGTACTCCTCCTCGCCGATGGTCACCTCGGTGCCCGAATACTTGCCGAACAGGACCTTGTCGCCCACCTTCACGTCCAGGGGAACGACCTTGCCGTCGTCCAGCACACGTCCTTCGCCCACCGCCACGACTTCGCCGGTCTGCGGCTTTTCCTTGGCGGTGTCGGGGATGACGATGCCGCCGGGGGTGGTCTGTTCCTCTTCCAGACGCTTGACGGCCACACGATCGTGCAAAGGACGCAGATTCATACCGTTTTCCACCTCCTTGGTCGGTTCGACACGATTGGCACTCTCGCTTTTCGAGCGCTAAATATAGGAACGATTTTGTCACTGTCAAGGGGTGAGTGCTAATTGCGCGTCGGGGATATTTCCTGGGCTAAGCTCAAGGTGCTCAACCGGCCGACGAGGACGACACGATGATCAGATCCACCCTGCTTACCTTCTTCGCCGCCTTGTTTCTGTGGGGGTCTCAGGCCGTCGCCGGCGGGCCGACCCCGCCCGAGGGGATGATCGTACGGCCCAGCCACCATGACGTGAGCACCACCCTGGACCGTCTGGAGGCGGCCCTCAAGGCACGCGGAATCCCTGTCGCCCTGCGCTGGGACCATGCCGCCAAGGCGCGCGCGGTGGGCATTTCCCTGCGCCCGACCCAGCTGCTCCTGTTCGGCAATCCGGCCCTGGGCAGCCATTTCTTCACCGCCGCTCAGACGGCGGGCATCGACCTGCCCATGAAGGCGCTCGCCTGGGAGGACGAGGGGGGACGGGTGTGGATCGGCTACAACGATCCCGCCTGGATCGCCCGCCGCCATGGGATTACCCACCGTGAGGCGGTGGTGGCGAAGATGCGTGCGGCCCTGGCGTCACTGGTGGAGCAGGCCGCCGGTCCATGACGAACACGGCGCCGGCTCCCCGCAGTGGACCGGAGGGGTTGGAGCCCCCCGCTTGGCACGCCCTCCCCGCCGAGGATGTCCTCGCCGCCTTGCAGACCCGCAGAGCGGGCCTTTCCTCGGCCGAGGCGCGACAGCGGCTCACCCGTTACGGGCCCAATCGCCTGCACGAGATTCCGCGCCGGAGCCCCTGGCGCCGCCTCCTGGCCCAGTTCGACAACCTGTTGATCTACGTCCTGCTGGCGGCGGCGGCCGTCACCGCGGCGCTGGGCGACTGGGTGGACACGGTGGCCATCCTCGGCGTGGTGCTGGTCAACGCGGTGGTGGGGTTCGTCCAGGAAGGCAAGGCGGAGGACGCCCTCGCCGCCATCGGCCGGATGCTCACTCCCAAGGCGGTGGTGCGCCGCGACGGGCATCTGAAGGAGATCCCCGCCGACGAGGTGGTCCCCGGGGACATCGTCATCCTCGCCGCCGGCGACCGGGTCCCCGCCGACCTGCGCCTGCTGGAGAGCAAGGACCTGGCGGTGGACGAGTCGCTCCTCACCGGCGAGTCCATCCCCCAGAACAAGGACGTGCACCCGGTCCCGGCGGACGCGCCCCTGGCGGAGCGGCGCTCCATGGCCTATTCCGGCAGCCTGGTGACCCGCGGCCAGGGCGTGGGTGTGGTGGTGGCCACCGGCGAGGCCACCGAGATCGGCCGCATCGGCCGGCTCCTGCGGGAAGTGACGCCCTTGCGCACGCCCCTGCTGGCGAAACTGGACCGTTTCGCCCGCGTACTCACCCTGGCCACCCTGCTGCTCGCCGCCTTCGCCTTCGCCCTCGGCCTGTGGCGCGGCTATCCGTGGCTGGAGATGTTCCTCGCCAGCGTCGGCCTGGCGGTGGCGGTGATCCCCGAGGGCCTGCCCGCCATCCTCACCATCACCCTGGCGGTGGGGGTGCAGCGCATGGCCCGACGCCAGGCCATCATCCGGCGCCTGCCGGCGGTGGAGACCCTGGGGGCGGTGACGGTGATCTGTACCGACAAGACGGGCACGCTGACCAAGAACGAGATGACCGTCACCCAGATCGCCACGGCGGAGGCGGAGGTCACCGTGGAGGGGGCCGGTTACGACCCCCACGGCGCCTTCCTGCGGGGGGACGAGCCCCTGGACCCCCTGGCCGACCCGGTGCTCGAACGGCTGCTCCTGGCCGGGGCCCTGTGCAACGACGCCGACGTGGCCCCCGGCGACGAGGGCATGCGCATCACCGGCGACCCCATGGAGGCGGCCCTCCTGGTGCTGGCCATGAAGGCCGGCCTGGAGCCGGACCGGCTGCGCGAACAATGGCCGCGGGTGGACACCCTGCCCTTCGACTCCCGCCGCCATTACATGGCGACCCTCCACCACGACCATCGGGGTCACGCGGCCATCTTCCTCAAGGGGGCGCCGGAGCGGGTCCTGGACCGGTGCGACCGGGAAGCGACGATGGCCGGCACCCGCCCCCTCGACCGCCAACGCTGGGAGGCCCTCGCCCACCGCCTGGCCACGTCCGGCCTGCGGCTGCTGGCCGTCGCCCACCGCCCCCTGCCCACACCGCGCACCGAACTGTTGGAAGACGACTTGGAAGGGCTCACCCTCCTGGGCCTGGTGGGCATCATGGATCCCCCCCGGCCGGAGGCGGTGGAAGCGGTGCGTATCGCCGCCGAGGCCGGTATCCGGGTGAAGATGATCACCGGTGACCACGCCATCACCGCCCAGGCCATCGGTGAGCGGATGGGTATCGGCGACGGTCGCCACACCATCACCGGCGCGGAGCTGGAGGGCCTGGAAGAGGAGGAACTCCGCCGGCTGGTGCGCGAGGTGGACATCTTCGCCCGCACCACGCCGGAACAAAAACTCCTGCTGGTGGAGGCCTTGCAGGCCAACGGCGAGGTCACCGCCATGACCGGCGACGGGGTCAACGACGCCCCGGCCCTGAAACGGGCCGACATCGGCATCGCCATGGGACGCAAGGGTTCGGAGGTGGCCAAGGAAGCGGCAGAAATGGTCCTCGCCGACGACAATTTCGCCACCATCGTCCACGCCATCGAGGAAGGGCGCACCGTCTTCGACAACATCAAGAAGGCCCTGCTGTTCATCCTCCCCACCAACGGCGGCGAGGCCGGGGTCATCCTGGTGTCCGTGGCCCTGGGGCTGGCCCTGCCCGTGAGCGCCGCGCAAATCCTGTGGATCAACATGGTGACCACCGTGACCCTGGCCCTCGCCCTGGCCTTCGAGGCCCCGGAAGGGGACGTCATGAAACGCCCGCCCCGCGACCCGGCCGCCCCCCTCCTCAACCCTTACCTGCTCTGGCGCATCCTGTTCGTCAGCCTCCTCATGGTGGCGGGGGCCTTCGCCGCCTTCCACGGGGCCCTGGCGCGCGGCGCCGAGCTGGACTTCGCACGCACCGCCACCGTCAACGCCATCGTCGCCTTCGAGGCCGTCTATCTCCTCAACGCCCGCTTCTTCCAACGGCCCGCCTTCGGTCGCAACGCCTGGACGGGCAATCGCATGGTACCCCTCGCCCTCCTCGCCCTGTTCGTGGTCCAGATGGCCTACACCTACCTGCCGCCCCTGCAGGCGGTCTTCTCCGCCCGGGGGCTGGATGGGGCGACGTGGGGTTTGATCACTGCCCTGGCCGGGGCCCTGTTCATCGCCGTGGAAGCGGAAAAGGCCGTCTCCCGTCGTTTGGGTTTTCGGGCATGAGCGAACGCCGGCGCCTGCGTGAATATCTGCAAGGCCGCGCCTGGACCTTGAAGGAACTGGCGGAGGCCATGGAGCTGCCCTTGCGGGTGGTGGAAGACCACCTGCGGCACCTGGAAAAGAGCCTGAAGCGGGAAGGTCTGCGCCTGACGATTCAACCGGCCCGCTGCCGCCGCTGCGGCTTTGTCTTCACCCACGGCCGTCTGACCCGACCTGGGCGCTGCCCCCGCTGCCGCGGGGACTGGATCGAACCGCCGCGCGTCTCCATCGAAGGGGGAAAGGGTCGTCAGGCGCGCAGACCGGGCGGGGGCTCCACCGATTCGGGCGGGGCGTCTTCCAGCACCTGACGGGGGCGCTCGTTCACCAAGCGCCAGGCCTCCGTCAGCCCCACCCGCCTCGCCGCCGCCTCCCGGCCCTCGCTCAGGACCACCGGGCGGCGCTCCACCCCATGGCCGTCACTGGCCAACAGGTGGACGATGCCGTCGTCCAGCATCCGTTCGGCCCACCGGCGGGCGCGGCGCCCGAAGGCCCCGGTGAGACTGCCGGCGGTGATCTGCATCCACACCCCCCGCTGCGCCAGACGCACGAACACCTCGTAGTGGCGGTCGATCCAGGCGAGCCGCTCGGGGTGGGTGATGATGGGCACAAAGCCCGAGGCGAGAATGTTCCACACCTGGTCCTCGAAATGAGGGGTGGGAACGTGGTGAGAGGGCTCCACCAACAAGTAGCGGCTGTCGGCCAGGGTGGGCAGGCGCCCTTCCCGTAGGCCATGGAGGACGTCGGGCATGAGATGGATGTCGGCGCCGTGGGTCAGCATCAGGGGGACGTCGACCTCGTCCAGGGCCTGCTGGAGCTGCTTCACCGCCTTGCGGATCCGCGCCGCATCGTTGTCGTACAGGCCGGGGTAGGCGTGGGGCGTGCAGGCCACCACTTCGATGCCGTCGCTGCAGGCGGTACGCGCCATGGCCAGGCTGGCCTCCAGATCCGGGGCGCCGTCGTCGATTCCCGGCAGGATGTGGCAGTGGAGGTCGATCACGCCTGCTTCTTCTCCCCGTCCTCCAGGGGGTTGGGCACCGGCTCCAGGGCCGGCCCGAGGATCTGGCGCGGGGGCAGGCGGGTGCTGGGCAGGCGGCGCATGGGCCGGTCCACCGGCGCCTCCCGCTCCGCCTCGCCCGGATGGAAGAACAAGGCGGCGAGGAAGGCGAAATAGATGGCGTTGGCAGGAATGCGGAAATTGAAATCGACCCACCCGTGCAGGGCGAGGAGCAACAACCCCAGACCTGCACCCACCTGGACGAAGCGGAAGGTGCGCCACTCCCCCGGACGCCACACCCGCCGCCAATGGAGCAGATAGGCCGCCGCCAGCAGAATCACCACGCCCACAGCCACCGCGCCCCCCTCCAGGGCCCATTCCAGGTAGTCGTTGTGGGCGTGGTTGACGTAGGCGTGGTAGCCCATGTCCTGGAACAGGGGAAATACCCAGGGGAAGGTGCCCGCACCACTGCCCAGCGGCAGGAAATGGGCCACTCCCTCGAAAGTGGATTGGAAGATGGACCAGCGGGCATCCTGCACGGGGTCGATGAGGACGAATCGCTGCAGGACCGGGGCCAGGCCGATCTCCGCCGCCAGGGCCAGGGCCCCCACCGCCAACGTCCCGGCGATCCCCGCCGCCCGCCGCCCGCCCAGGCGGCGGGCAAAAGCGAAGGCCGCCAGGAGGATCAACAGCATCCCCAGAACCACCCCCGTGCGGGAACGGCTGAACACCAGGGCGAGGAACATCACCAACACGCTCAGGCCGTAGAGCAGGGTCTGGTTGGCACGCCAGTCCACCCAGTGGGAAAGACGCTGACGCCAACTGCGGTAGAACCCACCGGAGCGGACGCCGTGGCCGAAACGGGCGGCGGTGAGCGCAATCGCCAGGGGCAGGAGCATCTCCATCATGCCGGCGAAGTGGTCGCGGTTGGCATGGAACCCCGAGGCGCTGTGGCTGGCGAAGGGGTTGCCCAGGGCGAAGAGGCTGTCGGGGCCGGCCCCGTATTGGAGGAGGCCCAGGAGGGCCTGGACTACACCCATGCCGATCACTAGGACCACCACCTGGCGCACGACGCGCGCTGGCAGGCTCCAAGCGGTGAAGAAGACGGCCAGGGGTGGCAACAGGGCGAGGAAGGCCTGCTCGGTGGCTCCCCCCACCAGGGACAGGGAACGCCAACCCTCAGCCAGCCCTTCGCCGGCCAACGCCGCAGCGAGGCGGTCGTGCCCCGGCAGCTGTGCCCAAAGCGCGGAAGGCACCGGCAACCATTGGATCAACGGCAGGGCGACCAACCCCACCAGGCCCCAGCGGAGCAGACGCGGCAATTCGTGCCAGGCGACCCGCTGCCAGGCGGACAGGAGCAGGACCAGCGCCAGCAGCTCCAGGATCAGCAGGGGGATGGGGCGGTTGCCGGCCCGAATCAGGGGGGCGAAGACGAGCATGGCCGCCAGCAGGGCGGTACGCCACTGATCCTCCTGCCACCAGGATTCGAGCCGGGCCCTCACGCTTCAGAACTACTGGGCGCTGATGGGGTTCGTTTCGGGCGTTCCCTTGGCGCCACCACCGGCGGCGATGAGGGCATAGAGCACGACCCCGGAGAGGGTGGCGGGCACGGCCCACTTGGCCGGCTCGGAGGCCGCCTTGGCGACCGTGCCAGCAGCACTGCCCCCACCTTCCCCGGCCCCCGTGTCCGCGGCACCGGCATCGGTGGCCGTCTCGGGGTTGTCCAGGCCGATGGCGGCGGCGTAGTGGGGCCCGAAGGAACGGACCTGCACATGGCCGGTGGCACATTCGTCGGCGTCACCGACGACGAGGAAGCTGTTGCTCTCCAGGCGCAGACGGCAACGTCCCTCGTAGGCCAGCTCCGCATGGGCCCCTTCCATGACGAACACCCGAGCCCCCTTTTGCAACACCAACCCGCGATGGGCCTGGGTGAAACGCTCCCCCTGATTCACCACCACCACGCCTTCCACCAGGCTCATGGTGGCCACGCGGGTATCCTCGGCCTGGGCCGTGGTCGCCAGGATCAGACCTGCGGCCAGTGCGACGGCGCCTTTTTTCATTGTCGTTCCTCCCTCGTTGGGTACACGCGATGGGGCATCCTGCCCGTTATGGATTTCCCTCGGGACGGAGACGGAAGTCGTCCAGCCACAGGACCCCCTTCAGGGTCCGGTCCCGTTGCCGTTCGGTGACCACTTCCAGCCCGATTTCCTGGGCCGGGCAGCCCTCCGCCGGTACGGTAAATTTCACCACATCCGAGCGCCATTGATATACCCCTAGCAGGCGCTCGCCATGGGCCAGGCGTCTCGTCGAATCACCGCGGCAACGGACTGCGATGCGTACCCCTTCGGCCGCCCGCAGGCTGTCCGGCCGGGCACGATAGGTGAGGCGGTAGTCGCCCGGCTGCAAGAGGACGATCTGGTAGAGATGCCGGTCGGCCACGGGCCGGCCCCGGTACTGGAGGGCCAGGGCCCGATCGCCGCTGACCCCGTAGGTGCGCTTGCGTTCAACCTTCACGCCCTGTGCATCTCTGCTGCGCCAGCCGAATCCGGCATTGCTCAGGGGCAGTTCGAAGCCCCCGTTGTACACCAGCCCCAGGTGGCGGCGCTGGCGCTCGTCCAGGGAACCCAGCCAGGTGAGGTAGGCCTCCAGCCATTGCCCGTCCTGCATGAGGCGGTCGAGGAAGACGGCCCGTTCCTGCACCCGCGCCTCACCGACGCTCCCCTCCATCGCATACAGCTGACGCACCAGGGTCAGGTCGGTGGGCGGGCGGGCGGCGTGACGGAAGAAGCCCAGCCACCAATCGGGGTGTGCGGCGGCCAGGGGGGCCAGGGGCGAGGCGTCGCCCAAGACTTCCACGAGTCGCAGGAGACGAGGGTAGAGCGCTTTGCGCCAGCGGCCGTCGGCGCGCATGGCCCGATCCCAGGCGGCGAGGGCGGCGGGCAGATCGCCCAGGCGCAACCACAGGTCGGCGGCCCGGTAATGGAGATTGCCGTCCCAGGGGGCCAGGTCCTGGGCCGTGCGCAGCTGCCGTCGGCTGGCCTCCTGCGCCCCGTCGTCCGCGCTCAATTCCGCCAGCAGCAACCACCCCCAGGCATGGGTGGGGACAGTGTCCAGGAGGGTCTGTAGATGGCGTCGGGCCTCGGCCGGATCGCTTGCCTGATCCGCCTGGGCGGCGAGGAACAGTGCGGTGGGATGATCCGGCACCCAGGCCAGGGCCCGATGGGCCTGCTCGCCCCCCACTTCGTCCCCGCCCACCAACCAACCGGCCACCCCCCAGGCGAGGGCCCGCCAGGCGAGGAACAGGACCACGGGCAGGGCGAGCCACAGGGCCCACGGGCGCTGCTGCGTACCCGCCTCCGCTTCCGGCGCCTTGGTGACGCTCTCAGCGGGGGCGGTCATAGGTGTGGAACAGACCGCCGATGAGCGGGCGACCATCTTTGCCCACCACCACCTGGACCACCAGGCTGCCGGTGATGATGCGGGCCTGGCGCGCCCCCTTGGGCCGGACGCTCACCATGAAACGCCCCTCCCCCCGGGCCCGGTTGTCGTCGATGAGCTCCCAGCTCAGATCGGCCTGCATGCGCCGTTCTTCGGTGGCCTCGAACAATTGTTGGTAATCGCGGCGGATTCCCGCCAGGTCGGTCTGGTCGTTGGTGAAGGCGGTGGGCGCGAAATAGCTCATGAAGGCCTCGATATCCCCGCGCGCGTAGGCGGCGAAGAAATCCTTCATGAGCTTTTGCAGCACCGGCAGGGAGAGGGCGATCACCGGTGCCTCGGCCCCTTGGTCCGTCGGTGTGGCCACCGGAGAAGCCACCGGCGCGGCGGTTTCGGTGGAGCGGGCCGGGGTGGCCGCCCGGGTCTGCTCACCCTGGGCCTTCGCCGTGGCGACCGGGGGCTGCGCCTGTTCGGGAGTCTCCGTTGCCGTTGCCTTCGGCGTTGTTGCCGCCTTCGGCTTTGGTTCGGGCACGCGGCGGGCCGAGGCCTCTACTGGCGCCTTCGCAGTATCGGGGCGGACTGGCCGGCTGGTGCCGGTACGACCTTGCGTTTCCTTGGTGGCGACGGGCCGGGACGGCGCCTTGGGCGACTCCGTCACTTGGGTGCGGGAGGTGCGCCCCGTTTCCGCCCGCGCCACTTTCTCGACCTCCCTCCGATATTCAGTGACCGGGCGCGTCTCTTTGGGTTTCGAGGCGGGCGAGGCGGCTTCTTTCTGTGGCGGGGTTTGCGCAGGCGGTGCCTCACGACGGTCGATCTTCGTGGCCGGCGTGACCACGCGGGTACTGGGCGCCCCCGGCAAGGCCTCGATCTCCTCCTCGAGGCCCCGGCCATCCAGGGAGGACTCCCGACGCACGGGAATCTGGGTGGTGGGTACCGGGCCGCCGGCCACGTCTTCCCCTTGTTTCTCCTCCTGCAGCCCCAGGGACCAGTACAGGCCGCCAGCGAGGAGCAAGAGGGCGATGGCCGTCCCCGCCCAGATCCAACCATGGCCGCCCGAATCGGCATCGCGCTCCGGGGGTTCGGTGGCATCGCCGATGGCCACCGCAGCCTGGACGGGTGGGGCATGGTCTTCCTCGGCGGGTGGCGTGGTGCGTGCCCCCGGCGTCTCATCCCGAGACTCGCTCTGCTGTCGCAGACGTTGCAAATAGGCCGCCCGCCGCTCGCTGTTGCGCAGAGTGTTGTAGGCGCGGTTGAGGGCTTTGACCTGGCGGCGACTCCAATTGGGATCGCTCTCCCCATCGACCGGCTGGAAGATGCGGAACAGGAGCCGGTAGTGGGCCTTGATCTGTTCGTCCCGGGCCTCCGCATCCAGCGCCAGGTTGCGGAAGTAATCGGCCCCTTCCACGAACAACACCTTGGCGACGAAGTGACGCGCCGCCTCCTGGAGTTCCTTGCGGTCGCAGCCGAGGGAGACCCAGGCCGCTTCCCCGTAGGCCTCGTCCTTGCCTACGGCGATGCGCAGCAATTCGTACATCCCTTCCGGCAGGGGGCGCTTGGGGTCCAACCACGCCGCCAGGGCCTCGGGATCACGGTAGGCCTCCAGGGCCGCATAGGCCGCCGGGGGGAAGCTGGGGCTGCCCTCCGGCTCGGGGCGGGGGGGCTCGTTGACGCGCACTCCGGGCGCTTCACGCTGTTCGCCGCCCCCCGAATAGACGTGAATCCGTTCGCGCAGGGAGGCCGGGTCGCTGGGTCTCGGCGGCCCTTCTTCCTCGGACGATTCGCGTGTTTCCTTCCTCTTGGGTCGGTGTTCTTCCGCCTCGTCCGCTTGTTGGGGCTCGGGGGCGGTCTGCTGCGCGGAAGGCTCGTCCCCGGCTTCCACCGCGTGCAAGTCCACCGCCCCGGAAGGCGGCGTGGGCGGCTCCTCCTCCAAGGGCGGCACCGGCTCGATCTTGTCCATGGACAGGGGTTTCTGGTCGAACACCCCCTCCTGGGCCAGCTCTTCGTGGACGGCCTTGACCGCGTTTTCGTCCAGCACCTCCAGCTCCTCCAGGGCCCCATAGAGGAACAGGCGGTCGCAAAAGGCGTTGACGCGCCGGGGGATCCCTTCGCTGACGGCGTGGATGAATCCGTAGGCCAGATCGGTGATGCGCGGCACCCCCTGCCAGCCGGCCTGGCGCAGACGGTGTTCGATATAGCCCCGGGTCTCCTGGGGGGTGAGGGGTTCCAGGTGGCAGGCGGCCACCACCCGCTGGCGCAGCTGTTCCAGCTCGGGGCTGTTGAGCATGTCGCGGAATTGCTGTTGCCCCAGGAGGAAGATCTGCACCAGGGCGTGGTTGCCCACCTGGAAGTTGGACAACATGCGCAGCTCTTCCAGGGAGCTGTGGGGGAGGTTCTGGGCCTCGTCCACCACCAGCAGGACGTGCTCCCCGGCGCGCACCTTGCTGGTGAAGAACTGCTCCAGCCGCTTGAGGGTGTTGGCCTTGGATTCGGCGCCGATGTCGAGCCCGAAGGAGGCCGCCACCATGCGCAGGACGTCGTCCGCCTCCAGGTGGGTGGTGTTGAGGTTGCCCACCACCACCCGTTCCCGCTGGGCCTCCAGGAGCAGGGTTTGGGCGAGGGTGGTCTTGCCCGTGCCCGGGCGGCCGGTGACGACGATGAACCCTTCTCGCCGCGCCAAGCCATACCGCAGGTAGGCCAGGGCCTTGCGGTGGGCCGGGCTGGCGAAGAAAAACCCCGGGTCCGGCGAGATGCGGAACGGGTTTTCCTTGAACCGGTAATGCGCTTCGTACAAGGCGGTGCACCCCTGATGATAGGCTCGAGCGACCGTTGATTATACGCCGAGTGGACGCGCTGCACGATCGCCCATCAGGGTGATCGATCGTTCACGCGGTGGCGCGCCGGCCTTCCCCCTCCCCCCCGTAGTAATAGTAGGCGTGGTAGTAGCTGTGATCGCCATGGCCGTCGCGGACCTTGCAGAGGAGGCCGCCGATGACGTGGGCATGGGCATGGCGCAGACGCTTCAGCACCGCCTCCAGGTGGCCCATGCGGGTCTCGCCGGCGCTCACCGTGATCAGGGTGGCGTCCACCCGGTTGGCCAGCACCAGGGCATCGGCGAGGCCGAGCACGGGAGGGCCGTCGATGATGACGTAGTCGAAGCGGTCCCGGACCCGCTCGATGAGTTCGGCCATACCCGGCCCGCCCAGCAACTCCGCGGGGTTGGGCGGCACCGGCCCGCTGGTCAGGACGAACAGGCCGTTCACCGAGGTGGCCTGCACCGCGTCCTTGGCGTCCGCCTCGCCGACGATGACGTTGGAGAGGCCGGTATGGTTGGGCAGGCCCGTCAGGTGATGGAGCGAGGGGTTGCGCAGATCGGCGTCGATGAGGAGGACCTTCTGCCCCATCTGAGTAAAGGAGACGGCGATGTTGAGGGACGAGGTGCTCTTGCCCTCCCCCGCCGCCGCACTGGTGATCTGCAGGACCTTGGGCGCCCCTTCGGGGGTGGCGAACAGGAGGGCGGTGCGCACGGAACGATACGCCTCGGCCACCGCCCCGGTGGGTTCGGCGACGCTGAGCAACGCGGCATCGACCCCGTCCTCGCCCGGCTCGACGGCGGGGATGAGGCCGAACAGGGGCAGGCCGAGGCGCTGTTCCAGGTCCTCCGGGCGCTGCACCGTGTCGTCCAGGAAGTCCACCACGAAGGCCAGGAACACCCCGCCCAGGAGGCCGAGCACCGCCGCCAGGGCGATGATGAGGGGGATCTTGGGTTTGTAGGGGACCAGGGGCAGTTCGGCGGGATCGACGATGGAGACGTTGTTGGTGTCCACGCCGCCGGCGACGCCCACCTCCTTCAGGCGCTGCAGGAGGCCGTTGTAGAGCTCCCGGTTGGTCTTCACCTCGCGCTGGAGGATGTTGTACTGGATGCTGCGGTCACGCAGGGCGAGCAGTTCCTGTTTCACCTCCTCCAGCCGTTCACGCAACAGGTCTTCCTGCTGCTTGGCGGCCAGGTAATTGCCCTTCAGAGCGGCGACGATGGCATCACGCTCCTGCTCGATCTGGGCATTCAGTTCGTCGATGCGCCCGCGCAGTTCCACCATGAGGGGATAGGCGGGTTTGTAGAGGAGCAGCTTCTCGTTGTACTCGGCCTCCAGCCGCGCCTTGGCCTTTTTCAGTTCCTGGATGACCGGACTGTCGAGGATCTCCGGCGCGCCGATGACGCTGCCCTGCCCCACCACCTGGAGATAGCGGCTCTCCGCCTCGATGCGTGCCTGCTCGGCACGGCTCAGAGCCAGGTTGATCTCCGTCAGGCGCTGGGCGTCCACGCTCTGCCCCTCGCCGAGGGTGACGATCTCGTTCTCGCGCGCGAAGGCCACCAGGCGGCGCTCGGAATCCTCCAGGCGCGCCTTCACCTGGTTGAGCTGCTCGCGGATGAAGTCCTTGGCGTAGGCGGAGGCCTCGAAGCGACGCTCGATGTTCATGTCCATGTAGGTCTCCGCCACCGCGTTCACCACCTCCAGGGCGACCCGGGGATCGGGGTGGTCGAAGTGGATCCGCACCAGGCGGGATCGCTTGACCGGCTCCACCGAGAGGGCCTCCAGGAAGCGGTCCACGAGGATGCGGTGGCGGCTCGCCTCGTCCCGGCCGGCGCGGCCGTCGTCCAACCCCAGGAGGGCGCGGATCCCGGAGCGTTCCGGCTCCAACACCCCCCGTTCCGCCAGCCCCAGCTGGTCGATGACCCGCTTCGCCAGGGCACGGCTGCGCAGCAGTTCGTACTGGGTTTGGTAGAAATCCTTGTCGCCCTTGAGATCCCCCTCGGTGACGCCCTGGTAGTCCAGGATCTTCACCGGCTCGCGGTCGATCTGGAGCATGAGGCTGGCACGGTAGATGGGCGTGGCCAGATAGGCGCCCACGAAGGCGACGATGACGCTCAAGAGGAAAAAGAGACCAATGATCCAGCGCCGCCGGCGCAACACCGCCCACAGGGCGCGCAGATCGATCTCGTCGTCCTCCGGCTCGGCGGGGAGACCGGGCAGCTGCCCCTGGACCGGAACGGGGGGGTCGTTGGCGGCGCGGGTGAGCCACTGTTTCATGTCAGCGCCGCACGTTGCCGAAGGTGATGAAGCCGCGCAGGGTGTCGGTCACCGAGCGCACGAACGACTTGGGCCCGGAACGGCGCACCACCACCACGTCGTCCGCCCGCACCACGGGATCGGGCGCCCGACCGCGGCGGATGGCGTCCACATCGAAGGTGAACACCGCCTTGCGCCCGTCGGGGAAGGTGCGAAAGAGCTGCACGTCGCGGGCGTCGGCCAGGTCGGTGAGCCCTTCGGCCTGGGCGACCACCTGCAACAAGGTGGTCCGCCCCTTGAGGGGGAAGATGCCCGGTTTGTTCACCGCCCCCTCCACAGTCACCCGCTGGCTCTCGTATTCGGCCACGAAGACGGTGACGAAGGGGTCGTTGACGTAGGTGTCGGCGAGGCGCTCGGCGATCTCCCGGGCCAGGGCCTCGGGTGTCTTGCCGGCGGCGGTGAGGGTGCCGACGAGGGGCAGGGCGATGCGTCCATTGGCATCGACCCGCACCTTCCTGGTCAGCTCCGGCACACGGAACACATCGATCTCCAGCAGATCTCGCACGCCGATACGATAGCCCGCCTCGTCATCGACGGGGGACATGGCAAGCGCTGGCTGGAGATCGGCATCCCGCGTGGCGGTGGCCTGCGGCGGCTCGTCCCACCACCAGGCATCCTCGGCATCGTCGGCCATGGCCGTGCCGACCCACAGGAACCACGACAAAACGACAGAAGCGCCACGATGAAAGACTGAGTCCATGGTACCCCCGGTGTGCTATCTAGAATGGACTCGGTGAGAAACAAAAGGGGCAACGTCCTGTTGCCCCGTAAGAGTGGTGCACTTCTTATCGTTATTATTTCTTCTTGTTGTTCCTTAGCAAGTCAACGCATGGAGATGCGCCACCCCTACTGGTCCAATACCATACTCCTTCCCAATACTTCGGCGCGGCCCGTGGAGGGCGACCGGTCGGGATTTAGCAGTTTCCGAACCAACTTTGGATTCGATAGGGATTTCATTGGGATGCCGGAATTTTTGTACCTGATCGAAGATTCCGCCGAAATTCGTCGTAAAAAATACCGACACCCACCCCGACGAAAACACCTGTCCATAGGTTCAGCTTATGCCGCAACAATTTGATTTCTGACCGCATCCCAACGGGAGATACCTCCTGCACCCAACCTGGGACACGCCCGGAGATGGCGCCCTTTTTTTCGTAAGAATTACCGACACGACGGTGAATGACATGGATCGGAACCAGGAACACCCCTTCGCCCCCTTCATCCGCACCCTCGGTCGCGGACGGCGCGGGCAGCGCGATTTGACCTTCGACGAGGCCCACACCGCCATGGCCCTGATCTTGGACGGGCAAGTGGAAGCCGTGCAGCTGGGCGCCTTTCTCATGCTCATGCGCCTCAAGGAAGAGACGCCGGAAGAGGTGGCCGGGATGGTGGCGGCGGCACGGGAGCGGCTGCCTTCGGCGGCAAAGGCGCCAAACGGGGCGCTGGACTGGCCCAGCTACGCGGGCAAGCGCCGACGCCCCCCTTGGTTCATCCTCGCCCAATGCCTGTTGGCGGATGCCGGCCATCCGGTGTTGGTCCATGGCCGGCCGGGTCTGGACCGGGACCGATGCTACACCCACGAGGCCTACCGGCGGCTGGGCCTGCCGCTGGCC
>Ga0256832_1001739_pt1 | contig 14872 bp, 12 predicted proteins | sample 134614metaG_FD_190534 | JGI IMG/M metagenome (GOLD analysis project Ga0256832, IMG submission 190534) | Hydrothermal vent microbial communities from Lau Basin, Pacific Ocean - 134-614 | ecosystem: Environmental > Aquatic > Marine > Hydrothermal vents | place: Pacific Ocean: Lau Basin | collected...
CCGATCCGCCAGGCCCAGCCGTTCCAGCAGCGGGTCGGTCAGCCACGCCGGCTTGTTGGTGACCACGCCCCAGGGCAGGCCCCACGCTTCCAGCCGCTGGAGCAGGCCTGCCATGCCCGGGAACAACCGGGTGCGATTGCACAGGTCCTGGGCGTAGAGCTCGAGGAACCGGCGCCGCCGTGCCTGGAACACTGCGTCGTCGGGTTCCCCGCCGAAGGCGAGGGCCACCAGTGCGGTGCTGCCGCGGGAGACCTCGGCGCGGATGCGTGGATAAGGCAGAGGTGGAAGCCCCTCTTCGGCCAGTAGACGGTTGAGGGCTTGGGCGATATCGGGGGCGGTATCGGCCAGTGTGCCGTCCAGATCGAAGAACACCGCCCCGCTCATGCGTGCTCTCTGCGAAACGCCATCATGTAGTTCACGCTCACGTCGTCTTCCAGCCGATAGCGCCGGGTGAGGGGATTGTAGGTGAGGCCGATCATGTCCCGGGGCACGAGCCCGCTGCTCCGCGCCCAGGTCTCGAGTTCCGAAGGGCGGATGAACCGGGCGTATTCGTGGGTGCCCCGGGGCAGCAGACGCAGGACGTACTCGGCGCCGACGATGGCGAAGAGGAAAGACTTGGGGTTGCGGTTGATGGTGGAGAAGAACACCCAGCCGCCGGGTCGGGCCAGCCGGCTGCAGGCCTGCACCACCGACTGGGCGTCGGGTACGTGCTCCAGCATCTCCATGCAGGTGACCACGTCGTAGGCACCGGGCCGCTCGTCGGCCAGAGCCTCGGGGGCGGTCTGCAGGTACTCCACCTCCAGCCCCGATTCCAGCAAGTGCATGCGTGCCACGGTGATGGGTGTCTCGCCCATGTCGATGCCGGTCACCTCGGCCCCGCGGGCGGCCATGGCCTCGGCGAGGATGCCGCCGCCGCAGCCGACATCGCAGACCTTCTTGCCGGCGAGCCCCACGTGTTCATCGATCCAGCCGACCCGCAGGGGATTGATCTCGTGCAGCGGCCGGAACTCGGATCGGGGGTCCCACCAGCGGTGGGCGATCTCCTCGAACTTGCGAATCTCGTTGGGGTCGACGTTGTGATGGAAAGATGCGGCCGGCTCTGAAGAGGGTGCGTCGTTCATGTGTTGGTTTCCCGTGCGATACGCTGCTGCCACCAGACGGCACGTTCCAGGGTGTCGTCCAGGTCGATGGTCGTCAAGCGCCGGTCCTCCAGCAGCCGGCGCCCGGCCACCCACACGTCGCTCACCTGACGCCGACTGACGGCATAGACGAGCTGCCCGAGGACGTCGTAGCAGGGCAGGGTCTCGGGTGTCTCCAGGTCCACGGCGATCAGATCGGCGGACTTGCCGGGCACCAGGCTGCCGGTCTCCTCCGCCAGACCCAGCGCCCGGGCTCCGCCCAGGGTGGCCATCTCCAGGGCCCGAGCCGCCGGCAGCGCCCTAGCCCCGGCCAGTCCCTTGGCCAGTAGGGCCGCCGTGCGTGTCTCGCCCAGCAGATCCAGATCGTTGTTGCTGGCCGCTCCATCGGTCCCGATGGCCACATTGATCCCCGCACCGAGGATCTCGGCCACCGGACACAGCCCCGAACCCAGCTTCAAATTGGACTCGGGACAATGGACCACGTGTGCGCTGCGGGCGGCCAGTCGTTCCCGGTCCGCCGCCTCGGCCACCACCATGTGCACGGCGATGAACTGCGGGCCCAGCAGGCCCAGGCGGTCGAGCCGTTCCAAGGGGCGTTCGCCGTGGCGCTGGAGGTGTTCCCGGACTTCGGCGGCGGTCTCGTTGACGTGCATGTGGATCGGGATGTCCAGCTCGGCCTGATAGGTGGCGATTCGTTCCAGGGCCCGGTCCGAGACCGTGTACGGGGCGTGGGGGGCGAAGGCCGTGCCCACCAGCGGATCGTCGCGGAAGGCGTCGTGCACCGCCACGGCCTTGGCCAGGTACTCTTCGGGACCGCTGGCATACGCGGTGGGAAAGTCCAGGACGATGAGGCCGAGTACGGCGCGCATCCCGGCCTGGCGGGCCACCTGCCCCGTCACCTCCGGATAGAAGTACATATCGTTGACACAGGTCACCCCGCCGCGCAGCGACTCGGTCAGGGCGAGTCGCGTGCCGTCGCGGACGAATTCCTCACTCACCCAGCGGGTCTCGGCCGGCCAGATTCGCTCGGTGAGCCAGCTCTGCAGTGGCAGATCGTCGGCATAACCGCGCAGCAGGTTCATGGCCAGGTGCGTATGGGCGTTGACCAGCCCCGGCAGGAGGGCATGGCGCTCCAGACGCAGGCGCCTCGCCTGGGGAAATCGTGCCCGCATCGCTTCCACAGGCCCCAGGGCCTGGATTCGTGCGCCGCGCAACGCCACTGCGTGATCCTCGAGCACCTGCCTAGACGGCTCCACGGGCACGATCCAGCGGGCTTCGATGAGCAGATCGGCACCAGGCATAGGCCGCAAGTTTAGCGTGAAAGCGCTCCGTTCCGCGGCCGGTTCCGGAATTTTGTGCTAAAAGCCATGCTCTCGGCAGCGACGGATCAGGTGCCATGCAGGAACGGGAGTACGACACCATTCGCGCCCTGCGTTGGGCCGATGACGCACTGTGGCTACTGGATCAGCGCCTATTACCAGTGCGCACCGACTGGGTGCGCTGCACCAGCGCGGCATCGGTGACCCGGGCGATCCGAGACATGGTGGTTCGTGGGGCGCCGGCCATCGGCATCGCGGCGGCCTACGGGGTGGTACTCGCCGTGATGGCCCACTATGGGCGTGGCGCTGCGAACTGGCGCCAAGCCGTGGAAGGTGAGCTCCGCGAGCTGGCTGCCGCGCGCCCGACGGCGGTGAACCTCGGTTGGGCAGTGGCACGCATGCGCAAGGCTCTGGACGAGCTGTGGGGCGATCCACGGGAGGCCCTGCTGGAAGAGGCGCAGCGTATCCACCGGGAGGACCTGGAGGCCAACTACCGGATGGGCGACCTGGGGGCGGCGCTATTGGATGGCGCGGCCGTGCTGACGCACTGCAATGCCGGAGCCCTGGCCACGGGCGGCTATGGCACGGCACTGGGTGTAGTGCGCAGCGGCTGGGCGCGCGGCACCATCCGCAAGGTCTATGCCGGAGAGACGCGCCCCTGGTTGCAGGGGGCACGGCTGACCGCCTGGGAGCTGGTGGAGGAGGGGATCCCAGTGCACCTGCTCTGTGACGGCGCCGCCGCCACGCTCATGCGCCGGTCCGCGGTCCAGTGGGTGGTGGTGGGGGCCGATCGGGTGGCCGCCAACGGTGACGTTGCCAACAAGATCGGCACCTATGCCCTGGCCGTACTCGCCCGGCACCACGGCGTCCGGTTCATGGTCGTGGCACCCACCACTACCGTGGACCTTGCCACTCCGGCAGGGCGTGACATCCCCATCGAAATGCGGGCGGCGGAAGAGCTGCGCACCTGTGGGGGACGGCCCGTGGCGCCGGATCGGGCCGAGGCCTGGAATCCCGTCTTCGACGTGACCCCCGCGGAGTTGATCGACGTATTGGTGACCGAGCGTGGGGTGGTGGAGCACCCGACCCCCGCCCGACTCGCCGAGCTGCTGGCCGGGCTCTGAGGTCGCGGGCGGGGTCAGTCCAGGTTGAACTGCATCTTCACGCCGCCGATCTCGATCACATCGTTGTCCTTGAGGGCGATGGCCTGGTCGCCGATCGCCTCTCCATTGATCGACATGCGACGGGGATCCCCCATGCCCTCGAGCCCGACGATGAAGTAGCCCTTGGCCCTGCGGGTTATGGCCGCGACCGCCTCGTCTGGTTTGCCCACCGTGGTCAGCGGTTTGGTGAGCCGCACGACCCGGCTGGACGCCCCGTCGAGGATGCGGATCACCGCTGCAGGCGCCTCCGGCTGCCCTGCGCCTGCGGTCACCTTCCCCAACACCGTGGTCTTTTGCATGTCACCCGCAGAGCGGGCGAGCTCGTTGACATAGGTGATCCGGTGCTCGCCCAGTGTGATCACGTCGCCGTCGCGCAGGGCATGCTTGCGGATCAACCGACCGTTGACGAAGGTGCCGTTGGTGCTCTCCAAGTCTTCGACGAACGATTCGTTGAGCAGCGTGATGACCTGCGCGTGGTAGCTGGAAACCGCCGGATGGTCGAGCACGACGTCGTTGCCCGGTCGGCGTCCGATGGTCAGGCACTCCTTGAGGATCGGGTACTCCCCGACGATGCCGCCGTCTCTGGTCACGATGAGCTTGGCCATACGCGTTTCGAATCCCGATCTGAATCACTGGAACCAACGGGTGAGTCGGCGCACCCACGAGCGGGAGCCCGGTCGGGGTATGCCGGTGGCCTTGACCAGTACGGCTGAGACATTGTCCCGGCCGCCGGCCTCGTTGGCCAAGTGGATGAGCTCGTCGGCGGCCTTCTCCAGGTCGTCCCCATAGGAGCGCAGCACCAGCCGGATGTCCTCGTCGTCGACCATGTCGTTGAGGCCGTCGGAACAAAGCAGGTAGATGTCGCCGGGGAACACCACGTCCTCGATGATGTCCACGGCGACCGTGGGCTCGATGCCCAGAGCCCGGGTGACCAGGTTCTTGTTCAACGTGGCTTTGGCCTCGCCCGGACTGTAGAAGCCGCGATCGACCAGCTCCTGCAGCAGCGTGTGATCGATGGTCACCTGGTCGAGTTCGTTGTCGCGCAGCCGGTAAATACGCGAGTCGCCCACGTGACCGATGGTCACGCGATTGCCATGGAAGATGGCCAACACCACCGTCGTCCCCATGCCCTGATACTGGGCCTGGCTGCGTGAAGTCTTGTAGATGGTCTCGTTGGCACGGACGATGGCCTGGCGGGCGGCCATGGCCTGGCGGGTGATTCCCGTTTCCGGATCGATCTCGCCCGGCTCGGTCCCAGGCAAGACCTCGCGCAGGTGGTCGAGAATGGTGTTCACAGCGATTGCACTGGCGATCTCGCCACCCCGGTAGCCCCCCATGCCGTCGGCCAGCACCACGGCACCGATGTCGAGATCCTGTCCAATATAGTCTTCGTTCTGCGTGCGTACCTGCCCGGCATGCGTGCGGCCTGCGACCGTTACGGCGGCTGCGCTCATCGCCCCAATCCCTTTTGACAGCCCGAAGGCAGCATAGCGTATTCAGTCGGGACCGTCCCGTCACCGCCGGCCTGTTTGGGATCTGTGTCGGATTCCGTGGACGTGGACCAGGCCGGTCCCCGGCCTCGGCGCACGGGCCCCGGGACGCTGGGCCGGCGCGGCGCCATGCGTTTTGCCAGCACTAGAGTGTATGGGTGTTGCTCCAGGTGCCAGCACTGGTCGGACGGAAGGGCACTTTTCTTCGATGATCTATTGTCAGCCGGTGCGCCGGCTGGATAATGACCGCTTGCGATGCGCTGTCCGCGTCGCCGCAGACCGGAAGAGGACGTGGTGAGACTGTACAGGGCCAAACGGGCGTGCCGCAGCCCGGGCATGTGGATTTTGCCGCACGCAGCGCGCCTGCGGCGTCGCGGGCCGTGAGCGCGCGTCCCCCTTGTGCGGGGATCGGTGCATCCGAGATCGCCCGTGGTCTGGCCGCTTGGTATCGTACGCCGGCGGGCCGGGCGCTGCGTGTCCAGCTCCAGCAGGTGTTGGACACGCTGCTGGAGGGTGTCTTCGGCTACTACGGTGTTCTCGTGGGTTGGGGGGCCATGGACTCCCGGCTCTTGGAGGCGAGCCCCATCAAACGCCGCTTCGTCCTGGGTCCCACGCGGGGCACGAACGGCGTGTTGGCGGTGCCGGAGGCGCTGCCTCTGCAGCGGGACGCGATCGATCTGGTCGTCCTGTTCCATGCCCTGGAATATTCGCCCCGGCCGCACGCGGTCTTGCGGGAGGTGGACCGGATCCTCATCCCGGAGGGCCATGTGGTGGTGGTGGGGTTCAACCCCTGGAGCCGGTTCGGGCTGTGGCGAATAACCCGCAGACAACGTGCACCCTGGTGCGGGACGTTCTATTCCAGCGCCCGCATTCGCGACTGGATCGCGTTGCTGGGGTTCGAGCTCAAGTCGGTGCACGTGGCAGCGCCGCGCGGACACGCCCTGCATGGACTGGACCGGCGGTTCCCGCTGCCTCTGTTCGGCCCGGTGCACGTCCATCACGCCATCAAGCGCGTGGCCACACTCACCCCGCTGCGGGCTGCCTGGCCGGGCACCGCCGCGTTGCTGCCCGGCAAGGCCCCGGAGCCCACGTTGAGCCAGCCCAAGGCCGCGCGCCAGGCGCGGGCGTCTGGACCGCGCCCGGCGTCGCCCACTTCCCTACGCTCGTGAGCGGGCGGGACCTCCCGGTGGTGCAGGTCTGGACCGACGGGGCCTGCAAGGGCAACCCCGGTCCCGGGGGATGGGGGGCGGTGCTGCGTTATGGGGATCACGAACGTCACCTCAAGGGCGGCGAATCCCGTACCACCAACAACCGGATGGAGCTCATGGCGGCGATCCAGGCGCTCGAGGCACTGAAACGCCCTTGCCGGGTGGAGTTGACCACCGACTCCGAGTATCTGCGCAAAGGCATCACCGAGTGGCTGGCCAACTGGCGCCGACGCGGGTGGCGGACTGCATCCGGGACTCCGGTCAAGAACCAGGACCTGTGGGAACGACTGGACCGGGCGGTCTCGAGGCACGACGTGCACTGGCACTGGGTGCGCGGTCATACCGGGCATCCGGAGAACGAGCTGGCCGACCGGCTGGCCAACGAGGCGATTCAGGAAATGTTGCAGGTCCAACGGGGAGGACCGACCCATGCGTAGGCAGGTGGTGCTGGATACGGAGACCACAGGTCTTGAAGTGGAGCAGGGCCATCAGATCATCGAGATCGGCTGCGTGGAACTGGTCGACCGGCGGCTGACCGGGCGCGATTTCCACCATTATCTGCGTCCGGATCGGGAGATCGAGGAGGGCGCCGAGGCCGTGCACGGCATCTCCAACGCCTTTCTGGCCGACAAACCGCGTTTCGCCGATATCGTCGACGAGTTCCTGGGCTACGTGGAGGGGGCCGAGCTCGTCATCCACAACGCACCGTTCGACGTGGGGTTCATCAATGCCGAGATCCACCGGCTGGGCCGGGGCCTGAAACGTATCGATGAACTGTGTCCCATCGTCGACACCCTGGTGATGGCGCGGCGCAGGCATCCGGGACAGCGCAACTCGCTGGATGCCCTGTGCAAGCGCTACGGCATCGACAACTCGCAGCGTGAGCTGCATGGAGCGCTGCTCGACGCCCGCATCCTGGCCGAGGTCTATCTGGCCATGACAGGGGGACAGGTGGCGCTGAGCCTGGCCGGAGACCCGTTGGGCGAGGACGGCGAACGGATCCGGCGCCTGCCAGCCGACCGGCCGAGACTGCGCGTGATTCGCGCCACCGAGGACGAACGGCGCGCACACGAGGCGCGCCTGGCGGAGATCGATGCGGCCAGCGGCGGGCGTTGCCTGTGGAGAAGTCTCGATCTCGCCGATTGACTGCCCGCCCGCGCCCCATGTGAGGTGTGGGGTCGGGGAAGGCTCAATTGAGTATGATGCGGTTCTTGCCCTGAGCCTTGGCCAGGGCGAGGTTTTCCTCGGCCTTGGACACCAGGGCCGAGCTGCTGATGGGGGCCTCGCCATGGGCCAGACTCACGGCACCGATGGAGACCGTCACCGGGAGCCGCGTCTGCTCGGTCTCGATTCCTCGGCGATGGATCACGTTGAGGAGCCGGGCGATGGCCGCCGCCGGCGAGCGTTCGGCGCTGGTGTAGTACATCAGCACGGCATAGCAACCGCCGCCCCAGCGGGCCACGTCGTCCAGGGGGCGCACGGAACGGCGCAGGCGCCGGCCCACGGTGCGCAGCACCTCGTCACCGGTCTCGTACCCGTAGCGTTCGTTGATGTGGGCCAGCCCGTCGATGTCCACCAGCGAGAAGCTCAAGGCGCCGTAGCGCGTCGAGACCTGGCGCAGGAGCACCTCCAGACGCTCCATGGCGTAGCGGCGGTTGCCCATCTGGGTGATGGGATCGATGGCGTTGATCCGGCGCAGCTGCTCGTTCTCCGCCTCCATGGCGCTGGCGGTCTCGAGCAACGTGTTCTGCAGTGAGGCCATGCGACCGGCGGCATAGACCCGGGCGACGAGCTCCGCCTCGTTGAAGGGTTTGCGCAAGTAGTCGTCCACACCATGGGCAAAGGCCTCGATCATGGCCTCGTCGCCCTCCTTGCCCGTGAACATGATCACCGCGGTGTAACGCTGGTTGCGCTCGTCCATCTGGCGAATGGCCTCGAGCAGTTCAAGCCCGTCCATGCCGGGCATGATCCAGTCCACCAGCACCACGTCGGCGGTGCGTTCGTTCAGCATCTCCAACGCGTCGGCCGCATTCTCCGCCAGGCGCACGTCCTGACACCCGGAGCCCTTGAGGGCCGAGGCCACCACCGTGCGGCTGAACTGCATGTCGTCCACCACTATCACCGAGAAATCGTCGACCAGGACCACCTGCGGCTCCGAAATGCAGTGAAATATGCACCGATTGTACGGGACGGCATCCCTGGGGCTGTGACTCAGCCCGCAGCTTGGTGAGTGTGACGATGCAAGCGATCGGCGGGGTGCTGCGCCGCGGCCCGATCCTCAACGGTTGCCCTGGGCGCGCTCCTCCGCCGGCGGCCATGCGGAGGTTTCACACAGTGCGTGCCAGCGGTTCACCACCGTGCAGAACAGTTCGGCCGTCTTTTGCGCGTCGTAGACAGCCGAATGGGCTTCTTTGCTGTCGAACGGGATCCCGGCGGCCTCGAGAATACGCGAGAGTACGGTCTGGCCATAGCACACGGCTCCGAGGGTGACGGTGTCCAGGGCGCTGAAGGGGTGGAAGGGATTGCGCTTGATGCCGGTGCGTTCCACCGCGGCATTCAGGAAGGCGAGATCGAAGGCCGCATTGTGCCCCACCAGGATGGCGCGGGTGCACGCGTTGGCCTTGACCGCCTTGCGCACCTTGCTGAACACGTGGCCCAGGGCCTGCTGTTCGGGCACGGCGATGCGCAGGGGATGATACGGGTCGATCTTGTTGACGCTGAGCGAGGCCTCGTCCAGGTTGGCGCCTTCGAACGGCACCACCTGGGTGGCGACGGTCTCCGCGGGTTCCAGGAAGCCCTTCTCGTCCATGCGCAGCAGCACGGCAGCGATCTCCAGCAGGGCGTCGTGCTTCGGATCGAAACCCCCGGTCTCCACGTCCACCACCACGGGCAGGAAACCGCGAAAACGTTTGCCGATCGGGTGGTCGACTCGATGCTCACTCATGCTCGCAGCTTACCGGAACGCGGGACCGAATGCGACGGGCGAGGTGGGCACTGGGTACCAGAGTCCGCCCGGTACCTCCTACGGCCGCGGCCGCTGCAAGGCCTCATCCAGGAGTGGTATTCTTCGCCCTTTTCTCCCGTGCCTGTGGCCCCTGGACCCCGTGAAGCGGCCTCGGTGCCGCGCCGGGTGGCCCCTGGCTGAGCCGCTGCCAGTGATCTCGAGGTGGGTATGAACGACCAGATCGACCTGCAACACGATCCGGATCCCGAGGAGACGCGGGAGTGGATCGAGGCCCTGGAGGCCGTCATCGAAAAGGAAGGGGGACGCCGGGCCCATTACCTGCTCGAGCAGCTCATCGATCAGGCACGACGCTCGGGCGTGAACCTCCCTTACAAGGCGACCACGGCCTACGTCAACACCATCCCGCCCCATCTGCAGGAAAAGATGCCGGCGGATGCGGATCCGGCCATGGAACGACGCATCCGGTCCTTTATTCGATGGAACGCCATGGCCATGGTGGTGCGGGCCAACCGCGAGTCCTCGGAGCTCGGCGGCCACATCGCCACCTTCGCTTCCTCGGCCACGCTCTACGACGTGGGCTTCAACCACTTCTGGCGGGCGCCTTCCCACGAGCATGGCGGGGATCTCATCTACTTCCAGGGCCACTCCTCGCCCGGTATCTATGCCCGGGCCTTCCTGGAGGGCCGCTTCACCGAGGAGCAGCTGGACAATTTCCGCCAGGAGGTGGACGGCAACGGGCTGTCCTCGTACCCGCACCCCTGGCTCATGCCCCATTTCTGGCAGTTTCCCACGGTCTCCATGGGGTTGGGGCCCATCATGAGCATCTACCAGGCCCGGTTCCTGCGTTACATGCACGACCGCGGGCTGGCCAACACGCGCGGCCGCCAGGTCTGGGCGATCATCGGTGACGGCGAGGTGGACGAGCCAGAGACGCTGGGGTCCATTTCGCTGGCCGCCCGCGAGCGCTTGGACAATCTCACCTGGGTCATCAATTGCAACCTGCAGCGTCTGGACGGTCCCGTGCGCGGCAACGGCAAGATCATCCAGGAACTGGAGGCCATCTTCCGCGGCGCCGGCTGGAACGTCATCAAGGTGATCTGGGGGGGATACTGGGATCCGCTGTTGGCCCGGGACACCAAGGGGCTGTTGCGCAAGCGCATGGAGGAGGCGGTCGACGGCGACTATCAGAACTACAAGGCCAAGGACGGCGCCTACGTGCGCAAGCACTTCTTCGGCAAGTATCCGGAGCTGCTGGACATGGTGGCCACCATGTCCGACGAGGACATCTGGCGGCTGAACCGCGGCGGACACGACCCGCACAAGGTCTACGCCGCCTACGCGGCGGCCCTCAAGCACAAGGGCCAGCCCACCGTGATCCTGGCCAAGACGGTCAAGGGCTACGGCATGGGGGCCTCGGGCGAGGCGCGCATGGGCACCCACAGCCAGAAAAAGATGGACCTGGAGGACATGAAGCGCTTCCGGGACCGCTACAACCTGCCACTGACCGACGAGGAAGTGGCCGAGGCCAAGTACTACCGCCCGCCCGAAGACAGCGAGGAGATCCGTTACCTCAAGGCACGGCGCGAGAAGCTGGGCGGCTTCATTCCCGTGCGCCAGGTGCTGGGCACGCCGCTGGAGATCCCACCCCTGGAATATTTCAAGCCCCTGCTCGAAGGCAGCGGCGAGCGCCAGATGTCCACCACCATGGCCTTCGTGCGCCTGCTCACCCTGCTCACCCGGGACAAGAACATCGGCAAGCACGTGGTCCCCATCGTGCCGGACGAGGCGCGCACCTTCGGCATGGAAGGGCTGTTTCGCCAGCTGGGGATCTATTCATCGGTGGGGCAACTCTACGAGCCGCAGGACCGCGACCAGGTCATGTACTATCGCGAGGACAAGCGCGGTCAGATCCTCGAGGAGGGTATCACCGAGGCAGGGGCCATGTCGTCCTGGATCGCCGCGGCCACCGCCTACAGCACCCACGGGGTCAACATGATCCCATTCTATATCTTCTATTCCATGTTCGGCTTTCAGCGGGTGGGGGATCTCATCTGGGCCGCCGGCGACATGCAGGCGCGTGGCTTCCTCATCGGCGGCACGGCGGGCCGCACCACGCTGGCGGGCGAGGGCTTGCAGCATCAGGACGGACACAATCTGGTCACGGCCCAGTCGGTGCCCAACTGCGTGAGCTACGATCCCACCTTCGCCTATGAGCTGGCGGTGATCATCCACGAGGGGATGCGGCGCATGTTCGTGGAGCAGGACAACGTGTTCTATTACATCACCGCCATGAACGAGAACTATCCCCAACCGCCCATGCCGGCAGGGGTGGAGGAGGGCATCGTGCGCGGGATATACCGGTTGCAAAAGGGCGGACGCAAGAAGCTGCGTGTGCAGCTCATGGGCAGCGGCGCCATCCTGCGCGAGGTGATCGCCGCGGCCGGGCTGCTGCGCGAAGACTGGAACGTGGATGCCGACGTGTGGAGCGTGACCAGCTTCAACGAGTTGAAGCGCGACGCCGCCGACGCCGAGCGCTGGAACCTGCTGCACCCGGACCAGCCACCGCGCAAGAGCTATCTCGAGCAGGCCTTGGACGGGGTCAAGGGACCGTTCGTCGCCGCCACCGACTACATCAAGAATTACGCCGACCAGGTGCGCGCCTGGATCCCGGGGACCTATGTGGTGCTGGGCACGGACGGCTTTGGCCGCTCGGATACCCGAGCCAAGCTGCGTCGCCATTTCGAGGTGGACCGCCATTACGTGACGGTCGCCGCGTTGCACGCCCTGGCGCGCGACGGGCTGGTGGAGCCGGCCCGCGTGGCCGAGGCGATCCAGCGCTACGGGCTGGACGCCGACAAGATCAATCCACTGTATGCGTAAGGGGCCGGGATGAGCGAGCTGAGAGAGATCCGTGTCCCCGACATCGGGGATTTCGATCAGGTGGAGGTGATCGAGGTCTTGGTGCAGCCCGGCGATCACGTGAACGCCGAGGACTCCCTCATCACCCTGGAGTCCGACAAGGCCTCCATGGAGATCCCGTCGCCGATCTCGGGCGTCGTCAAGGAGGTCAAGGTGGCGGTGGGCGATCGGGTCTCGCAGGGCGATCTCATCGCCATTGCGGAGTTGGACGCTGAGACAGGGGCGGGGTCGGAAGAGGCCGCCGAGGTGCCCCCGGAGCCGCCGGCCGAGCCCGCCACCGCACCCGAGCCCCCTCCAGCGCAGCCCCCGGCGGTGAAGGCGCCCGCCGAGGCACGCCCCTCGCCCACGGCGCACATCCCGGCCGAGTCCTTCCGCAAGGCGCACGCCAGTCCGGCCGTGCGGCGGTTCGCCCGCGAGCTCGGCGTGGACCTCACCCAGGTGCAGGGCACCGGTCCCAAGGGGCGGATCCGGAAGGCGGACGTGCAGGCCTTCGTGAAGAAGGCGCTGGCCCAGGGCGGTACCGGTGGTTTGTTCGTGGAGGAGATGCCGGAGATCGACTTCGCGCAGTTCGGTGAGATCGAGATCCAGCCGCTGACGCGGATCAACAAGCTCACGGGCAAGGTCTTACATCGCAACTGGGTGCGCATCCCGCATGTGACCCAGTTCGACGAGGCCGACATCACGGACCTGGAGAGCTTTCGCAAGGAGCTGAACGCGGAATACCAGCCGCAGGGGATCAAGATCACCATCCTGTCCTTCCTCATCAAGGCGGTGGTCTCGGCCCTCCGCCAGTTCCCGCGGTTCAATTCCTCCCTCGACGCATCGGGTGAGAACCTGATACTGAAACGCTACTACCACATCGGCGTGGCGGTGGACACACCGCAAGGCCTGGTGGTGCCGGTCGTTCGGGATGCCGATCGCAAGAGCCTGGTGGAGATCGCCGAGGAACTGATCGAGGTCAGCGGCCGGGCCCGCGAGGGTAAGCTCTCGCCCAAGGACATGCAGGGTGGAACCTTCAGTATCTCCAGTCTCGGCGGCATCGGCGGCACGGCCTTCACGCCCATCGTCAATGCCCCGGAGGTGGCCATCCTCGGGGTGTCGCGCGCGCAGCGGAAACCGGTCTACAAGGAAGGCGAGTTCGTCCCACGACTCATCCTGCCGCTGTCGCTGTCCTACGACCACCGGGTCATCGACGGGGCCGACGGGGCGCGCTTCACCAGCGCCCTCAACAAGCTCCTGTCCGACACGCGGCGGATGTTGCTGTGAGCCACGCACGATGAGATCGCAGAGTGCGCACAGATGGATCGAAGGGCCGTGGCCCCATGCGGATGGGGTGATCCGTCCGTGCTTCGTGCGTGTTCTCTGCGCCTCCCTTGCGAATGAACCACAGAGGATCTGAGCCCATGGCCGAATCGATCACGGTGGAGGTGCCGGACATCGGCGACTTCAAGGACGTGGAGGTCATCGAGGTGCTGGTGGCGCCCGGGGATCGGGTCGAGCCCGAGCAGTCCCTCATCACCCTGGAGTCCGACAAGGCCTCCATGGAGATCCCGTCGCCGGTGGCGGGCACCGTGCGGGAGCTCCTGGTTAAGGTGGGCGACCGGGTCTCGAAGGGCACGCCCATCGTGGTGGTGGAGGCGGACGAATCCACCGGGAGGCAGGCCCCGTCCGGCGGCGAAACCGAGGCCAAGCCCGCGGCCCGGCCCAGGGCCGCCGCCGGCGCCGACCTGCATTGCGAGGTGCTCGTGCTGGGTTCGGGGCCTGGAGGCTACACGGCCGCCTTCCGTGCAGCGGACCTGGGCAAGCGGGTGGTCCTGGTCGAGCGCCACGCCGAGATCGGCGGCGTCTGCCTCAACGTGGGTTGTATTCCGTCCAAGGCATTGCTGCACGCGGCCCAGATCCTCAACGAGGCGCGCGCCTTCGCCCAGCACGGCATCCGCTTCGGTGATCCAGAGATCGATCTCGATGCGCTGCGTACCTGGAAGGATGGGGTGGTGCGCCGCCTGACCGGGGGGCTGAGGCAGCTCGCCAAGCAGCGCCACGTGGAGATCGTGCGCGGCACCGGGCGTTTCGTCTCGCCCACGGCACTGGAAGTGACCGGGCCGGACGGGCAGGTCCGGGTCGTGTCCTTCGAGCATGCCATCGTGGCGGTGGGCTCGCACCCCGTACGCCTGCCGCTGTTTCCCTGGGACGACCCGCGGGTGATGGATTCCACCGGGGCACTCGCGCTGCGCGACGTGCCCGAGCGGCTTCTGGTGGTGGGCGGCGGTATCATCGGCCTGGAGATGGCCACCGTCTACCACGCCCTGGGCAGCCGGGTCACCGTGGTCGAGCTCACCGACCAGCTCATCCCGGGCTGCGACTCCGATCTGGTCCGACCGCTGGTGAAGATCGTCAAGCCCCGCTATGAGGCCATCCTCACGGGCACGCGCGTGACCGCCTGCGAGGCCACGGCCGAGGGCCTCAAGGTCTCCTTCCAGGGACCCAAGGCCCCCGAGACGGCGGTCTACGACCGGGTCCTGGTGGCCACGGGGCGGGCACCCAATGGAAACGAGATCGGTGCCGAGGCGGCGGGGCTCGAGGTGGATCCGCACGGCTTCATTCCCTCCGACTCGCAGATGCGCACCAACGTCGCGCACATCTTCTCCATCGGCGACGTACGCGGCCAT
>Ga0256832_1001740_pt1 | contig 14857 bp, 9 predicted proteins | sample 134614metaG_FD_190534 | JGI IMG/M metagenome (GOLD analysis project Ga0256832, IMG submission 190534) | Hydrothermal vent microbial communities from Lau Basin, Pacific Ocean - 134-614 | ecosystem: Environmental > Aquatic > Marine > Hydrothermal vents | place: Pacific Ocean: Lau Basin | collected...
AAGAAACCGGTGGATGATGAATGAAATTATAGACTTCCTCATTCAACCATACAAGGATGCTCCCACAACACTTATTATACTGGAAATTATAGCGGCAACGACCGGTATTGCGAGTGTGTGGTATGCTCGCAAAGAGCATATTCTCGTCTTTCCGACAGGGATTATTAGTACGCTAATCTATGTTTACTTATTAAATATTTACGAGTTGAGGGGCGATATGGTTATCAATGCCTACTTCTTCGTGATGAGCATTTACGGTTGGTATAATTGGGCGCGTCCTATTAGTGAGGCTAATGATCACATTCCAATCACAAAGATGAATGCCACTGAAAGATGGAAAGCCTTAGCCATATTCGTTGCAGGGGTTATTTTCGTTTTTGGTGCTTATATTAGCTTTGGGACGACTATTACCGGGGTTACTTATATTGATGCATTTACAACGGCGGTCTTTTTTGTGGCAATGTGGCTGATGTCCGAGAAGAAGATAGAGCACTGGACTTTTTGGATATTGGGAAACATCGTTTCTGTGCCCTTGTATTTTTACAAAGGGCTGGGCTTTACCGCGATCCAATATACGGTCTTCTTAGTTTTGGCCATTATGGGTTATATCGCATGGCGAGATGATTTTCAAAAGCAGTCTCTTGCCAGAATTGTTAAAAAGTAAGTTTATATTCCCATCTAACGAAACAAAAAACCAAAACTATCGTAATCTCATAAGGTGATTGGTATCGGAAATCAGTCACGATGTTATTATTTTGGTTAAGATGAATATTATTTTTTTTATTCTTAACGAAAAATTCATACCTTTGTCACATCTCATTGACCGATTAGTTTTGAGAGAACCACACAAGTCATATCTACTGCCTTTACAATAAGGTGACCTGTCTACGCGGGACACAATTTTTCTAACTCTATCAAAATGTCTAATTAATTATGAGGCACTTTACAGCAATTTATTTAATGCTTGGTCTGGGGCTAATGTTTAGCTTGCAGTCCGTGACGGTACAGGCACAATGTACTGATTTATTTATTTCGGAGTATGTCGAAGGAGGAGGTAATAACAAATGTGTTGAGATATACAATCCTACTTCATCTTCCATTGATTTGGCAGCCGGCAATTACCAAATTATTCGTTATTCCAATGGAAGTACAAGTGGTGCTGCCATTAATCTGACGGGCACGATTGCTGCAGGAGGTACCTATGTCGTTTGTAACCCATCTGCCACTTCTAATTTTACTGCTTTGGCTGATCAAACATCCGGCAGTGCCAATTGGAATGGAGATGATGCCATCGCCTTGTCAAAAAACGGAACAAATATCGATATTTTCGGTACCATTGGGCAAGACCCCGGTTCGCAGTGGATTGTAGGAGGCAATCACACAAAAGATAGAACGCTTAGGCGAAATGCGGATATCACTTCGGGTAATACCAGTAACGATTCCGGATTTCCGGCGCTCGGTACGGAGTGGACGGAGTATCCAAAAGACACCTATGATGGACTTGGGAGCCATACTTTTGATGGATGTCCAACCGCAGGCTGCGATGAGTTGTATATATCTGAATATATTGAGGGAGGAGGAAATAATAAGTGTGTTGAAATTTTTAATCCCACTGCGTCTTCCATTGATTTAGCTGCGGGCAACTATCAGATTGTTCGTTATTCTAATGGAAGTACAAGTGGTGTGAATATTAATTTAACAGGTACCATTTCGGGAGGAGGTACTTACGTTCTTTGTAACACAAGCGCCAATTCCAATTTCACCTCTTTGGCTAACCAACTTTCGGGCAGTGCCAATTGGAATGGAGATGATGCCATCGCTTTGTCAAAAAACGGAACAAATATCGATATTTTCGGTACCATTGGGCAAGACCCCGGTTCGCAGTGGATTGTAGGAGGCAATCACACAAAAGATAGAACGCTTAGGCGAAATGCTGATGTTACCGGTGGTAATGCCAGTAACGACCCCGGATTCCCGGCACTCGGTACAGAGTGGACAGAATATCCAAAAGATACTTATGATGGTTTGGGTAGCCATACCTCTGACTGTATGCCAACACCGACAGGATGTTCTCTTGATGGCATTACAGTCATGAATGATGGTGCCTGTGACGATAAAGGGACAATTGATCCGGCAGATGATATTTTTACAGCGACCGTCCATGTTGATTTCTCAAATCTCGCGGCGGGAGGTACTTTGGTGATTTTTGGAGATGGCTTTTATGGCGCTGTTTACGCTACGGATGATCTATTGGGCGATAGCTATGTCGAATATACTGAGACCTTTCGTGCGGATGCAGGTACTATAGTTATGAAGGCACAAGTATATGAAGGCATTGAGAAAGAGTCAGCCATCTTATGTGATATTACAGAGACGAATGCAGGGACTGCATTACCTCCCTGTTCTGCGATTCCAGATTGTAGTGAGCCATTTTTCTCTGAGTATATTGAAGGATCCGGGAATAATAAGAGTGTTGAGATTTATAACCCAACCGGAGCTGACATCGATTTGGCTGCCGAAGGGTATTATATCCGCATTTACTTTAATGGTGCGAGTAATCCCGGGCAAACTATTGCTCTTACAGGAACAATTATGGCAGGAGGTACCTACGTAGTCTCTAATAGCAATGCAGATGGAGATATACAATTATTAACCGACCAAGCATCAGGAGCGCTTACTTTTAACGGTGATGATGCGGTTGTTTTGGGTAATACCGGTAATGTATTGGATATTATCGGGCAGGTTGGTTTTGATCCGGGAAGTAGTTGGTCAAGTGGAGGTGTCGGTACGCAAAATATGACAATGAGAAGACATGCTGATGTGTTGGCAGGTGATAATTTTGGAGGAGATGCTTTCTTTCCTGATGCGGAATGGGATGCCTTCCCGCAGAATTCTTATTTAGGATTGGGAAGCCATGGTTCGGATTGCGGAGGCTCTGGTTTGCCAACTGGCCCGTGGAGCGCGTTGAATGTCAATTGTGATCAGGGTAATTCCAGTACGTATGATGCCAATAATGATACTTGGGATATTACTTCAAATTGTCCTCCGGATAACATTCATACTGATATTTATGCTTATCTCGCGCAGGAGGCTTGTGGTGATTTGAGTATTACAGTCAAGATAGAGGGGATAGTTGGTCTGGGTAAAGGGGGCTTGATGATTCGGGAATCTATCGCACCCCAATCGAAGTACGTATGGCTCACAAAGCGTGCCGGAGGGGGCTTCCGCTGGGAGTTTAGAGCAAATGACTACGAAGTGCCACATTATCAGGGACTGCCCTTTTATGGCGCAAGTTGGATGAGAGTAACGAGAACAGGTAATTACTTTAAGGCTTACCTTTCTTATAACGGTGTGACTTGGCACCAAGTGGCTGCTACGCCTCTATCAATGAGTACCTGTCCACTGGCAGGGTTTGCCGTAGAGACATTGAACTTCTCACCATCGACTTTCACCATAAGCAATCTCGAACTGGATGTTGTCGGTAACAATGCTCTTGCTCGTTCGACGGAAGGGGGTAAAGTAGCCCTCATTGATAAAGAGAGAGGTAATCAGCCGGAACTTCCCGCAGTCAATATAGCTGAAAGGTCGACAGATGTTGCTATTTATCCCAATCCTGCAAGAGATTGGGTAAATATCAATATTCCTTCAGAATGGAGAACGGCCGGCACTTTGCAAATCATCGACCCAACGGGGAAAGTATTGATAGAGCAAAGATTCAGCGAAGATGAGCAGACCATTGAGCTCCAGCTCTCAAAATTAAATATAGCAAAAGGAATGTATATCATCAGGCTGCAAACGAGTAGTCAGACGATTAATAGGCAGTTTATTAAGCAGTAAATTACTCAAGTAATTTAAAAGGAATGGCTTCCGGTTGTACAATCGGAAGCCATTTCTTTTTGAAAACAAAAAAGCCAAATCTCTTTTATACAATAAAACAAAGAGATTTGGCTTAGGATGTAGTAATTTTGCCCCATCAACAAATCCATTCTACGATGGATAGTTCAATAGTGTGTGTTTGCTCTTTACGGGGCAAATATATGGGGTATTCATCAAAGTTGCAACTAGATTAGGTCATAACTATGATATATCAAGGGATAATAAAGCTGTTCAAGGCGATGCCGATGTGGATAATTCATTTGCTGTCAGATGGGTTATATATTTTTTTGTATTTTTTAATAAAATATAGAAAAAAGGTTGTTTTAATGAATTTAGATATTGCTTTTCCCGAAAAAACAGAGGGAGAGAAAAAAGCAATTTCCCGGAAATTTTATAAAAACTTGTGTGATGTCATACTCGAAACACTCAAGGGATTAACGCTAAGTGAATCAGAATTAGGCAGACGTTTTGTCTATGAAAATCCTGAAATTTTTGAGGAAGATTTTCAGAAGGGGAATAGTGTAATCGTATTAGGGGGGCATTTTGCGAATTGGGAGTGGGGTGTAATCTCCTTCAATCCCGCTGTTAAACATCAGGTTGTTGGCATCTATAAACCGATTAAAAACAAAGCTTTCGAATCGATATTCAACCAATATAGAGTTCAATGGGGGCTGAAATTGGCGAAAATGTCGCAGGCAGGAAGAGCTATTGTCCGGTATATGAAGGAGCCTTCGGCTTTTGTCTTTATTATGGATCAATCCCCCTCTGACGTGGATCACGCTCATTGGGTTGATTTTTTCGGACGAAGAACAGCTTTTCATCATGGTGTTGATAAGATAGCCCGGAAGACAAAGTTGCCCGTTTATTATTTTGATATTGTTCGGGTGAAACGTGGTTTTTATGAAGTGACCTTTAAAAAAATCGCCCTCCAATATCCAATATCAGAGGGCGATTTGACGAAGCGTTATGCTCATTTGCTAGAAGAAAGCATCAGAAAACATCCGGAAAACTGGCTTTGGTCTCATCGAAGATGGAAGCGAAAGTTGCCTACTACTACTTCTTCTTGAAGTACTGGACTTTATCATTGTTGTTGGCCACGATAATCAAAGGCGTGGGCTTTTGAATAATGGCAATATCTCTTGCATCTTTATCTGCCTTAAATCCCGATTTCAGGACGGGAACAGCCTTGAAGTTGCCCTTCCCGTCTCCCTGCAAATACCATCCTGTTCCTGCATCGTAGCGTATGGTTTCGACTTCTGCCTGATACAAATTGCCGACTGCTAAAACATCGGGGTTGCCATCCTCATTGATGTCGGCAACTGCAATACCACGCATTGGTGCAATTTGGGCAGGAATGGGAAGTGGGTTTGCTGTGAAATGCCCTGAGCCATCATTTTTGTACAGCGTACTCGTGAATGTTGTTACTTCCTTCCTTACAGCTGTGCCCAATTTTTCTTCCGGTAATATATTGTTGATAGTTGCTTTGGCAAAACCATCAAAAGTTGGGAATTTTTTGGCGACGAAAGGCATTTGCTCTGAAGTACACTGCCTTCCCCTCATGGGCAATAGTTTATCTCCCGAGTATTTTGCCAATACGACATCATTGGTGCCATTTCCATCGAAGTCATTTTCCAATACTGTAAAAGGATGTTTCTTGCTACCTTTGAATTTGTTATTCAAGCCAAGGTTTCCTGCCAATATATCCAAATCTCCGTCCTTGTCGAAGTCTGCCACAGCAACCGACCACCAAAAGCCTTTTTCGTCGGAAGTATTTGCGGTAGCAGAAATATTGGTAAATTTGCCATCATTATTTTTGAAAATACTCAAGGGCATCCACTCTCCCACAACGATAAGTTCTTGATTTCCATCTTTATCAATGTCAGCAAAGGCAGCATCTGTTACCAATCCGATTTTTTTAAGTTCGGGTGCCATCGTTTTGGTCACATCCTGAAAGCGACCACCGTTATTGAGGAGCAAATGAGAGTTGGGTGCGCTTGGGTATCTGCCGGGTAAGAGCCTGCCTCCGACAAACAAGTCCAAGTCTCCATCATTGTCAATATCTGCGGCGGCGATTTTCTGACCGCTATCGTGCATCTTAGGGAGGGCATTGGTGCTTTTCCTGAAATTGCCTCTTCCGTCATTGAGGTATAACCTGTCTTGATACATCGGGCTACCTATTTCAAAAGCAGCACCGCCGCTTACGACGTATAAGTCCAAATCCTTATCGCCATCGGCATCAAATAATAAGGCTCCCATATCTTCCTGACCAGCATCTGCTTTCCACGCTTGTGAAGGAGCTTCGTCAAATCCATTTCCATTGTTTAAGTATAATCGTCCTGACTGTCCGGCGGCACCACCTATAAAATAGTCTTCTTTCCCATCGTTATTTACATCTCCTGTGGCGATATAAGGCCCGTTTTGAGATTCTTTATGGGGAAGGAGAATTTCTCTTTCAAAGTCGTCAAAGTCATTTTCTGTATGTTTGAAATCACCATCCGTTTCTACAAAAATCGGATTGGGATTGATGCGTTTTGGCTCATTGCCGGTCGCCTCGGATTGCTTCAGTGTCAGGCGTTGATTCGCTTTGATATTACTCATTGTTGTCGTCTTTCCGTTGGGCCAGTAAACGGTCAACTTATCAACTTGTTGGGCATCTCCCAATCCAAAATGTATTAGTGGCTCGGATGAGGAGAAGTATCCGCGGGTAGTTGTTAACTCCTGCACCTGAATGTTGTCCCCTACCTGAATTTTAACCTGGGCGTTCATCGCAAATGGATTGTCTCCTTCCCCTTTTAATTCAAGCTGTAGGTAGTTGTTCAGTCGCCCTTTATTGTTTTGATAAATAGACGCCTCCGCATTGACATTATTGATGATGATATCCAAATCTCCATCCTTATCTAAATCGGCAAGTGCCATACCGTTGCTGAAACCGGGCTGCTCGAAACCCCAGTCTTTGGTCACTTTCTCGAATGTCCAGTCACCTTTATTGTGGTAAGCATAGTTAGGTAATGGCGTGGAGGGAAGGTTGTGAATTAACTTCATAACGTCGAAGTTTCGATTTCCTGACATGATTTGTTTTTTCAGGGCTTCTCCAGCGTCATTGTTACGAATATCTCTGACGATACCATTGGTAATCATTACGTCCTTGAGGCCATCATTATCAATATCCCCAAAAAGGAATGCCCAACTCCAGTCGGTTTTTGAAATATGAGCGACTTGACCAATTTCACTAAAAGTGCCATTTCCATTGTTTTTTTGTAGGGTATTGTACATATATTGGTAGTGTCGTCCTTGATTGACGTATCGCCAAAACCGGGCAATATCCATCGAGCCCATATTTGTCTTGGAGCGATAGTGGCTCTCGGAAGCCATATCAACCACCCCAATATCCTTAAGTCCATCATTGTCGTAATCAGCAATGTCGCTCCCCATCCCATAGAAGGAAACGTGTTTAAACTGTTCCATGTTTTTTTGAGTAAAAGTGCCATCATGGTTGTTGATGTACAACATGTCGGGCTCTTCGTAATCATTTGATACAAAAATATCGACCCAGCCATCATCGTTGACGTCACTGGCAACTGCATTTAATCCGTAAGAGTAGTTGGTGATACCGGCAAATTTGGTGGCATTGACGAATCGTCCCCCTTCATTTCGATAGAGTTGGTCGCTATAGATAGGGTCGTTTTTGTCAATAGTTGGACCTATTTTTTTACTTCTGACATAACGCTTATTGAGGGGTTGATTTACTAGATACATATCCAAATCCCCATCGTTGTCATAATCCAAAAAAGTCGCCTGCATAGATACTCCGGGGTGATCAACTTTGTATTTTTTTGCCTGCTCGCTAAAAGTATTGTCCCCGTTGTTAATGTAGAGGAGGTTTTTCCTATCCTCTTTTTTGAGAGATGGACCGGCTCTACATACATAGATGTCAAGTAATCCATCACCATTTACATCAGCCATGGTTGTGCCGAAAGACCAGTGTCCGTCCGATTTGATTTTGGCAGATTGGGTGATGTCTTCAAATTTGAAATTTCCTTTATTGAGATAAAGCTTATCATCTACCTTATTTCCGGAAAAAAATAAATCGGGTAATCCATCTCCGTTAATGTCGCCGGCACTGACGCCTCCCCCATTGTAAACTTCTTCCCAAACAAAATGATTGAAAGTTTTGGTTTCGACGATTTCATTATTGAATGATACATGACTTTGGCTGGAAGGGATTAGCCTAAGCATAGGAGCATTAGCGTCAATTGATGCAGTTTTTGGCTCATTTGAGCATCCGCTCATCATAAACAGTCCCAAGATAAAAACGAATAAAAATGATTTTGTGCGCATGGTCGTATAATTTTTGACAAAAATAAGAAGAATACCAGTTTTTTTGCCGGATACTTAAATAAAAATGCAGAATAGCCTTGAATCATTCTATACAATCCCATATATTTGCCGTTGAGAATGTGATTTTCCATTAACCGACAATCATCCCATGACTACACAGAAAGTTAAATTTCATCCTTTGTTGCGGGTTACAGATACTGTACCGTGCCACCGATTTGTTTTTTCCTGATATTTTTTGTTGTTGTTTTATGTGACTTATGTGAGTCCATTCCGTTGTAATTATATAAAGCGTCTCTATGAAAAAACAAAATTCGGTTACTTTGTATGCCATCGTATTGGCCGTTGGCATTAGTCTATTGAAAACCACCCCGGTTTTATGCGCGAGTGTATTGCCTTTCAACGCGCAGGATTATTTTGTAACTATACCTCCGGATTCATTATATACAAACACCAAAGGCTCAGATGTTACCCGATTGTCTATTCCGATTAGGGAGGAAATTTTTCTTCTCGGATGCGAGAATATGGGCTTTGCCGGATATTTCGGAATTGAAAATTGGGAAATAAAGAATTTAGGTGACGGTGGGGTAGATGTCACCGGAGCACCCAATGGTTTACTAATTCATACAATTGGTGAATCTCCAGATAAAGAGAACCCCCGGGGTGAGTGGCAATGTAAAATTGTCATCCCATCCGAGGGCTATGTATATCTTGATTTGGAAAAAATTGGGGGCTCCATTTTTTCAATGGAATATGCCGTCAATGGAAAAACTCCACTTCCTTTATATCGAAGCGATAAGAAAATCAACTCCCATTTTACCACCTTACTTCATAGGAATGACGTCTTGGAAATAAGACTATCATTTGATGCCGGCAAAAGTAACACTTTCCTATTAAAAGACTTCCATTTCTTTACAAATACCGAAAAAATAAAACAAAAAACAGCACTTTCCTGCTCTTTTTGGGATGGAATTCCGGTTTTTTCATGTAATCGTTCCTTTATAAGCACTCCTGTTATGGGTATTGGAAATATCATTCTTCCCGAGAATGTAATAACTTCAAAAGGGAGAACAACTCCTAAATACACCGGATACCCACTTGTTGACCTCGATGGACTTGCCTATACTGAAGAAGATCAATTCTACCTAAATAATCGGGTTACACCCTTCGTTTTTAAATGGGAGGATGTCCGTTCTATCGTAGATGGGGAGGACGTTATTTTGCGAAAATGGACAGTAAAAGATCAGTGTAAGGAGAATGTATTGGTGGCTACGCAAAAGATAGTTGTGGCCGATTCCAATATTACTATGAAGTAGGCTGGTTTAAGGAAAGTCTGGTTTGTGTGAAAATTCCTTCCTCTCTTTTGGAACAACTTCTACAAAAAAATAAATACCTTTGAGTTTTGATAAAGTCGAAAAAATAAAACTTTGGATAATTCTAATTACTTATCAGAACTTAATGAAGTACAACGAGGGGCTGTTACTACCACCAAAGGTCCTGTTTTGATTGTCGCCGGTCCCGGCTCGGGGAAAACGCGCGTATTGACTTACCGGATTGCCCACTTGCTGAATACAGGAGTTTCACCGAGGAATATTCTTTCATTGACCTTTACCAATAAGGCCGCTCGTGAAATGAAAGAGAGGATTAGCAAAGTAGCAGGTAACCGGGGGTTTAGCGTTTGGGCGGGTACTTTCCATTCAATTTTCGCCAGAATTTTACGGGTAGAGGCAGAGAAAATCGGTTACCCTTCGAGTTTCACTATTTACGACGCAGATGATAGCAAAAGCCTTATAAGGAGTATCATTAAACAATTGAATCTCAATAAAGAACACTACCGGGTGAACGCCGTTCGTACCCGAATATCCTCCGCAAAATCGCAATTGATTACGCCAAAGCTATACGCTCAACGGGAAGATTTATTGATGGAAGATGCCAAGGCTCGAATGCCTCATCTGAATAAAATCTATACCACTTATACGCTCCGTTGTAAGCAGTCGGGGGCGATGGATTTTGATGATTTATTGTATCGTTTTTTTGAGCTGCTGCAAAAAGATAAGGAGACGCTGGATAAATATCGCGAGCGTTTCCAACACGTTTTGGTCGACGAGTTTCAGGATACCAACCAATTGCAATATGCCATTATCAAAAAGTTGGTTTACTACAAGGACAGCCCGATGAATATCTGTGCAGTGGGCGATGATGCCCAGAGTATTTATGCCTTTCGAGGGGCTACGATTCAGAATATATTAGATTTCGAGAAAGAATTTAAGCCGCATGGTATTAAGGTGTTTAAGTTGGAGCAAAACTACCGCTCGACAGAACATATCGTCAAAATTGCCAATCAGGTTATCCAACAGAATCGCAACCAAATTCAAAAAGAAATCTGGTCGGATAAGGGGGAAGGACAAAAAGTGAAGATTATCGCTGCCAATTCAGACAACGAAGAGGGGAAACGCATCGCGGATACGATAATCGAACAGAAAAATAGATATCATCTTAGCAATACAGACATCGCTGTTTTGTATCGCACCAATGCGCAATCGAGAATCATTGAAGAGTATTTGAGGCGATTCAATATTCCATATCGGGTATTTGGCGGATTGTCATTCTACCAAAGAAAAGAAGTGAAAGATGCCATTTCATACCTCCGCTTGGTCGTCAACCCTAATGATGATGAAGCATTGAAGCGAGTTATTAATTATCCTAAAAGAGGTATTGGCAATACGACAATTGATAAAATTGAAGCGGTTGCTATCGAGTTGGGGCAATCAATGTGGGATAGTTTGCTGATGGTTGATGTGGGGCCTCGAGCTAAAAATGCCATTAGTAGCTTCCGGAGGATTATCCTGAAAGCGGCGGAGAAGAATAAGTCGGAAGATGCCTTCGACGTAGCAAGTTTTATTTTGAAGAAATCCGGATTGTATGACTTGCTCAAAGGGGATAATACCATTGAGGGGATGAATAGAATGGAGAACTTCAACGCCCTGCTTGATGGTATCCAGTCCTTTGTGAATGATGGAAGTGAGTTTGCGGAAGTCGGTGCTGAAGACGCTTCACTTGCCAGTTATCTGCAAAATATTGCTCTATTAACGGACTTTGACACTAAAGACTCCGATGGAAACTATGTTACCCTAATGACAGTACACGCTGCAAAAGGGCTGGAATTCAAATCTGTTTTTGTCACAGGGCTGGAAGAAAACCTTTTCCCTTCTTTCATGGCGAAGGATAACCCCGAAGCTATTGATGAAGAAAGACGACTTTTTTACGTAGCCATTACACGAGCTGAGCAGTACCTAACACTATCTTATGCAGATAATCGGTATCAATTTGGGAAAGCACGTCATAATGCTCCAAGTCGCTTCCTCGATGAAGTGCCTGAGAATCACGTCGAGATGCCAACCCGACGTGCAGTCTCGGCTGGAAGACGGGCAACGGTCGGTGCCCGCTCAGGGATTTCGGGTAGCTTCAAGCGCCCTGTGCCCATATCGCGCAACCAAACACTAATGGCTGACCCCAGTACTTTTAAAGCGAGTCCTGCTGCCGCTATTCAAGTGGGAATGAAGGTGCTACATCTTAAGTTTGGCAAAGGCAAAGTGTTGGCAATTGACGGTAGGGAACCCAATAGAGTGGCAACGATTTTCTTTGACCAAATACCCAACCCGGAGCGGAAAATCATGCTGAAATTTGCGAAGTTGCAAATCATTTGACCGCTTTTTAAAATAACTCTTAGACAATAGCCGTGAAATTATTATGATTGAATTCAAACAAATAGGCACCATTTATACCCCCTTCAAATCAAGGGAGGGAATGCCCATTCAATCCAATGGAGCGAAAGGTGTTAAAGGAAAGATTGTAATCAACAAAGAGTTCTCGCCGGGATTGAAAGACCTGACAGATTTTTCGCATATTATAGTGATATTCTATTTTCACAAATCGATTGGGTTCGATTTGCAAACAGTCCCCTTTCTCGATACAGAAAAAAGAGGGGTCTTTGCAACAAGGGCTCCCAAGAGACCCAACGCTATTGGCTTGTCGGTCGTCAAGCTATTGGGTATTAATAAAAATGTAATTGACATTGAAAATGTCGATATGCTCAATGAAACTCCGCTCCTTGATATTAAGCCGTATATCCCGGATTTTGACATTCACAAGGTTAAAAAGAGTGGATGGATTGAGAACAAGACAAAAGCATTAGATAAAATCAAGTCAGATACAAGATTCAAATAAATAAGTAGACAATGAAAAAAATAGTAGTATTAACAGTTTTAATTATTACCGGACTATCACTAAACTCCTGTAGTGAAAATGAAAAAGTGGAAAAGGAAGAGAAAATGACCATGCAAAAACCGGACATGGGAATGGCTGTCAAAGACGAACGAATTTCTTTGAAGTTAAATCCAATGCAGAAAAACCATCAATTGGTGAATATGCGTAGTCATCTGGAGGCTATTCAGACACTTATTGGGCTTATTTCGCAGGAAAAGTACGACGAGGCGTCGAAAGTTGCCTACGAAAAGCTAGGCTCAACAACAGAGATGCAACTAATGTGTTCTTCTTTTGGAAATAAAAAATTTGAAGATATGGGATTGGCATTTCATAAGAGTGCCGATAAAATGAGCGAAATTTTAAAAACAAAAGACAAGGATAAATCATTGGAGGCAATCTCTAATACGATGAATTATTGCGTGCAATGCCACTCCTTGTTCAGACAATAATTTACGACTCTTCTGAATATGCCCGGCAGTTCGTCAATACATCATAAAAAAGCAATCACAGACAAAGCCCTCGAACTGGGCTTTGCCGCTATCGGGTTTTCTCGTGCTGAGAAGATGGAAGAAGAAGCCCGGTTATTGGAAAAATGGCTAAATGCTAATCAGCATGGGCAAATGCATTATATGGCTAACCACTTTGAGAAAAGAACGGACCCTACCTTGCTTGTCCCTGGAGCCAAAACGGTCATTAGCCTGCTTTACAATTATTATCCGGAGCAGCAACAACCGGAGGATACTTACAAAATATCCAAATACGCCTATGGGAAGGATTATCACTACATTATTAAGCACAAGCTGAAGTCTCTTTTCTTTTTTATGCAGGAGCAAGTTGGAGCAGTGGAAGGGAGGGTTTTTGTTGATTCTGCTCCCGTATTAGAGCGCGACTGGGCAAGACGAAGCGGTCTTGGGTGGATAGGACGAAATGCCATGTTAATCCACCCGGGGGCAGGTTCTTTTTTCTTCCTGTCCGAATTGATTGTTGATTTGGAATTGCCTCCTGATGGTCCTATCAAAAATTATTGCGGTACTTGCACCCGGTGTATAGAAGCCTGCCCGACTGGGGCAATATCCGGTAGTGCCCCACACGTGGACGGCAGCAAGTGTATTTCGTACTTCACCATTGAATTGCGAGAAGCAATTCCCTTGGACTACAAGGGTAAATTCGATGACTGGATATTCGGCTGTGATGTTTGTCAGGATGTCTGCCCTTGGAATCGTTTTTCCACGCCGCACGGGGAGCCCGATTTCCTCCCACACCACTCTCTGCTGGAAATGACCAAAGAGGACTGGCAGCAATTGGAGGAAGAGACGTTTAGACAGGTGTTTAAAAAATCAGCTGTCAAACGAACTAAATACACAGGATTGAGACGAAATATCGACTTTGTTACTCCATGATACGATACCAAGTCTGTGTCCGGTATAACCCGGTCCAGTGCTTTCCTCTGACCTTTAATTCGTCGGACTTACCATCTTCAAACCAAACGCTTGCACCGTAAGATTTTCCATTTTCGGGGTCCATAATGGTACCGTAGCTCCAGTAGTAGCGGTAAGGCTCTAAGTCTTCCAAAATAACCATTCCCACAACTAACTGACCTTTCTTTGCACCCGAACATTTGTCACAACGAGTATCGGCAGGTTTGAGTAGGAGGCGTTCCACCTTTCCGTAAAATTTTCCATTTTGCTCATAAATCCGGACATAGGATTTTGCTTTGCCTGTTTTGTCATCGATGGTCTTCCACAGCCCGACCGGTGAGCTTTGTGCAATAGCAATAACAGACACAGCTAAAAGCAGCCCGAAAGTAAAAAAAGCTTTCTTTATCATTATAATTGAATTTTGTTAGTTCTCAATATTATTGTGCTCACCTCAAAACACTCCTGATTTCTTCGAGGTGTCTTGATTCTATCGGAGCTCTACGCGTTTTATTGGTTTCTGTAAAAAAGGAATGGCTTTCCAGAAATGAGACTTGAATTTGATTCCACTTTTCTTCCGAGTCGAGAATTTTCAAAGCTTTCAACTCTTCGAAAAGTGTTCGCCCTATTGGGTAGAAATCATCCCTTCCGAGATAATCCAAATCTGCATCGCATATGATTTCTTCCAGTTTATTCTTAGGTGATTGGGGTATTTTGGTCGCCATAATCATGCCGCAAATACGCTCAATTTCTTCTTCGGTGTAATCGTATTTTGGAAGAGCCGCTCTGGCAATTTCGCAGCCGGCTTCTTCATGGCCATTTGTCGTGACGACAAACCCCGAATCGTGGAATAATACGGCGGTCTTGAGCAACATCGCTTCGTAGGGAGCTACCTTTTCAGAACGGCACAACTCATCTGCTACCGTCAGTACATCTAATGTATGGTGTACGCCATGGTAGGTGAG